>WNGA01004219.1_pt1 | contig 21219 bp, 20 predicted proteins | sample 5400061 | NCBI WGS metagenome assembly WNGA01 (sample SAMN13153366, study PRJNA577476) | soil metagenome | isolation source: 100 cm soil or saprolite under grassland replicate 2 | place: USA:California | collected 2016-06-15
CCGTGGAAAACAGCATGAACATGACGAGCGCGATGCCGATCACCCACAGGGTGCTTTGCGTGTGGTGCACGACCACCTTGTCGATCACGACTTGCGTAAAGAGCGGCGTCGCGAGCGCCACGAGCTGGATCGCAAGCGATGCGGCGAGCACGTCGCGCCAGATGCGCTTGTGCTTCAGAAGCTCCGGGACGAACCACTTGAAGCCGAAGGCTGGCTTGGTGAGCGGCAGGTCCGGGTCGGTGGCTTGCGGCGCCTCTCGGGCGATCAGCACGACCGATGGCTCGAAGCAGGCCTCGAACTGATCGAGAGGAAGCTGATGCGGAGCGTCGCTGCCCGCCTCGAAATAGAGAAACCCCTTGTCGCCCGCCTTGACGATCAGGGCGGATTTCGGCGCGGGCGCTTCTTCTACCTGTGCGGGGGTGCTCTCGGTGCTAGCGGGTGTTTGGGTCTGAGCTGCGTGCCGTTCTTGCTTGAGGAACACCACGCACGGCAGCGGCAGCGCGATCAGATCTTTTGCGCCGACCGTTCTTTCGCCGACCCTGAAGTCGAGGGCCTTGGTGGCGGCGAGGAGCGCGGTGCGGTCGTAGGGAGACGGGAATTGCTGTGCCAGCAACGCCGGATCGAAGGGCACCCGGTGCAGTTGGCACAGGCTCCCCAGTATCCACTCGAAGTGCTCGCGGATCATCAGCTCTCCTCCCATGCGGCTGCTTTAGCGCGCACGCCACAGATATATCCGCATCGAAACTTTGTAGGCACTTGAGCTGCGGTCGGCAGATTCCGGGTGGCAATAGTAGGCTTCGGCGTTCCTTCAGAAACTAGGTTTTACCTGATAGTCCCTCAGGCTTTTCCTGACGGGACGAGCCCGCAGCTCGTGTATCGCGGTCGATAACTCCTCACGGATCATGTGGATCATCCCGGTGGTGGTCGGCTCTCCTCTAATGCAGCAGCGCGAACTCACCCGGCGGCTCGCTCGATCGGCACCGTCCATACAAAAGGCTGCGAGGTCCCGATGCCCCTCACCCCGATCATGCCCAGAAAAGGCTCGAGATCCCTGCGCTCCGCCGAGGCCTGCGCGGTGCCGCGCAACTGGATCATCCGCGGCTGCGCCGCCCGCCAATCGCCGCCGGCCGTGAGGCGCAGATCCCCGCGCAGCGTCGACAGTCTCAGCTCGGCGCGGTCGCCGCTCGCCGCGATGTGCAGCCGGTAATCGCCGAGCTGCGGCGCCTGCAGCCCGCTCAATCCGGCGTCGAACCATTCGACGGTCGCCGCGCCGCGCACCGAGGCCGCGCCCCACTCGACGGAATCCGCCTTCACGCGCAGCTGTCCTTCGGGCTTCGCAAAAGCGGCCGCCGGAAGCGCGGATTCGGCGACCGCCGCGGGAACGTTTGCCTCGAGGTCGCTCAGGGTCGCTTTTCCGGCGCCGAGGCTCACGCTCGCACGCATCCGGGTCTCGCGCCCGGCGCCCGAGAGCGCAACGTTCAGTCGTCCGGCAAGGACCCACAGCGGATTGCAGCGCCACTCCAGATCCACGATACCGCGATACGCGCCGCCTGAGCGCAGCGCGAGCACGCCGCTTCCCTTCCAGACGGTGCCGCGAGGCTCCCCGAGCGCAAGCGCGCCGCCGCTCGAGCGCTCGAGCGCGAAACCGAGCCAGGCGGCAGGCAGGTTCGCCAGAAGAAAACCCAGATACGCGGCGATGCCCAGAACGGCCAGCCGCACGCCGGGACGGCGAAAAGCGCCGGTCACGCGCCCTGCGCCCGCAACAGCAGCCGCCCGTTCACCGTGCCGGGATTGGCGCGCCTTTCGAGCGTCGCGCTTTCCGCGCGCAGGCCGGTCTGCTGTTGCAGCTCGACCAGCCATGCCATCAGGGCCAGGAACGGGGCGTCCTCGATCTGCACGCGCACCGCGTTCGCGCCTTCCGCATCGACGCGCTTCAGCTGCCCGCGCAGCCCGTGCTTGTCGGCCGCCTGCTCCACCAAGGCGGCGGGATTGGCGGGCGCGGTGACGCGTGGCGCGGCGCGCAGGCTCGCCACCCGGGCGGCCTGCTCCTGCACGCGGGCGAGCTGCGTCTGGACCGAGGCGAGGCGCACGCGCGCCTTGGCGAGACCGCTTTCGACCGGGCTCCAGACGAGCAGGTAGAAAAGCGCCGCGCTAAAGGATACGGCGAGCACCGACGCCACCTTTCGCTCGTGCGCGCCGAGCGCGTTCCAGCGCGCGCGAGCGGGTTCGGTCCAGGCGAAATTCATGATTTGCCCTGCCCGGTGAGCGAAGCGGCCGCGCGCACGCGCAGCCGCGCTTCTCCTCCCGCGCGCTGGACTTCCACCTCCAGCGATCGCGCGCGCAGCGTGCGCGCCAGGGACTCGGCGTCGGCCTCCGAAGCGGCGATCCGGATGATCAGCGCGCGTTCGGCATATTCGATGCCTTGCGCGCGCACGCGCGATTCGCGCTCGATCGCGGGCGCCGCGCGCGCCAGGAGAAAAAGCATGTCCCCGGGCGCGGCGATGCCGCTGCGCGCGCCCAGGTCCTCCAGACCGCGCCGCATCTGCTCGGCAGGGTCGAGGATGGCGCGGGTTTCCGGAAAACTCTTCAGGAGCAGCGCGCGCATTTCCTCCTCGGCCGCGCGCGCCTTCGAAGACACGCGCGCCCATTCGACCGCGTCGAAAACGAGCGTGGCCGCGAGCCACGCCGCGAGCAGCGCCGCCGCCGGGATATAAGCGCGCTTGAGCGCCGCCAGGCGAGCGCGCGGCGCGTAGTGCTGCTGCAGCAGGTCGAGAGGATCGCCCGGAACGGACGCCTCCCCGGGCCGCATCGCCTCCACCGGCAGCCCCAGGGCATCGCGCCACGCCGCGCAATCCAGATCGGCGGGCGCGTCGACGAGCAGGATGCGCTCGGGCGCGCTCGCCTCGGCCCGCGCTTCGGCGAGCGCCGCGTGCAGCCAGGCCGGCGGCCGCCGCTCGATCGGACCGCCCAATCCCGCGCGTGCGCCGCTGCGCAGCACCATCTCCGCGTCGACGAACGCGAGCGTCCAGGCGCGCTCGGCGAGCGGCACGGACAGGGTCACCGGCGCGAGATGCGTCGGGGCGAGCCCGGCGGCCGCGAGCGCCGCAAGCCAGCTCTCCATGCGATCGCGCCGCGTCACCGCCACCGCCAGCGCACCGTCCGCCTCGTGCGCGAAAGCGAAATGCAGCCGCTCGGGGGGATCGATCAGCTGCTCCTCGAGCGCGTAGGGCAGCGCCTGAACGATTTTCGCGTTGGAGCGCGTCGGCAGGCGCGCGCGCAGGAGCAGCGTGTCGGCGGCCGGGGTCCACACGATGATCTCCTCGGCCGGCGCGAGTCCCTCGAGCCCGCGCTGGACGCCTTGCCGAACGGCCCCGCCCGCCGCGACGCGGCGCCAACGCAGCTCCGAATCCTCGGCCGGCCAGTTCCGCGGCAGCCACAGCTCGAGGCGGTCGCCGCCCTTGCGGCGCCAGGAGGCGGAGAGCTCGAGCCAGGCGCCCTTACTGAGATTCGTCAGGTTCATCCGATCCGATCAGGGGTTGCGGCCTGTGCCAGATCAAGGCCGTGGTCTTGGTGGCGGTCGAGCGTTGAAGAAGCGCTTCGCTGTGGCGCTCGTGACGCCCGATCGAGGTGTCGAGCGTAACCAGAAAATAGTCGCTTTTCACGTTCATTGCCCCGGTCAGCGGAGGCAGGCCGGGGGGCAGTTTCGACTTGAAATCATCGACCTTGTTGTACGGCTTGCCGATCCGGTCGTCGGCGATGCGCTGCGCGGTCGGTAAATCCAGACCCTGCACCAGCGCCGCGAGCAGCACGGGCGATGCGGTGTTGACGTTGACCTCGGAAACCGCCCCGGGCGGCAGAACGGTCACGTACGGCGCGAGCGCCGCGACGGTCTTGGCGTCGAATCCGCGCACCAGACGCAGCTCCTCGACGCTCGCCAGCGGCCGGTTGGCGGCGCGATACGGCGGATTCAGGTTGAGATAGTAGACGTCCTCCGCGCCCCCGGGGAGCGCGTCGCTGTCCGGGTCGATCCAGTCGACCAGCGAATCGACAAGCAGGGGATCGAGCCGCAGCGCCTCGAGCAGGCGCCTGAAAGCGGCGACGTCCGGCGGGCTCTGGGCGTTGTTGCGCCAGACGCTGTTGAGGCTGAAACGCGACTGGGCGTCCTCGATCGATACCTTGACGGTTCCACCCTCGACGGGCAGGGTCGGCAGTCCCATCGCCCAGGTCTCCCCGAGATGGTCGATCGAGCTCTGCGCCGCGTCTTCGAGCAGGGCGAGGCTCGCCCAGTGCAGCGCGCCGCGGCGCAGCCAGTCGGTCGCGTCGCGGTCGGCGACGTTCTCCATTTGCCGGAACCAGATCTGGTGCGCAAAGGCGATCTGAGCCGCGATCGCCGCCGCGATCGCGACGATCATCACCGCGGTCACCAGGGCGATTCCACGCTGCGCGCGCCGGGCAGGCATCACTGGTTCACCAGAAACAGGCGCTTGAAGCGGCCCAGGCCCTTCACGGCGAGCGTGACCTCCATCGCTCTCGGCGGAACGTCGGGGCCGCTCGTCGCCGTGGGCCAGGTTTCGACCGATTCCCCGGTGTCGCCGTAAAAGCGCAGCTCGAAGGTTTCCACGTCGCCGAGCAGCGGCGCTTCGAGCGGCACGCTCACCGGAGCGCGATCGAGCACCGGCCAGGTGATTCGCACCAGGCGCCCTTCCTTGAGGCGATAAGCGACGCGCCTCAGATCCGAGCGCGGTGCGCCTCCATAGTTCAGCTCGCCGCCGCGTGTCAACTCCAGGCTCGGCTCGGCGAGCGCGCGCGAGTCGTAGAGCCGCCCCACGAACGCCCGAAGCTCGAATCCACCCGCGTCGCGCACCGCGCGCGAGCGCGCGTGGGCCACGTCGTCGGAGATGCGCAGGAAAACCTGCGACAGCTCCTGCCAGACCCGCTGCTCCTCGGTGAGCCGCTCGCGGTTGTCGAGAAGGCGGCCCAATCCCGCGTACGCGAGGACGGCGAAAATCCCGAAGATAACGAGCGCCACCAAGAGCTCGATCAGCGTGAAGCCGCAGACAGGCCGGGACAGATTCATCTGGCCGGCCCCGGCTGCGGCCCCGTCTGGGGTCCGGTCTGCTCGAAAAATCCGGTCATCTTCGCCAGCGTCAAATCGTTTCCCTTCATGAACACGCTCACCTCGACGCGCCGCATGCGGGCCGCGGGCGTCACGCCCGTCTCCTGGCGCCAGTGGAACGCGCGCCCGCCCATATCGGCGTCACCCTCCTTCACGTCGAGATCCGGCCATTCCCTGCGCAGCTCGAGCTCGGCCAGCCTGTCCTCGGCCACCCAACGCGCGAGAGTGCGCTCGCGCAGCGCGGCGGTGGTGTCGAGCGCCGCGCCCAGACTGCGCGCCGTCGCGGTCAGCGCGATCGCGAGCACGGCGAGCGCCACCAGGATCTCCACCAGGGTGAAGCCTCCAGCGCGCCGGGAGCAATTCATGAGACGGCCTGTGCGCGTATGGTTCCGTCGGGGGCGCCGACGACGCTCCAGCGCGCGCCGCCGCTCCTGAGCACGATGCGAAACGCCGGCAGCTCGCCGCTCGGCAGGAACACCACCCCGTCCTGCGCGGCCTCCCCCGCTCCCTCGATCTGCAAGGCCTCGATCACGATGCCCGGCGGCATGCGCTGGGGACGGAACAGCTCGTCGCCGCTTGCGACCTTGAGGCGGCCGTTGCGCTCCAGACGCAGGAAGCGGTAGGACTCGCGCCCGGCTCCGAAGGCGAACACCCGCCCCTGCAGGATCGCCTCCTCGCGGACCGCCCGCAAGAGCAGCGCGAGGTGCTCGCTTTCCTCGCGCACCAGATCCCCGGGGCCGCGCATGAGCTGCACGCCCGCGAGGCCGACGATCACGACGATGATCGCGACCACCACGAGGATCTCGATCAGCGTGAAGCCGCGTGAGCGGCGCGCTCGCATCATTACTGCCAAGACCCGATGTCGGCGTCGAAGCCCTCGCCACCGGGCTTGCGGTCGGCGCCTAGCGAGTACACGTCGATCTCGCCGCGAATGCCTGGATTGAGGTACTGGTAATCGGTGCCCCAGGGATCCACGGGCAACTTGTCCAGGTAGCCGCCCGCCTTCCAGTTGCGCGGAATGTCTCCGCGCTCGGGTTTTTTCACCAGCGCCGCGAGCCCCTGGTCGGTGCTCGGGTAGGTGCCGTTGTCGAGCTTGTAGAGCTTGAGCGCGCCGATGATCGCGGCGATGTCGGCCCGCGCCGCCGTCGCCCGCGCCTGGTCGGGACGGTCCATCACGCGCGGCACGATCAGCGCCGCGAGGATGCCCAGAATCACGATGACGACGAGAATCTCGATCAGGGTGAAACCGTGCGGTCGGCGCAAGAGTGCGTAAGCGTTCGTCATGGCGTTTCCCTAGCGTACCAGTTGGTTCATTTCGAATATAGGCAAAAGTATCGCGACCACGAGGAAGAGCACGATCCCGCCCATCGCGACGATGAGGAGGGGTCCGAGCAGCGCCGTCAGGCCGCGCGTCCAGTTCACGAGCTCGCGCGACTGCGCCTCGGCGGCGCGGGCGAGCATGGTGTCGAGCCGACCGGTCGCCTCGCCGCTCGCGATCAGGTGAATGACGATTGGCGGGAAGAGCTTCGCCGCCCCGAGCGCGGGGGCGAGCGCCCCGCCTTCGCGCACGCGGCGCACCGCCTCGTCCACCGCGGCGCGCATCGGCAGATTCGTCAGCACCGCTGCCGCGGACTGCAACGACGCGAGCAGCGGAACGCCGCTCGCCGTGAGGATCCCCAGGGTATCGGCGAAGCGCGCGGCGTTGACTCCGCGAATGAGCCGCCCCACGAGCGGCAGCCGCAGCAGCCAGCCGTGCCAACGCCGCCGCCGCGATTCGTCGCGCAGCAACAACCTTCCCGCGACGAAGGCGAAGACGAGCCCTGCGAGCCAAAATGCGCCGCTCGCGCGCGCAAAATCGCTGATCGCGATGAGAACGCGCGTGACCAGGGGAAGGGTCTGGCCGAGATTGGCGAATACGCGCGTTACCTGCGGCACGACGTATGTGACGAGGAACGCGATGACGAGGAACGCGACCACGGTCAGGAGCACAGGGTAGATGAAGGCGATGATGACCTGGTCGCGCAAGGCTTCCCGATTCTCGGTGTAGTCGGCAAGCCGTTCCAGCACATCGCCGAGCCGCCCCGAATGCTCGCCCGCCTCGATCATCGCGCGGTAGATTTGCGGGAACGCGTTGGGAAACTCGGCCAGACTGTGAGACAGGGATTGGCCTTCGAGCACGCGCGCCCGCACTGCCGCGAAAAGCGTGCGCGCTCCCGCGGACTCGGTTTGCTCGATGAGCACGTTGAGGCCCTCTTCGATGGTGAGCCCGGCGCGGACCAGCGTGGCGAACTGGCGCGTGACCAGCGCCAAACCCGTGCGCGACAGCCCGGGGCGCGAGAAGCGCTCGCGTCGCCCGGATTGCACCGCCGCCGCGCGTATACTCTCGACAGTGAGCGGCGCGAGGCCGCGTTCGCGCAGCAGCGATCTCGCGTGGCGCTCGGTGTCCGCCTCGATCACGCCGCGCGTTTCGCGGCCGGTCGCCTCCAGCGCGCTGTACTCGAAGCCCGACATGCTCGCCGCGGATGCCTGCTCGCGTCCTATTCGCGACTCATTCTCGCGAAACGCGCAACACTTCCTCGAGGCTGGTTTCGCCCGCCCGCACCCAGCGCAGCCCGTCCTCGCGCAGGCCCTTCATGCCGCCGCGGCGCGCGTGCTCGCGCAGGTCGGCTTCGGAGGCGCGGTCGTGGATCAGGCGCCGGGCCTCGTCGTCGATGAGCAGCAGCTCGAAAATTCCGGTGCGGCCCTGATAGCCGGTGAACGCGCACGCCTCGCAGCCGCTCGCGGTGAACAAGGCGGTGTCCGCCCCGCCTCCGTTCCCGTTCGCGAGGAGGCTCTGCTCGGCGCGGTCAGGCTGGTGCGGGCGACGGCACGCCGGGCACAGCCGCCGCACCAGCCGCTCGGCGAGCACGCCGAGCAGGCTCGAGGCCACCAGGAACGGCTCGATGCCCATGTCCACGAGCCGCACCACGGCCCCCGCCGCGTCGTTGGTGTGCAGGGTCGCGAGCACCAGGTGCCCGGTCAGGCTCGCCTGCACCGCGATCTGCGCGGTCTCCAGGTCGCGGATCTCGCCTATCATGACCACGTCCGGGTCCTGGCGCAGGATGGCGCGCAGCGCCCGCGCGAACGTCAGCTCGATGCGCGGATTCACCTGGGTCTGGCCGACGCCGTCGAGGTCGTATTCGATCGGGTCCTCCACGGTGACGATGTTGGTGCCCTTGGCGTCGAGCTGGCCGAGCGCGGCGTAGAGCGTGGTCGTCTTCCCCGAACCGGTCGGGCCGGTGACGAGGATGATGCCGTGCGGCTGCCGGACGAGATCGCGCAGGGCGGCGAGCGTCGTATCCGCCATTCCGAGGCCGGTGAGATCGAGCCTCCCGGCCTGCTTGTCGAGCAGCCGCAGCACCACGCGCTCGCCGTGCGCCGTCGGCAGGATCGAAACGCGCACGTCGACCGAGCGTCCGGCGAGCCGCAGCGCGATGCGCCCGTCCTGCGGCTGGCGTTTCTCGGCGATGTCCAGGCGCGCCATGATCTTGATGCGCGACACGATCACGCCGTGCGCGACCTGCGGCGGCTCGAGCACGTCGCGCAGCATCCCGTCCCTGCGGAAGCGCACCACCGAGCGCCCCTCGAAGGCCTCGATGTGGATGTCGGAGGCGCCCTCGCGCACGGCCTGCGAGAACAGGGCATTGATCAGCCGCACGATGGGCGCATCGTCCTCGCTCTCCAGGAGGTCGGCGACCTTGGGCAGGTTCTCCGCGAGCGCCGCGAGATCCGGACTCGCGTCGAGGTCGGTGACGATATCGGCGGCGTGCGACGCGCCGCGCTCGTAGGCGCGCGCGAGCGCCGCGTCGAAGGCGTCGCCCGCAAGCTCTCTCAGAGCGAGCGGCCCGCCGAGCGCGCGCTGCACTTCGGCGAGGACGCCTGCCCGCACCCCGGGCCTGACCCAGAGCTCGAAGCCCGCCTCCAGCTGCCGGGCGCTGATCACGCCGTGCCGCTTGGCAAAAGCGTAAGGCAGCCGCTCGACCGCGCGCGCGTCGGGCGTGAGGGGGTTCGAGGACATGTCCATGCGCTTTAGGGCTTCGCCGGCGCCGGGCTTGCTTCCGCGTCGGGCGGCTTCGCAGGAGCCGCCGCCGGAGAATCCTGCCCGGGCGCGCGCGCCGGAGGCTCGCGAGGCGCCGGCGGCACCGGCTCCAGGCGGTCGTAGATGTCTTCGCGCTCCGGACCCTCGCCGCGCGTATAGCCGCGCAGATATTCGTAACGGTCCTGCGTCACGCGATAACCGTCGTCGGCCGAGCGGATGATCACCGGGCGAAGGAAGATCATGAGGTTCGTCCGCTTGCGGTCCTCGCTCTTGAAGCGGAACAGCGCGCCGAGAAACGGAATATCGCCGAGGAGCGGGATCTGCTGCGTGGTCACGGTCAAGGTGTTCTGGATCAGCCCGCCGAGCACGATGGTATTGCCATCGTCCACCACGACCTTGGTTTCGAGCGAGCGCTTGGTGGTGACGAGGTCGCTCGCCCCGGCCCGCGCAGTAGGGTCGATGCTCGAGACCTCCTGATAGATCTCGAGCCGGATGGCCGAGCCCTCGGAAATCTGCGGCTTGATGCGCAAGGTCAGGCCGATGTCTCTGCGCTCGATCGTCTGGAAGGGATTCACCGCCCCCACTCCTCCAGCGGCGACGGTCGTGGCCGACGCGAAACTGCCGGTGACGAAGGGCACGTTCTGTCCGATGACGATTTTCGCCTGATAGTTGTCGAGCGTGAGGAGATTCGGCGTGGAGAGAATGTTGCCGAGGTTGTTCGACTGGAGCGCACGCGCGAGGGCGCCCAGACCCCTCACGGTGGTGCCGTCGGGCAGCGTGATGGTGTTGCCGAGGACCGCGACCGAGAGTCCCGCGCCGATCGTCTCGACCCCGGTCGCCAACCCCACGATGCTCGGATTCGCCGCGGGGAAATTCGCCGCGGCGCCGACCGCGCGCGAGCCGACCCCGCGCGCGCCCGCCCATTGAAATCCGAGCTCGTCGGTGCGGTCCGCATTCATCTCAGCGACGAGCGCCTCGACATACACCTGCGCGCGGCGCACGTCGAGCTGCTCGATCACGAGGCGCAGGTTGTTGTATACCGTGTCCGAGGCGTTGATGATGATCGAGTTGGTCGCCTCGTCGGCCTGGATGAGCGAAGGCGCCGCCCCGCCGACGGGCCGCGCGCCGGGCGCGGTGGTCTGCCCGGGTGCCCCGGGGGCGGCTGCCGAGAGCATGCCGCGCAGCACCTCGACGAGTTTCGTCGCCTCGGCGTGCTTCAGGTAGATGACGCGGGTGCTGCCGATCGCGCGCGCCGGCACATCCAGTCTTTCGATGAGCGAGCGCAACAGCGCGATGCGCCCCGGGTTGTCCGAGCGCAGCAGGATGCTGTTGGTGCGCCCATCCGGCACCACCGAGAAACGGTCCCCCCCCGCAGCGATCTGGGTGGGCGGCACTCCGGGCACCCCGGGTGTGGCGACCCCGGTTCCCGACAGGCGCACCACCAGCTCCGCGAGGTCGATGGCGGAGGCGTGCTGAACCGGGATCACGGTGACGTCCGTGCTCGCCGGCTGGTCGATCCTCTCGATGATGCGCAGCAGCCGCCGCACATTGTCGGCATAGTCGGTGATGATGAGCGCGTTGGCCGGATCGTATACGGAAAGCTGGCTGGTCGGCGACATCAGCGGGCGCAGCACGTTCTGCAGCTGCGCCACCGCGACGTGCTGCCCGATCACGACGTGCGTGACGACCTGCTCGCCGCCGCGCGGGGGCCCCTCCTGCTCGTTCACCGGCGCCGCCGCCTTGGCCTCGGCGACCGGAATGATGCGCACCGCGTCGCCGGGACCCTCGACCGCGGTGAAGCCTTGCGTCTTCAGCGCAGAGAGAAAGATCTGGTACCCGGCCGCGACCGGCATGGGCCGCGCCGAGACGATCGTGACCTGTCCCCTCACGCGCGGGTCGATCAGCATGTTGCGCCCCGTCATCTGCGACATCGCCTTGACCACGGCCTGCAGGTCCGCGCCCTGGAAATTGAGCACCACCTCGCCCGCTCGCGGCGTGACGGCGATCGCCGCCGCGCGCGGAGTGGGCGCCGGGGGCACCGCTGCCGGGGACTCGACGGGGGGAGCGCCCGGGGTCTCGGGCGTCTGCGCTGAAACGGCGTGCGCGGCGACTGCGAGTGCGCCGGCGAGAATCCGGGCGGCGATTGCAGGGGTTTTTCTCATGAGTGTCGGAGGAATTCCGCGGCGCGCGGACCGTCAGCGCATATCGTAGTACAGCGTCTCGCTGCGCCCCTGGCGCTGCACGTCCACGAGCACGCGCTGAGCGGTGCCGAATTGCTGGTAGAGACGCATCACGTCGTCCATGCTGGTGAGCGGCTGGCCGTTGACGTTGCGGATCACGTCGCCCGGGCGCAGGCCGAGCTTCTCGTACAGGCTTCCCGCCTGGACCTGGCGCACCAGGAACCCTCCGTCGGGGTTGGGCACGATCAAGGCCTGGTTGAGGAATTCCGGCCTGCCGAGCTGCTGCTGCACTTGCCGCCGGTCGACGATTTGCCGATCGGTTCCGACCGGCTGAACGATCGGAGGCGGCGGGACGGCGGCGGCTCCCTCGGCGTCCTTCATGAACACCGCTTCGCGCACGCCGTTGCGGACGATCACGATGCGATCGCGTTCCACCGTGTCCAGCCGCACGCCGGGAGAAACCTCTTCGCCCGAACAGAAGGCCGCCTCCGGCTGTCCCTGCACGATGACGAGCGCGCAGCCGCCGGTCGCGCGCGCTGCGACGCCGGTCAGAGTCATGTTCAGCTTGCTCGGCGCGACGCTCGTTTCCGCCGCGGGGCTCCTCGGGGCAGCGCGCCCGAAAAGATGCACGCTGCCGAGCCCGCGCAGATCGGTGAGATCGGTGCCCCCGGCGCGCGCCACCGCAGGCGAGGCGGGCTGGAGCACGCGCCAGGTCGCCTGCGCCAGCGTCCAGCACAGCAATAGCAGCGCCGCGACCGTCGCAAGAGCGGGCATCGCGCGGTGCGAGAGCACGGCCTGGATCCGTCCGGCGGATCGAACAAGGCGCTGCTGCGCGACGGAAATGGAAGATAGCGTCATGAGTCGGGGCTGTTAGACACCTGATGAAATGCTGTCGTTCCGGGTATAAACCGTTCATGTTACACGAGAAGAAGCCTGTTTCCTCGCCTCCGATCGGAGCGGAGGCCTGCGGCAAGGAAGCGGGCGGCCGACGGTGTCATAATCCGCGAGGAAGTTCCGAACGAGGCAAACCATGATCACTCCGCGAGCCGCGCGCATGCTCACGCGCTACAACAACTGGGCAAACAAGCTCATCTTCGACGCCGTCGCCGGGCTGCCCGGGGACGAGGCGACGAAGGAGCGGCAGAGCCTGTTCAAAAACATGGTCCATACGCTCAACCACAACTACGTGATCGACCTCATCTGGCAGGCGCACCTCGAAGGGCGCGAGCACGGGTTCGCCGCGCGCAACACCCCCGGGCACCCGCCGCTGGCCGAGCTGCGGCGCGAGCAGCAGCTCGTCGACGACTGGTACATCGCCTGGAGCGACCGCTTGTCCGAGGCCGCGCTCGGGGAAAACGTGCACTTCACCCTGATCGGCGGGAACAAGGGGGTCATGACGCGCGCGGAGATCCTGCTCCACATCGTCAACCACACGAGCTATCACCGCGGCTTCGTCGCCGATCTCTTCTACCAGGTGCCGGGCGCCCGCCCGCCGACCACCGATCTGCCGGTGTTCCTCAGGGAAGGCGCCGCGGCGCCCGCCTAGCAGCTTGCGCGGACCTCATTCGCTTTCCCTCGAATAGCGATCGCGCAGCTCGACCGGCTGCGCAACGCGCTTGCGCATGCGCAGGTTGAGCATCTCCACGCCGACCGAGAACGCCATCGCGAAGTACACGTAGCCCTTGGGGACATGGTGGTCGAAGCCGTCGGCGATCAGCACGACGCCGATCACGAAAAGAAAGGCGAGCGCCAGCATTTTCACCGTGGGATGCGCCGAGACGAAGCGCCCGATCGCGCCGGCGAAGGCCATCATGAGGAGCACCGAGGCGATCACCGCCGCGATCATGACTTCGACCCGGTCGACCATGCCGACCGCGGTGACGATCGAATCGAACGAGAAAACGATGTCGATGATCATGATCTGCAGGATCACCCCGGAGAAGGCGGTGCCGACGGCGGCCGAGGCCGCGCCCTTCTCGCCCTCGAGCAGCTGGTGGATTTCCTTGGTGCTCTTCCACAGAAGGAAGAGGCCGCCCGCGATCAGGATGAGGTCGCGGCCGGATATTTCCTGCCGGAAGACGCTGAAGAGCGGCTCGATCAGCCCGCTGATCCAGGCAAGCAGGAACAGGAGGCCGATGCGGATGAACATGGCGAGAGCGAGGCCGATCCTTCGCGCCAGCTCCCGTCTCGCGTCGGGCAGCTTGTCCACGAGAATGGAAATGAAGATGATGTTGTCGATGCCGAGCACGAGCTCGAGCGCCGTCAGCGTGAGGAAGGCGATCCAGGCGTGCGGATCGGACAACAGCTGCATCGGAGATCCCGGAATTCCTATGCCCGCGCGTTCGGAGACTTGGTGTGATCCACCGCCGGCCACCGCTCCGCGGCTTCGGGCAGCGGCGTCTCCTTGCCGCTCATGCGCTCGATCGCAATTGCGTAGACCGTGATCTGGTCGATGCGCGGATAGAAACCCTTCGGCCGCTCCCAGTCCTTCTTCGCATATTTCGCCATCAAGCCGTCGCAGAAGCGCCGCTTGGTCGCAAGATCCTCGATCACACGGATCCTGCCGAACACGATCACGCTCCGGTACGCCACGGTCGAATCGCACTCGAAGCGCCCGTAGGCGAACACCTCGCCGGCTTCGTCGATCTCGAAGCAGACCCGCGGCTCCCGATCGACATTAGCGCGCAAGTGCCCTTTGGCGCGCGTGTTGTGCACGAAGACCTCGCCGTCCATGCAGACGTAGAGAAGCGGAACGCAGTACGGCCAGCCGTCCTCGCCCACCGTCGCCAGGCGCCCGCAGAAGCCGCGCTCGAGCGTCTCGCGCGCGCGTTCCTCCGCCATCAATTTGTCCACACGCCGCACCTGGGGCGAGCCGCTCATCGCAACCTCCGCTGCCGACGATCAATCGAGTTATTCTGTCACGGTTTTTCCGGTTTTCGGGATTTCGCGGCGCGCTGCTCCGACGAGGGCATCGCTTCGGGCGAATCGCCCGACCACACGTGTTTCTTCATGGTCTCGGGGTCGGCCACTTTGGCGAGCATCCTTCGATGCCTCCAGCCTTCAAAGGCCTTCGCGATCTTGCTCAGGATCCACCAGGCGACGATCACCACGACGAGCGCGGCGGCCGCGAGCGCCCACCACATGAAATCTTCGCAGAGCGGCTTGCCGACGTTCCCGCCCGCGCAATAGCGCGTCACGAACGAAAGCCACTCCCAATCCCTGGAGAGCTGGCCGATGAGCTTGTCGAAATTCACTGCGCGATTCCCGGCTCAAGATTTCCGTTGCTGATTCGCGGCTTCATCTCTCCGGTCCGTTCAAGCCCGCGATGGCCCGGACGTCATGCTTTTCTGCTCCTGTAGAGCCGAACATAGCAGCCTTGCCGAAAGCCGGTACCCGAAGTATACTGTATATACTCACAGTAACGCCCGCCAGGTCGACCGGCCCGGGCTGCAGCTTCAAACTCCAACAAGCTATATATTATAGTAGAGGCCCCGTGAACGAATCGCTCACCCCCATCGCCGAAGCCGCGCTTCCCGAGCAGACGATCTGCCGCGAGGCGCTGCTCGAGAAATACGCCAAGGACGAAGAGCAAACCATCGAGGACGTAAGGGCTCGCGTGGCGCGCGCCCTCGCCGCGGCCGAGCGCGAGGACAAGCGCGCCCACTGGGAGCGGCGCTTCCGCGACGCGATGGAAGCCGGCTTCATCCCCGCCGGCCGCATCAACTCCGCCGCCGGCATCCCGATGCAGGCGACGCTCATCAACTGCTTCGTGCAGCCGGTGGGCGACTCGATCTCGGAGGTCGTGGACGGCAAGCCCGGGATCTACACCGCGTTGCAGGAAGCCGCCGAGACCATGCGCCGCGGCGGCGGGGTCGGCTACGACTTCTCCGCCATCCGTCCCAAGGGCGCCGAGGTCAAGGGCACGCGCTCGCGCGCGAGCGGCCCCGTGTCCTACATGCGCGTGTTCGACCGCTCCTGCGAGACGGTGGAATCGGCCGGGGCGCGCCGCGGCGCGCAGATGGGCGTGCTGCGCTGCGACCATCCCGACGTCGAGGAATTCATCCACGCCAAGGACCAGGGCGACCTCGCCAACTTCAACATCTCGGTCGGCGTGACCGACGCCTTCATGCGGGCGGTCGAGAACGACGCCGAGATCGAGCTGGTGCACAAGGCGCGTCCGCACGCGGAGATGGTTGCCGCGGGCGCGCAAAGTGGAAAACAGGGCCCCTCCCCCGTTTACCAGAGAAGCGACGGCCAGTGGGTCTATCGAAAGGCGCGCGCGCGCGAGCTGTGGGACCAGATCATGCGCTCGACCTACGACCATGCGGAGCCGGGGATCCTGTTCATCGACCGCATGAACCAGGACAACAATCTCAACTACTGCGAAACGATCGAGGCGAGCAATCCGTGCGGTGAACAGCCGCTTCCGTCGTACGGCTGCTGCTGCCTCGGCTCGATCAACCTCACCCGCTTCGTGAACCATGCGTTTTCGCAGAAGGCCGCGTTCGACTACGAGCGCTTCGGTGAGGTGGTCGAAGTCTCGGTGCGCATGTTGGACAACGTGCTGGAGGTCACCGCCTGGCCGCTCAAGGCGCAGCACCTGGAAGCAATGGCGAAGCGCCGCGTGGGCCTGGGCTTCACCGGCCTGGGCGACACGCTCGTCATGCTGCGCCAGCGCTACGACACGGAGGCCGCGCGCGAAACGGCGGCGAGGATTTCGGAGTTCATGCGCGATATGGCCTACCGCACCTCCTCCGATCTCGCCGGGGAGCGCGGCGCGTTCCCGCTCTTCAACGAAGACATGTACCTTTCGGGCTCGAGCTTCGCCGCGCGCCTGCCGCAAGAGCTGAAAGCGCTCATCCGCAAGCAGGGCATGCGCAACTCGCACCTCCTCTCGATCGCGCCCACCGGCACCATCAGCCTCGCCTTCGCCGACAACGCCTCGAACGGCATCGAGCCGCCCTTCTCCTGGACCTACACTCGAAAGAAGCGCATGGCCGACGGCATGCTGAAGGAGTTTCCGGTCGAGGACTACGCGTGGCGCTTGTACAAGCACATGAGCGGCGACATGAACGCCCTGCCGCCGTACTTCGTCACCGCGCTCGAGCTCTCGGCCTCCGCGCACGAGAAAATGGTCGCGGCGGTCGCGCCCTATATCGACACAAGCATCTCGAAGACGGTGAACGTGCCGGAGAACTATTCCTACGCCGATTTCCAGGATCTCTATTTCGAGGCGTGGAAGTCGGGGCTGAAGGGGCTCGCGACTTACCGGCCCAATAACGTCATCGGCTCGGTGCTTTCGGTCGGGCCGCAATCCCAGCCGCAGGACTTCGTCAACAACGACCGCAACCGGCGCATCCAGATCAAAACGCTTCCCGAGCCGGTGCTTGCCAGCCTGCGCTGGCCCGGAAGGCCCAACCTCTCCGGCGGCAACCCAGCCTGGACCTACATGATCGAGCACCCGCACGGGCAGTTCGCGCTCTTCGTCGGCCACGTCGCGAACGAAGCGCGCGCGCATCCGTTCGAGGTCTGGGTGAACGGCGCCGAGCAGCCGCGCGGCCTCGGGGCGGTGGCGAAGACGCTCTCGATGGACATGCGGGCGAACGACCCGGCGTGGCTGCGCCTGAAGCTCGAGACGCTCGCCAAGACCTCGGGCGACGACGCCTTCGACATGCCCTTCCCGCCGCGCGGCGAGAAGAAGCGCATGCCGAGCCTGTGCTCGGCGGTCGCGCAGCTGGTGCGCTGGCAGTGCGAGCAGCTGAGCGCGCTGCCCGATGAAAAGCACGGCCCGGTGCTCGACGCGATGTTCAGCCTGAAGGAGCCGAAGACCGGCGCAGACGGCACCATGTCGTGGACGGTGGACGTGCTCAATCCCGCCGGGCGCGACGACTTCGTGCTCGGGCTGAAAGAAATTACCTTGCCCGACGGGGTGACGCGCCCCTACTCGATGTGGCTCTCCGGCGAATACCCGCGCGCGCTCGACGGCCTGTGCAAGATCCTGTCGCTCGACATGCGCGTCGTCGATCCGGCGTGGATCGGGATGAAATTGCGCAAGTTGTTGAACTACCCCGAACCGCTCGGCGACTTCATGGCGTTCACGCCGGGATCGCGCAAGCAGCAAAACTGGCCTTCGACCGTGTCGTACGTCGCGCGCCTCATCATCCACCGCTACGCCATGCTCGGCATCTTGGACGAGGAAGGCTACCCGGTGCAGGCGATGGGCGTGCTGGAGTCGCCCGCGCCAGGAGCCGCGCCGAAGATGAAGGGCATGAAGTGCGGCGAATGCGGCAACTACGCCGTGATCAGGAAGGACGGCTGCGATTTTTGCAGCGCCTGCGGGTGGGTGGGGGCGTGCGGATAGTACTTCGAAAGAAGCGGCCCGCGCTTGGGATCAGAGCCATAGAGGGCTGCTTCATCGTAAGTTGCACATTGCATGGAGATTGAGACGTGGTCTTTCAGCTCCAACAGTTATCGAAATATGGGAGTTCGACGCCTGCAATCGCTAGGACTTTCTTTCAGGGCAGTAAACTGCTTGACCCCTTTCGTCTTTCCGACAGCATCAAAGATCAAGTGCGGCAGGCGCTCTTTGATTTCCAGCTTCGGGTGATTCGATGCGTAGAGATCTGTGATGATGTCCGCTTCAAGGTCGAAGACGGTAAGTACCCTGCGAAGGGTGGTGGCCTCCAGATGCAATCCGGTCATGTTGCCAAATTGCCTTCTGTACCTGATGTAGAAACACTCGCTGAGAGCTATCTGCAAGCTGCAAAACTTTCTGTAGCGTACGCTATTCGCATTATTAACCCCTTCTTCAGCACCGACTTCGATCACCGGCTACATCAAGTCGTGAATTGGGCCAAGGAAACCTTCGGGGAGGAGGATCCTCTATATGAGGTTACTGCTGCGTGGCAGCCTTTCGTAAAGCGCGTCGTTGATATGCGAAACGCGGTCGATCATCCTATGGACAAGCCGGGAGGACGGCTACACATTTCGAATTTCCGGCTTCAGTTCGTCGATAGCAATCCCATCTTGGTGGAGCCCTCATGGAATCTCACTGGGGAAAATGCCTTACCCATTGTGACTGAAATGCAAAGAGCAAATGATGCGTTGATTCTTTTGGGAGAAGATCTTCTCGTCACCAGTCTTCTCAAGAGCGAACCGAATTCCCCGCTTTACATTTATGAAATCCCAGAGTCCGAACGCGACGCAGCGCTGCCTCTTCGTCTTCGCGTCGGTTTCGATCCGTCGCGCGTAAACAAAACATAAGGGGCCGGACCCGACTTGTTCGATCTGATCCAAGGATCTTGTGATGATGATTACCAGCGTCACTCGGCTCCTGGCCGAAAGACCGACACTCGACCTTCTTAACGCCAATTTTTCTAATCCGGTGAAACTGACCGGAGCGAAATTGCTTATTGAGCCCCCAAAGGGGCAACCACTGGATTTTGGGGGCATAGGTACTGCCTACGACTATTGGGTACGGTCTCAAGTGGTACCCATAAACAAGGATCTCATCGAATCGTTTCTGGGCTTTCAGGTCTGCGTAGAGCGGCATGGCAACGACAAGAAAACTTCAAAAGCCCTGAAACGACATGTCGACGCTATTCTCGCATCATCTAGCAGTACTCCAGAATCTCAGGAAGGACTGCTCAAGGCTTGTCTGTTTCTTGCTAAATTCGAAATCGAATACCGTAGCCCCTACCCTGTCGAGTCTCTCGAAATCGCTGCTCACAACGTAATTGAGCTTGGAAGGCTAGCATCCGGTACAGACCTAGATCGTTTCAAAAAGCCTAACCTAATCCTCAATCCAATATTTTGTGTGGAAGGGTCGAAGTCAAAGATCGAAGCGGACGGAGATATTGTTGTCGACAATGTTCTGATTGACCTGAAAACGTCAAATAGAATTGAATTAAAGGAGAATCTTCGTCAACTCATCATTTATTGGACACTGAACGATCTGGCTTACAAGGGTAGGCAATTGGATCGCCTTGGCGTGTATTACCCTCGTTTCAATTACTCCGTTGATTTCTCTCCGTCAGACCTAATGTCCAATAGTCAATTGGCGACGATCAAGACTTTCATTGTCTCAAGACTGGGGAAACGGATCCGGGCATGCGGAAGTAACTAGGGCCGGGCCTTGGAAAAACAACTTGAGTTAGCAGGCTGTTAAAATTCGCTCGAACATTATGACTGACACGATTCTCCAAGTAGGAAGAATGCGCTCGACGACCGATTTTCCGTCGAGCGGATCGTCGGATCGTTGCCGATCTGTTCGATTGTCCTCAGAGTTCTACTCATTACGCCGCTCCTTGCGGTACCGCGCACGCCATTCGGGCGATTCTGATGATATTGCTCGCGGTCATGGTCAGCTTGAAGTGCTGATCGACCCGTCGCAGTCCCCGGTACACGGTTTGCCGGATACGGCCCACGGTCTTGCCCCAGCCGAAGTGCTCCTCGATGCGCTTTCTGATCGTCTGGCTCAACGCATACGCAGTGTGTCGCGTCGTTCGTCCATCAATCGCGCTGCCACCGCGGCGCGTGTCGTTGCACGCCACATGCGGGATAACGTTGCGCACCCGGCAGGCGTCGATGAAGTCTTGCGTGTCATAGGCCTTGTCCGCCCCGACGCTCTTTGGCTGTTTGCCCGGCACCGTGTCCAGCATCGCGAGCGCCGCTGCGCGCTCGCCTCTGCCATCGGCGTGCGTCACCACCGCCCCCACCACCAGCCCGGATCGGTTCTCCATCAGCACGTGGCCTTGGTAGCAAAGAATCGATGCGGTGTTGAAGCTCTTCCTGAACAACCGCGCATCTGGATCGGTGCTGCTCTCGTGGGTGTCGTTGCTACGCGGTTTGCCCTTCCAGTCAGTCTGCGCATTGCGTCCCGGACCCGAAGGCGTCTGGTCGTTACTGCCGTCCTTGGGCCGGAAGCTCTTGTGGCTCGCCCACGCCTGGATCAGCGTGCCATCGACCGAGAAGTGCTCCGCGGAGAGCAACCCCTTGGCGTCGGCCAATCGCATCACCTCGGTAAAGAACCGCTCCACCACCGCGTGCTCCAGCAGCCGGTCACGGTTCTTGGAGAACACCGAGTGATCCCACACCGCATCGTCGATCGCCAGCCCGACGAACCACCGGAACAAGAGGTTGTAGCGCAGCTGCTCGACCAACTGGCGTTCGCTTCTCACCGAATAGAACACCTGCAGCAGCAGCGCGCGCATGAGCTTCTCGGGGGCAACGCTCGCGCGCCCCGTATCCGCGTAGATTTCGTTGAACAAGTCGTTCAACCGCGCCAGCGCATCGTTCACCAGCACCTGGATCGCGCGCAGCGGGTGATCCGACGGGACAAACTCTTCCAGCCTCGACATCGTGAACAGCGGCTCTTGCATCCCGTCGGCTCCGCGCATCTTTGTTCCCCCGTAACGACCTGTCCTCTATGACACAGAACGGGAAATGTCGTTCGCGGAGTTTTTCAACAGCCTGCTAACTCATCGGCGCGCACCGGCGCCTAACTTCGGCGGAATGACCGGCAAAAGCAGGAAGGCCCGGCGCGCCGGCCCGAAGTGCAAGGTCGTTTTTCCGCCGAAGACCGCCGGCGGCCGGTCGGCGGGATCGTCGTGGAGGAAGGGGCCGCAGCCTTTCATGGGGTTCTTCATGTTCGACAGCGTCGCCGCCTCGCCCTGGTGCTCGTAGTCCTTGCCCCGGACGGTGAGCGCGATGCGCCAGCCGGCCGGCACGACGATGCAGGTCGGCCAGATCTCGACGTCGAGCTCGACTATTTTCCCGGGCCTGAGCGGCAGTTTTTGCTCGTGGGTGTGGAACGGACGGAAAGGCAACGAGCGCTTCGGATCGGT
>WNGA01012732.1_pt1 | contig 21218 bp, 21 predicted proteins | sample 5400061 | NCBI WGS metagenome assembly WNGA01 (sample SAMN13153366, study PRJNA577476) | soil metagenome | isolation source: 100 cm soil or saprolite under grassland replicate 2 | place: USA:California | collected 2016-06-15
GCGGAGGAGCTGGCGCGCATCGACGAGGCGATCGACCAGAAGGCGACCTCCTTCGCCGCCTTCTTCGCCGCGGAGGTCTCCGCAGGCGTCGACGCGCACGGCGACCAGGCGCCGCTGCCTGGGCACCCGTACACGGCCGCCGAGCTGCGCGCCCTCCTCCGCCGCTTCCAGGCGGACGGGACGCTCAGGTACGCGGTCGCCGGCCTGGTCGGCGAGGAGCTGGGGATGACCCGCACCGGCGGGGTCTACGCCTGGTAGCTCCCACCGCCCGCCTGCGCCCTGGGCGCCGCCGGTCCGCGACCGAGGCGGGCACCATCGACACGTCGCACTCCTGGCTCGCACGGGCGTTGATGCAAATGCATCACCGGAACCGGAGCCCGAGCCTCGAGCCGCAGGTCAAGCAAGGCCCCGAGCCAATAGTTGATGCAAATGCATCACCGGAGCCGGAGCCGGAGCCTGAGCCCGAGCCGGAGGGACACCACGGCACCCTGACCCGGCGAGCACACACGTGCACGCGCGAGGTCGCGGGTCAGGGGCCGGCGGCGGCCTTCCAGCGGCGCTGAGCGCGCTCCACGATCGCCAGCGTCTCCTGGAGGAACTGCTTCTTGTTGGCCGCTTCGCTGTACAGCTCCTCGAAGTGCAGCAGCCGCTCGTCCGCGGCGCGCATCTCCTTCGTCGCCTGCTCCACGTCGACCGGGGGCGCCTGGCTGACCGTCTGGCCGAGCGACGAGGCCGCCGCGTGGACCTGCTCCATGCGGGCAAGCTCGGCCGCGTTCGGCTTGCCCTGGCTGTCCTTGCCGACCATGTCCTTGAGGCTTTCGAGGGTCACGTCGCCCCTGAGCCAGCCCAGCGCGATCATGCCCGCCGTGGCCGCGCCGGCGATCCCGGCGGTGGCGACGGGGATGCCGGCGACCGCCTTCGCCGCCTCGGCGAGGCCCGGCCTGGCCGCACCGGCGAGCCTGGCCGCGGCCCGCGCCTCACCGCCGCCCTCGAACGCCCGCTTGATGCCGGCTGCTGCGCCCGTCCATCCCATCGTCGTCCTCCCTGCTCGGGTTGAAGCCTGCCCGCTGGCCCCCAAGGAGCCTAGACCAGGCCGAGCGGATGCAAGGCACCGTCCCAGCCCTGCCCGGGGCGGTGGTCGCGCCATCGGCCGGTTGCGGCCAGGTACTCGACGGCCTGCGCGGCCCTGACGCCGCTGGAAGCCTGCGCCGCGTCCAGGCGCGCGGCGAACACCGGGTCAGCCCGGCGCATCTCGTCCAGCCAGGCTGCCAGGCCCGGATGGGCTTCCAGCAGCCTCGCCAGGTGCTCACCCATCCCGCGCTTGTGGAGGGCTTTGAACTCCGGCCACGGCCCGGCGGCGCCTTCCGCGTCGTAGCGGGCGAGCGCCTGCTCCGCGGTGTAGGTGCACAGCGGGGTCGCCTTGAGAACCTGGTAGAAGCTCGCGAGCTGGAAAAACTCCCCGGTGGAAGGATCGTAGATCGCCTCGTCGGGCAGCTCGACCCATGCGTGCTGCCACGGCAAGTCCTGCTCGACGTCGCCCTCGACGACGTACCCGTGGACGAGCCGCAACCCGGGAACGTCGAAGTGGCGGAGCAGGTAGCCAAGCGCGACCTCGTAGCACTGGCCGGGCCAGCCGGCGCCGATGACGGTCCCGCGGCGCAACTCGAGCGGGACCTGGACGCGGGCGCCGTGCCGGTGCAGCGGGAGCAGGTAGCCCATGGACCGGCCGGCCGCGTCCGAGTCGAGGAACCGGGCGAGCCGGCGGGCCTGCCGTCGCTCCACGGTCAGCCGTGCCCGCTCGGCCTGGCGTGCCGGCCGGCCGCCTCGGCGGGCGGGCACGGTCACAGCCTGGTCCTCGCTGTGTACACGGGTGCGCTACCGGGCGGGGCGGACGCGCTCGCGCTCCTGGAGCGCCCGCTCCCACGCCTCCACGTCGGCCAGCCGGTAGCGCACGTACTTGCCGATGCGGCACGACCGGGGCCCCTCGCCCTTGTAGCGCCACTGGTACAGCGTCGCTTTCGGCACGGTCAGGCGGTCGGCGAGCTGCTCGGTGGTGAGCCAGGTGACGGGCATCAGGTCTCCTTCTACGTGCGCGAACCTCGCCGAAGCCTACCAGCAGCAATGGGAACCAACAACAACGCCCGCGAACGTAGAACTTCTCATCGTCTTCTGTTACTGTCCGCCGCATGAGCCCGTCACCGGAGGATGCGATCGCCGGCCTGCGCGTCGGCGACGGCGGCTGGGTGACCGCCTCCACCGCCTCCGGCGCCCGCCTGCACGTGCGGTTCGAGGCTGCCGTCGATGGCCGCCTCGAGCCGGTCGAGCTGCACCTCTCCGCGGCGGGGCGGATCGACTCGGCGGCGCTGCGCCGCCTCCCCGTGGCGAGCCTCACGGCGCTGGTGAACGCCCCAGGCCGGCGTGAGGAGGTCACCGGCCGCCTCGACGCGCCCGGCCGCCCGACCGGGCTGGTGGCGCTCGCCGACGCCGAGCTGCAAGCACAGGTCGCCGGGCTGGTCGAGCTGGCCGGGGTCGTCGACGGCCGCCTCGGCCCGGTCCCGCGCGGCCGCGGCAAGCCGGACGCCTTCTACCGGCGGGTCGCCGACGCCTACCTCGGCCTGGCGGTGGAATCCAACCGGCCGGCGGCGACGATCGCGGCCGTCAACCGGGTGCCGGTCTCAAGCGTTCACGGGTGGGTGAAGGAGGCCCGGCGGCGCGGCTTCCTGCCCCCAGGCCAGAAAGGACGGCGAGGGTGATGAACGGGATGCGCAGCGAGGTCGCCGCGTTTCAGGCACGCCTGGAGGATCTCCAGCTCCGCCCGCAGCCGCGCGACGACCGCCGGGTAGTCGAGGACTACCCGGCGATGCCGCCGCACACCTGCTACATCTCCTCCCGGGTGCTTGCGGAGTGCTTTCCAGAGCTGGAGGTCCGCTACGGCCGGGTGATGTTCACGCTGCGAGGCGTGCCGTGCCAGTTCGATCACGCCTGGAACGTGACCGCAGACGGCCGCATCGTCGATACGACCTGGACTCCGCCACCCGACGCCACCGACGTCGTCTACGGGGAGGGGAGGGCCTGATGGCGTCGATCGAGAAGCGCGTCCGCAACGGCAAGGTCAGCTACTCGGTGCGCTACAGGGACCCGGCCGGCCGCTCCCGCCGCAAGGTGCTCGACCGCAAGCTCGACGCGCAGCGGTGGCTGGCCTCCAACGAGGGGGCGAAGCTGCACGGTGCGTGGGTCGACCCACGCGCCGGGAAGGTGCTGCTCGGCGAGTGGGCGGAACGCTGGTACCAAACGAAGGTGCTGGCGCCCACCACCATGCGGGACTACCGCAAGTCGCTCGACCTCGAGGTCTTGCCGGCCTTCGCCGCGGTCCCGCTGGCCGCGGTCGACGCGCTCGCGGTCTCCGAGTGGCTCGCCGCCCTCGCCAGGCGCGGGCTTGGCGTCAAGCGCCGGGCGAAGGCGCGGGCGGTGCTGTCGATGGTGCTCGACTCGGCCGTCAAGGGCGGCAGGCTCGCCCGCAACGTCGTCGCGGACGTGGCCGCGCCGAAGGGGCAGCGGCGCGAGGCGCGCTTCCTGGACGCCGCGCAGGTCGAGCGGCTGGCCGCCGCGGTCGATCCGCGCTACCGGGCGCTGGTGCTGTTCGCCGCCTACACCGGGGTGCGGCCAAGCGAGCTGGTCGCCCTCAGGGTCGGCCGGCTGAACCTGCTCGCCGGCACGGCCCGGATCGCGGAGGCGGCGCCGGAGGTGGACGGCAAGCTGGAATTCGGGGACACCAAGACCGACAAGGCGCGCACCGTCCACGTGCCGCGGTCGGTGGCCTCCGAGGTGGCCGCCATGCTCGCCGGTCGTGCCGGGCTCGGGCCCGACGCCCTGGTGTTCACCGCGCCGCTCGGCGGGCCGCTGCGCTTCTCCAAGTGGATCGACGCCACCTTCAAGCCGGCGCTCGTGGCCGCCGGCCTGCCTGTCGAGGTGCGCCTGTACGACCTGCGCCACACCTGCGCGTCGCTGATGATCGCCGAGGGCGGCACCGTGAAGGCGGTCCAGGCGCAGCTCGGCCACGCCACGGCCACGATGACGCTCGACCTGTACGGCCACTTGCTCCCCGACGAGCTGCCGATGCTGGCCGAGCGGCTGGACGCGACGCGCGTCGCCGCCGCGGCCGGCGTGTGGCCCCGCGGTGGCCCGGAAGTCGTCCCGCTCCGAGAAACCGCAGGTCAGTGACGGTGCGAGAGGGCGGAAGAGGTGGGATTCGAACCCACGGGACCCTCTCGGGTCCGGCGACTTTCAAGGTCGCTGCCTTCGACCGCTCGGCCACTCCTCCGTTGGGAGTCTACTCACCGAGACGGCGGACGCGGTGGGGTGGCCCACGTCGCGGCGGAGGCGGGCGGAGGCTGCTCAGACGCGGATGGTGACCTGCTTGGCGCGGCCGAGGGCCATGTCGATGGCGGCCTGCTCCTCGTCGGAGAGGATGTGGGTCGACTGGCCGCCCTTGACCTCCTTGGCGTAGGAGCGGGTCTCGGCCCGGCCGTTGATGGCGGACAGGACGATCCCGTCCCCGGCCTCGTCGAGCAGGGCGACCGAGTAGGAGAGCTGGCCGCCCATGTCGGGGAAGGCGTCGTAGCGGGCGAAGCCGACCGTGCGGACCAGGCCGGAGATGCGCTGGCGGTACTCGGCGGACTGGCGGCCGAACTGCTCGACTCTGCCGTGGAGCCGCTCGACGGCGGCGACGTGGCGGGTCACGGCCGCCAGGAGGTCCTCGTTCTTGCCGCCTCCCCCGAGCAGGCGGGCGTAGGTGCGGCGGATCCCGCGCAGGCGCAGGGCCAGCAGGACGACGCTGAGGGCCAGCACCACGGACAGCCCAAGTGAGACGACGACCAGGATTGTCAGGTTGTCGACGGACAGCTCGGGCACGGCGGGCAGACCTCCTGGGGAAGGGGAGACGGGCTCGACAGGAACGAGCGGACCGAGCGAGATTGTACTAGGAGGACGAGCGAACTCCGAATCCCGATGTTGCACCACCGGACCAACGGTTCCGGCACGATTGTGCCAAGCTCGTCACGCTACCGGCCGACCGAGGCCGTGCCGCTCATGACCACAACCAGCTCCTTCGCGTACTTCGACTGCTTCGCAGGCATCGCCGGCGACATGGCCCTCGGGGCGCTGCTCGACGCGGGCGGCGACCTGGACGCGCTCCGAACCGGGCTGGATGCGCTCGACCTCGACCCGTTCGAGCTGGACGTCTCGACCGTCGAGCGCGGGGGCATCGGCGCCACCCGCGTCGAAGTCCGCACGGGCACTCCCGGCACCGCCCGTGCCTGGCGTGACGTCCGAGCGCTGCTCGGCGCGGCGGCACTGCCCGAGCCGGTGCGGGCGCGTGCCCTTGCCACCTTCGAGCGGCTGGCCGAGGCGGAGGGGCGGGTCCACCGGGTGCCGCCCGACCGGGTCCACTTCCACGAGGTCGGAGCGATCGACGCGCTGGTCGACGTGGTCGGCACCGCCCTGCTCCTGCACGACCTGGGGGTCCGCGAGGCCTGGGCCTCGCCGGTCGCCACCGGGAGCGGCCGCACCCGTGGCGCCCACGGGCCGCTGCCGGTGCCGGCACCCGCCGTGCTGGAGCTGCTGCGGGGCGCGCCGCTGCACGGCGGCGGCGTGCCGGTCGAGCTGACCACGCCGACCGGGGCGGCGATCCTGGCCGCCGGTGTCACCCGCTTCGCCGAGCTGCCGCCGCTGCGTGTGGCGCGGGTCGGCTACGGGGCCGGCAGCCGTGAGCTCGACGAGCTGCCCAACGTGCTGCGGGTGATCCTCGGCGAGCGGGTGCGAGGGGCCGGGACCGCCGGGGACGGCGGGCTGGTGCTCGAAGCGAACCTCGACGACATGCTCCCCGAGCTTGCGCCCTGGGTGATGGAGCGGCTGCTCGCGGCGGGCGCCGCCGACGTCTGGCTCACCCCGGTACAGATGAAGAAGGGCCGGCCCGGCATCACCCTGTCGGTCCTGTGCCCGCCCGGGAGCGACGCGGGCGTGCGTGCGGTCCTGTGGCGCGAGACCTCCACCCTCGGTGTGCGCGGGGTGCCGGTGCGCAAGTGGATGCTGGAGCGGCGCCTGGTCGAGGTCGAGCTGCTCGGGGGCAAGGTCCGGGTGAAGCTCGGGCTGGAGGGCGGCCGGGTGGTCAACGTCGCCCCCGAGTTCGCCGACTGCACCCGGCTCGCCGAGCAGTCCGGCCGCCCGCTCAAAGAGGTCATGGCCCGCGCCCAGGCCGCCGCCCTTGCCGAGCTCGACGCAGTCGCCGGACCGATCACGGCCGACCATGATGAGCAGGGCAGCGGCTCGGGCGACCACACGTAGGCGCCACCCCGGTCAGGTGGCGGGCATCGCCTGGTGGGTGGGGGTGAAGACCCATGGGTCGTGCAGCTCGACCAGGCGCAGGCGCTCCATGAAGCTGCGCACCATGCCGAGTTGCACGGCCGACTCCACCGGCATGGCGCGCTCGGCGGCCCGCACGGCGCGCTCGGAGACGAACGAGGCGACCTCGGTGAAGTAGCGCTGGCCGCCCTCGTGCTCGCCGACGACCACCTCCAGGAGGTGTGGCTGGCGCTGCAGGCCGCGCTCGAACTCCTCCCGCACCGCGGCCAGGCGGCGGGGATCGGCGACTCTGCCCTGGAGCACGCGTACGAAGCCGGCCCGCGCCGGGCTGCCGGTCTTGGGCGTGCGCACCACCGGGCACTGGTCGAGCCGGACCGGTCCGACCAGGTGCTGCTTGACCGCGGCCCGCCAGGAGGACACCTCCGGCCGCGCCTCGTTGGCGCGCACGGCCGCCTCCGAGGCGAAGCGGAACACGATGAGGAAGGTGCGGTCGTCGCCGATGCCGGCGGTGAGCCCGAGCCAGCCGGGCGCATCCGCGCCCAGCTCCCCCTGCCAGCGTTCGACCTCGCCCCGGACGCCGGCCTCGTCCGCGACCCTCCCCTGCAGGATCTGGATGAACATCGTCCCCCCCTTGACCCGATTGTCCGGCTCAAGCTTCTCACAGGCGCGCCCGCGTCACGTCCGCCCAGCACTGCCAACGGGGACGAGCGGGCAGACCCTACCGCGAGAGTTGCGCCCCGCACGGACAAGGGTGACGTGCTGCCGGTCCAGTGATCGCCAATCCGGCGCAGATCTGGACCCGCAGGTGCCGTGCCGCGGGTCACCAGGCGGATCCAGCGCAGACTCGGACTGGGAGGCGTCGTGCCACCGATCGGCCGACAGCCGATCCGGCGGTGACCGGATCGGGAGACGCCGTGCGGCCGGGTCAGCGGGCGGCAGGCTCGCGGTCGGGCGAGGGGGGCGGGCGGGTGGACTTGGCTTCGCGGCGCATGCGCAGGGCGATCACGGTGATGGCGACGGCGAACGCCACCGAGATCACCGCCAGTACGGTGTGCACCACCTTGAAGCCGGTGTCGTGGGCGGGGTCCCGGAGGATGTTCCAGATCCGGGTGAGCCACACGTAGAAGGTCCACGCGGCGGCCGCGAGCAGGACGTTGGCGCGTACCAGGGTGCTCCTCATGTCCGCAATGCTAGCCCAGCGGGTGGCGGTCGGCGGCGCCGCCGGGCACACGACCGCCGCCCGCTGAACGGTGTCAGCTCGGCAGGCCGAGGGTGCGGGCGATGTTGGTCTTGAGGATCTCGCTGGTCCCCTCGTACAGGCGCATGCCGCGCACGAAGCGCGCGTAGCGCTCGATGCCCATCTCGGTCATGTAGCCGTTGCCGCCGAACACCTGGATGGCCCGGTCGGCCACGCGACCGACCATCTCGGTGGCGACGTACTTGGCCATGGCGGCCTCCTGGCGGCCGTCGGCGCCCCGGTCGATCGCGTCGGCCATCTGGTAGACCAGCAGCCGGGCCTGGGTCAGCTCTGCCAGCGAATCCACCACCATGCCCTGCACGTACTGGTTGGCGCCGATCTTGCGGCCGAACGCCTCCCGCACCTTGGCGTACTCGAGCATGCGGTCGTAGAGGTGCTGCGCGGTCCCGACCGCCATGGCCGCGATCGAGATGCGTCCGCCGTTGATCCACTTCATCGCCGAGTAGAAGCCGAAGCCCTCCTTGCCGAGCACGGCGTCGTCGCCGACGCGGCAGTCGGTGAAGACCAGCTCGGCCTGGTTGTCGTCGTACATGGTGCGCTGGCGGCGACCGACCTCGAAGCCGGGGGTGTCGGTGTCGACCAGGAAGCAGGTGATTCCTCCCTTGGCGCCGAGCCCGGGCTCGGTGACCGCGAACAGGATCACGTAGTCGGCATCGGCCCCGTGGGTGATGAAGTGCTTGCGGCCGTTGATCACCCAGCCGCCGTCGACCCGCTCGGCGCGGGTGCGGATGCGGGTCGCGTCGGAGCCGGCGTCGGGCTCGGTGAGCGCGAAGCAGGCCTCGCGCTCGGCCCGCATGGTGGGGTAGAGGTAGCGCTCCTGCTGGGCTGGCGTCCCGTCGAGCAGGATCGGGGTCGGGCCCTCGACGCTCGGCAGGATGCTGCCGACGTTGGCGAGCAGCAGGCCGTGGCGGTGGCACTCGTCGACGCAGGCGGCCAGGCCGAGGTAGCCGACCCCGCCGCCGCCGCACGACTCCGGCATGAACAAGGTGTAGAAGCCCTCGCTGGCGGAACGCTTGCGCAGCGCGCGGCGCTCCTCCTCGAAGGCCTGGAAGGTGCCCGTCTCGGTGATCTCCTGGGCGTACAGCGCCTCCTTGGGTGCCACCTCACGCTGGATGAACGAACGGATCGAGTCGCGGAGCGCCACCAGCTCCTCGGGCAGTTGCACCACACTCATGTCGGCCCTCGCTTCCGATCACCGCCGGCGACCGCTGCCGCGTCGCCCGCGCAACCTGGGTCCCGCCGGCTCGCCGTACGCCGTCATGGCACGCGAACACGGTTAGGTTACCTAAGAGTAACCAGGACGGGGCGCAGATGACAGCCCCGGAGGCCGTCTGTGGACGCCGCCATGACAGTGCGCGAGACCGGGCGGTACCGTGGCGTGCATGTCATGGCGAGCGCGGATCGCGCTCACGGCGTGTGTGGCCGTCCCGAGCGTGTTGGTGCGCGCCTCAGGAGCCCAGCTTCCCGAGGTGCTCGCCCTGCTGGTCTTCGGGGGCGCGGTGGTGGCGGCCGCATTCCTGCTCGCCTGGGCCGCCGAGGCGGCTGAGGTCGATATCTCAGGCAACCTCGCCGTGGCAATCCTGGCCCTGATCGCGGTGCTGCCCGAGTTCGCGGTCGACCTGTACTTCGCCTTCACCGCCGGGCACCGGCCGGAATACGCCGCCTACGCGGCCGCCAACATGACGGGCAGCAACCGTCTGCTGATCGGCTTCGGCTGGTCGCTCGCCGCGGTGGCGTTCATGGTCGGCGTGGCCCGGCGCGGCGGGCGCGCCCGGGGAGTCGACCTGGAGCCGGAGCGCCGCATCGAGCTGGCCTTCCTCGGCCTGGCCTCGATCTACGCGGTGATCATCCCGCTCACCAGGCAGATCGCCTGGTACGACTCGATCGTCTTGATCGGACTGTTCGCCGCCTACATGTGGCGTGTCGGGCACACCAAGCAGGAGGAGCCCGACCTCATCGGCGTCGCCGCCGCCCTCGCCGAGCTGCCCACCCGCCGCCGCCGGACGCTGGTGGTCGGGCTGTTCGCCGTCGCCGCGGCGGTGGTGCTGGCCGCGGCCCAGCCGTTCGCCGAGGCCCTGATCGGCACCGGCCGGGTCCTCCACATCGACGAGTTCCTGCTGGTGCAGTGGCTCGCGCCGCTCGCGTCGGAGTCGCCGGAGCTGCTGGTCGCCTGCCTGTTCTCGTTCCGTGGCAAGGGCGACAAGGGGCTCGGCACGGTGCTCGCCGCCGAGGTCAGCCAGTGGACGCTGCTGGTCGGGGCGATCCCCGTGGCCTACTTCATCGGCGGGGGAGACGGCTCCCTGCCGCTCGACCCGCGCCAGCACGCCGAGTTCATCCTCACCAGCGCCCAGGCGGTGCTCGGCTTCGCGGTCCTCGCCAACCTGCGCATGTCCCGGTGGGAGGCGGCGACCATGATCGGCCTGTTCGCGGTCCAGTTCGCCCTGCCCGATCCCAGCGCGCGCATCGCGCTCGCCGGCGCCTACCTGGTGATCGCCCTCTGCATCCTGGTCGTCGAGCGGCACCAGGTCGTGCGCATCGTCCGCTGCCCCTTCCGCATCGGCGCCGAGCGCCTCGGCCTCGAGCCCCCCGAGCCGGTTCGGCCCGCGAGGTAGAGACTGCCCCCAACCGCCACGGCTGCTTGGTGCGCTCGCGCGCAAGGCCGGGGCTCCGGCCCGCCGGGCCCGGCCTCATCGTCAGGGCCGGCCAGCACGGAGCAGGCACGCGTCGCGGCCGGGTGGCGCCGCTCGTAACGTTGCCGAGACGGTAGGCGGCCAGACTGGCGCATGATCGATGACGCTGGGTGGCGGTACGGGAAGCGGGCTGCGTGCGGCGAGGGCATGGGGTGACCGCGGCGGTACCAGAGGGAGCCGGGTGCAGCGAGGGGCGTGGCAGTGACCACGGCGGTCGGGGAGGCTCGGATGCGGCGGTGGCCGGGCGTGCTGGCCTGGGCGCTGTGGGCGCTGGCCATGCTGGGCATTCCTGTCGTGGTCTGGCTGGATCATCTGGTGGGCGAGGCCGGCAAGGCCGACCTGTCCGGCCTGAGCAGGTCCAGCGTCGCCCTGCTGGCGCTGGTGAGCGCGCCCACGGTCGGGGCGCTGCTCGGTAGCCGCCGGCCCCGCCACCCGGTTGGCTGGCTGCTGCTGACCCTTGCGCTGTCGCTGGCGACGGCCGGGGTGACCTGGGAGTACGCCATCTACGGGCTGCTGGCCCGGCCCGGGGCGCGGGCCAGGCTCGTCGCGGCCGCGTCGATCATGGGCGTGGTGACGACGGCGGTGCTGCCGTTCGAGGACTCGCCCTTCCAGTCGATCCCGAACCCGCTCGCGGTCTCCGTCCTGACCGGACCGCTGACGGTCGTCAACTTCCTGGCCTTCGTGCTGGCGGGAGTCGCCGTCCCGGCCGGCGCGTGGTCGCTGGTGCTGCGCTTCCGCCGAGCCCGCGGGGCGGAGCGCCAGCAGCTTCGCTGGCTGGCGTTGGCGGCGGCCCTGGTGGCGATGGCGGTGGCGGTCATGGCGGTCCTGCTGCTGACCGGGACATGGACGGCGACGTCGATGGGATACCTCTCCGACCTGTGCGTGGTGCTGCTGCCGCTGGCCACCGGCGCGGCGGTCCTGCGCTACCGGCTGTACGACCTGGACCGCATCATCAGCCGCACCCTCGCCTACGGGCTGCTGACCGTGCTGCTGGGCCTCGGCTACGCCGGCACGGTGCTGCTGCTGGGCCAGTCGTTCGGCGGCATCGGCGCCACGCCGCCGAGCTGGGCGGTCGCCGGGGCGACCCTGGCGGTCGCCGCCGCCTTCCAGCCGGCCCGCCGCCGCGTCCAGCAGACGGTCGACCGGCGCTTCGACCGGCGCCGCTACGACGCCGCCCGGACGATCGCGGCGTTCAGCGACCGGCTGCGCCAGCAGGTCGACCTGGACACCCTGACCGGCGAGCTGCTGGCGGTGGTGGACCAGACGGTGCAGCCGACCCACGCGTCGCTGTGGCTGCGGCCGTCGCAGGGCGCGGCCGGCGGGGCAGCGCGCCGGTGATCCTGGGATGATCGTGGCGGAGCAGCCGCGATCCGGTCGCAGCGAACGATGGCCTCACGCGCCGCGCGCCGACCCCGGCCCGCCGTCGCTTCGCCGACAGCCAGCCTGGGCTCAGACCACCCGGCGGCCGTCCTGGAACACGGCGGCGGGGCGGGTGAGGGCGCCGACGTCGGCCACGGCGTTGCCGTGGACGGCCAGTACGTCGGCGGCGGCGCCGGGGCGCAGGACGCCGCGGTCGGGGACGCCCAGCAGGTCGGCGGCCTCGCCGGTGGCGGCCCGCAGGGCGAGGAGCGGGTCGAAGCCGGCCTCGACCATGAACGCGACCTCGCGGGCGACGTTGCCGTGGGGGTTGTCGGGCGTGCCGGCGTCCGTGCCGGCGACCACCTTGACGCCGGCCTCGGCGGCGGCCCGGAACGAGGCCGTCTGGGCCTCGGCCGCCGGGCGGGCGCGGTCCTTGATCCAGGCCGGGACGGCCGGACCGGCCAGGATGCCGTGGGGAGCCGAGAAGGTGGGGGTGTAGCGGGCGCCCGCGGCGAGCAGCGCCTCGATGGTCTCCGAGTCGAGGAACATGCCGTGCTCCACCGAGTCGACCCCGGCGCGGAGCGACGCCAGCACGCCGCCCTCGCCGATGGCGTGGGCGGCGACCCGCAGGTCCAGCCGGTGTGCCTCGTCGACCAGGGCGTCCAGCTCCGCCTGGGTGTAGGCGGCCTCGCGCGGGTCCAGGCCGCGGGTGAGCACACCGCCGGTGGCGACCACCTTGATGCAGCGCGCGCCCAGGGCCGCGTTGGCCCGCACGGCGTGGCGTACGCCGTCGGGACCGTCGGCGATCCGGCCCAGGTAGGGGATGTGCCCGCCGGTCATGGTCACCACCGGGCCGGCGGCGACCACCCGCGGCCCCTGGATCTCGCCGGCCTCGATCGCCTGGCCGACCACGATCGCCTCGTCGCCCGGCGCGCCGAGGTCGCGGACCAGCGTCACGCCCCGCTCGAGCTGGCGGCGGGCGTTGGCGACGGCGGCGACGGTGCGGCCGGCGGGGCTCGGCGGGATGTCGGCGGCAAGGTCCGGGCCGCCGCTCGCGACCAGGTGGACGTGCACGTCGACCAGCCCGGGGAGCAGGGTGCAGCCGGGCAGGTCGAGGACGCGGACCTCCTGCGCCCCGGCCGGCAGGCCGGCGGCGGGGCCGGCGTAGGCGACCCGGCCGTTCTCGAGCCACAGCGCCGCCTCGCGGACCGGCTCGGAGCCGCTGCCGTCGACCAGCAGCGGGGCGCGCAGGACGTACGGAGCGGATCCGTCGGGGCCGGGCATGCCACCTCCAGCGGGGTACGGGTGTGGGAAGCCTAGCCTGGTGCTGCGCTGGAGAGTGGGCGAGGGGGGACTTGAACCCCCACGTCCTTGCGGACACAGGGTCCTGAACCCTGCGCGTCTACCAATTCCGCCACTCGCCCGGGCGTGACCGACGCGGGATTGTAGCATGGGTCCTGGCGCTGGCCGCCAGAGAACCGGGTAAACGGGTCAACGAGGCGCTACGGTAGACTGCCGGGCCGGTGGCATCGTCCACCCGGCCGCCACCTGACCGCCGTTCGAGGACGAACGTTCAAGACTTAGGGAGTGGCTTCGCCGGTCATGGGCATCCTACGTGAGTTCGAGCAGCGCCTGGAAGGCGCTGTGGAGGGTCTGTTCGCGCGGGCCTTCAAGTCAGGTGTCCAGCCCGTCGAGCTCGGCAAGCGCCTGGTCAGAGCGGTGGAGGACGGCCGCACGGTGGGGGTCAGCCGGGTCTACGTACCCAACGTCTACACCTACGAGCTGTCGACGACCGACCGCGAACGCTTCGCCGACTACGAGGACGCGCTCGGCAACGAGCTGGCCGCGCTCGCGGTGCAGACGGCGAGGGACAACGACTGGGCGATGCTCGGCCCTGCGCGGATCGAGTTCGAGACCGACGAGGGCCTCAGCGAGGGCCGCTTCCGGGTCACCGGGCGGGTCGAGCCCGACGCCAGCCGCGCCGCCGAGCCGCTCGGCCGGGCAGACGGCGGGGCGGCGATGCCCGTCGGGCCGTACACGGCGGTCCTGCCCGGTCAGGCACCGAGCAGGGTGCGCGCCCCTGCGACGCTGGTGCTGATGTCCGGCCCGCACGAGGTCAAGGCCTACCCGCTGAGCGGCACGCAGGTCTCGATCGGCCGCTCGGAGCGCTCCGACATCGCACTTGCCGATCCGGGCGTCTCGCGAAACCATGCGCGGATCGTGCGAGAAGGCGACGACTTCATCGTCGAGGACCTCCTGTCCACCAACGGCACGGAGGTGAACGGCCAGCCCGTGCGGCGCCGGCGGCTGGCCGACGGCGACATGGTCAAGTTGGCGAACTCCACGTTGCAGTTCCGACGGGAGCGCTAGATGCCACCGATCTTCCTGCTCGCGGTCCGGCCGTCGCGGCGCATGCCGAAGGAGCTGGTCGTGACCGACGCCAGCGGCACCCGCACGATCCCGCTCAAGGACTCCATCACCATGGGACGGGCGGCAACCTGCGACCTGGCGCTCGCCGACACGTACGTGTCCAACGTGCACGCCCGCATCTTCATGAAGGACGGCGCCTGGTGGCTCGAGGACCTCGGCTCCACCAACGGCACCTATGTGAACCGCGCCAAGGTCGCCGTCCCCACCCCGGTCGGGCCCGGTGATCAGATCCGGCTCGGCAAGGCCACCCTGGAGTTGCGCCGCTGATGGCATTCCGTCTGGGAGCGTCCAGCGACCGTGGACGCATGCGCGAGGGGAACGAGGACAGCTTCCTGGCCTCGGGCTCGCTCGCCGCGGTCGCCGACGGCATGGGCGGCCACAGCGCCGGCGAGGTGGCCAGCGCCGCCGCCACCGAGGAGCTGCGCAGCCTCCAGGACGGCGCGGCCTGGCGCGGCGAGCGCTCGGCCGGCGAGGCGCTGAAGTGGGCGGTGATGGAGGCCAACCGGCGCATCCGCGAGATGGCCGCCGGCGACAAGTCCCTCGAGGGCATGGGCACCACCATCACCGCGCTGCTCTCCGACGGCGACGTGATCCACCTCGCCCACGTCGGCGACTCGCGCGCCTACCTGCTGCGCAAGGGAGAGCTGTCGCAGCTCACCGAGGACCACACCCTGGTCCAGGAGCTGGTCAAGCAGGGCAAGCTCCGCCCCGAGGACGCCAAGCGCCACCCGCAGGGCAGCATCATCACCCGCGCCCTCGGCGTGGACGCCGACGTCCAGGTCGACACGGCCACCTTCAAGATCATCTCCGGCGACCGCCTGCTGCTGTGCACCGACGGGCTCACCGGGGTGGTCGACCAGGCCACCATCCGCAACGTGCTGCTGCGCGTGCGCGACCCGCAGCAGGCCTCCGAGCGGCTGGTCGCGCTCGCCAACGAGCAGGGCGGGCCCGACAACATCACCGTGGTGGTGCTCGACTCGGACGGTTCGGGCCCCGACACCGGCGTGATCGACCCCACCGGCGAGCTGGCCGCCGACGGCGCCGCGACGTCGGGGCGCGGCCTCGCCCCCGACGAGCTGGCCGGCCGCGAGGACGACCTCGTCGCCGGCCTGCGCCGCGTCGGCCCGGGGACCGGCGGCGGACGCCGCCGGGGCGGGCGCAGCCAGAAGCTGGCCAAGCGCGTGCTCGGCGTCCTGGTGGTGCTCGTGCTGCTGAGCGCCGGGATCCTCGCCGGCCGCAACTTCGTCTACAGCCGCTACTGGGTCGGGTTCGACGCCGACACGGTGGCGATCTTCCGGGGCGTCCCGGGAGACGTGGCCGGCCTGCACCTGTCGAGCCTGGCGGAGCGCAGCTCGGTGACCCGGGACAAGGTTCCGGCCGGCTACGTGCTCAGCCTGGAGAACGGCGTCTCCGCTGGGAACCTCGCCGACGCGCGCCGCATCGCCGCCTGTGCGCCCGTGGTCTACCAGCAGCCGGACTGCACCATCGCCGGCCCGGCCCCGACGACCTCGGTCGCGCCGACGACCACCCGGCCGACCACCACCACCAAGAAGCGGAGCTGAGCGGTGGGGTCGCGGCGCAACCTCGAGCTGAGCCTGCTGGTCCTCGCGCTCGGCCTCTCCGTGGGCGGCTACGTGATCGTCGGCATGGTGGCCGACAACCGCGTCCCGGCCGGCGTCCTCGGCTACGGTGCCACCCTCACCGTGCTGTTCATCGGCGCCCACCTGGTCCTGCGCTTCAGGGCGCCGCAGGCCGACCCGGTGCTGCTGCCCGGCGCGGCCCTGCTCAACGGCCTCGGCCTGGTGATGGTGCGGCGCCTGGACTACGCGGCGGCGGCGGCCGGGCGCCAGGCCCAGGCGCCCTCACAGGCGCTGTGGACGGTGCTCGGCGTGGTCGTCTTCGCCGCGGTGATCATCCTGGTGACCAACCATCGCACGCTGGAACGCTACCGCTACCTCTGGCTGCTGGCCGGACTGTTCCTGCTGGTGCTGCCGGCGCTGCCCGGCATCGGCCGGGAGATCAACGGGGCACGGCTGTGGGTCGGGGTGGGGCCGTTCACCGGCCAGCCGGCCGAGGCGGCCAAGATCGCCCTGGTGGTGTTCCTCGCCGCCTACCTCGCCGAGCGCAAGGAGCTGCTGGCGACCGCCACCTACCGGGCCGGCCCCTTCCTGCTGCCGGAGATCAAGTACTTCCTGCCGCTGCTGATGGCCTGGGGCGTCAGCCTGTTCGTGCTGCTGGCGGAGAAGGACCTCGGCTCCAGCCTGCTGTTCTTCGGCATGTTCCTGATCCTGTTGTACGTGGCCACGGGACGCTTCTCCTACGTGGCCGCCGGGCTGGCCATGTTCATGCTCGGCGCGGTGTTCGCCTGGTCGCAGTTCGCCCACGTCCAGGTGCGCGTGTCGGCCTGGCTCGACCCGTGGAAGATCTACCCGAACCGCGGCAGCTTCCAGCTCGTCCAGGGGCTGTTCTCGCTGGCCACCGGGGGCATCCTCGGTGAGGGCTGGAACCAGGGCCATCCCGACGCGATCCCGTTCGCCTCGACCGACTTCATCTTCGACGCCTTCGGCGAGGAGCTCGGGCTCCTCGGCGTCACCGCCCTGCTGCTGGTGTACATGCTGATGGTCTTCCGCGGGCTGCGGGTCGCCCTGGCCGCCAACGACGACTTCGGCAAGCTGCTCAGCCTCGGCCTGGTCGCCAGCTTCGCCATCCAGGTGTTCGTGATCGTCGGCGGCGTCACCCGGCTGATCCCGCTGACCGGCATCACCCTGCCGTTCGTCAGCTACGGCGGGTCCAGCCTGGTGGCCAACTACGCCCTGGTCGCGTTGCTGTGCCGCGTCTCGCACGACAACGCCCCGGCCCCGGTGCGGGTCGCGGACACCGACCCGGAGGCGGCCCCTGGCGTGGGGGAGGTGACCGTCGCCCGATGAACCGCCAGATCCGCCGCGTGGCCGTGTTCGTGCTCGCCCTGTTCTTCCTGATGTTCTCGGCGCCGTTCTACTGGCAGGTGATCCAGAGCGACAAGCTGGCCAACGACCCGCGCAACGCGCGCAAGCTCTTCAAGGAGTACTCGCTCGAGCGGGGCAAGATGGTCCTGAGCGACGGCCAGCCGGTCGCCATCTCCGTGGCCACCGACGACAAGCTCAAGTTCCAGCGCTCCTACCCCCAGGGCCCGCACTACGGCATGATCACCGGCTTCTACTCGCTGGTGTTCGGCTCGAGCCTCGCCGAGAGCGCCTTCAACACCTACCTGGTCGGCAAGGCGCCCGAGCAGTTCGCCCAGAACCTGGTCGACCTGTTCACCGCCGAGTCGACCCCGGGCGGGACCCTGCGGCTGACCATCGACCCGAACACCCAGACGATCGCCGAGCGGGAGCTGGGCCAGCGCAAGGGCGCGGTGGTCGCGCTCGACTACAAGACCGGGAAGGTCCTGGCCATGACCACCTTCCCGCGCTTCGACCCCAACCAGCTCTCCAGCCACGACTCCGACAAGATCCGCGCCAACTGGAACCGCCTGCTCAAGGACCCGGACCAGCCGCTGCTCAACCGGGCCACGGACGCGCTCTACCCGCCCGGGTCGACCTTCAAGGTGGTCACCGCCGCCGCCGCGCTGGAGGACGGCATCGGCACCAACCAGCCGCTGCCCTCGCCGGACGCCTACACCCCGCCGAAGACCACGCGGCAGATCCGCAACTTCGGCGGCTCGTCGTGCTCGTCGTCCAAGCAGCTCACCATGCCCGACGCGCTCGCGATCTCCTGCAACACCACCTTCGCCGCCCTCGGCAACCGGGTCGGCCCCACCAAGCTGTCCGACGAGGCCGAGAAGTTCGGGCTCAACGAGAAGAGCCCCTACCAGCTCCGCGCGGCCACCAGCTCGATCCCGCGCGAGATGGACCCGCCCGCCACCGCGCAGAGCGCCATCGGCCAGCGCGACGTGCGCGTCTCCCCGCTGCAGATGGCCATGGTGGCCGCCACCATCGCCAACGGCGGCGAGCGCATGGCCCCGCACGTGGTCGACCGGGTGATCGACAACCGCGGCAAGCTGGTCAAGCAGTTCGACGACGAGTCGCTCGGGCAGGCCATCCCCGGCAGCGTGGCCGACGACGTCAAGCAGATGATGGGCGCGGTGGTGGAGCGCGGCACCGGCAACTTCGCCAAGATCGACGGCGTCGAGGTGTTCGGCAAGACGGGCACGGCGCAGAACGCCGAGGGCGCCGCCCCGCACGCCTGGTTCATCGGCTTCGCCGAGCAGGGGGACCGCTCGATCGCCGTCGCCGTGGTGGTCGAGAACGGTGGCGACCTCGGCAGCGAGGCCACCGGCGGGCACGTGGCCGCCCCGGTGGCCAAGGAGGTCCTGCAGGCCTACCTGAGGGCGGGCCAGTGATCACCGTCCTGCTCGGCGACCGTTACGAGCTCGACCGGCTCATCTCCGGCGGCGGCATGGGCGCCGTCTGGCGCGCCGTCGACCGGCGCCTCGACCGCCCGGTCGCGGTCAAGCTGCTGCGCCGCGAGCTGGCCGAGGACCCGGCGTTCGTGGAGCGGTTCCGGCGCGAGGCGCGCGCGGCCGGCGGGCTGTCCCATCCCAACGTCGCCGGCGTGTTCGACTACGGCGAGCACGCCGGCCAGGCGTACATCGTCATGGAGCTGGTCGAGGGCGAGAACCTCGCCGAGCGCCTCGCCCGCGGCGGGCCGCTGCCCTGGCCGCAGGCCGTCGCCGTCGCCGAGCAGGTGGCCCGCGCGCTCGCCGCCGCCCACGCGCGCGGGCTGGTCCACCGCGACGTCAAGCCCGCCAACGTGCTGTTGGGACGGCAGCTCGACCCGCCGATGGTCAAGGTGACCGACTTCGGCATCGCCAGGACCGGCCATGCCAGCACCCTGACCGGCACCGGCTCGCTGCTCGGCAGCGCCGGCTACGTGGCGCCCGAGCAGGCCAGCGGCGCCGAGGTGGGACCGGCGGCCGACTTCTACGGCCTCGGCTGCGTGCTGTTCGAGATGGTCACCGGCCGTGCCCCGTACCGCGGCGAGACCGTGGTCGCGCTGGCCACCCAGCACGTCTCCGGGCCCGTCCCGAACCCGCGCGAGCTGCGCCCCGAGCTGCCCGGCGCGGTCGCGGCGATCATCCTCAAGGCCCTGCAGAAGGACCCTGGCGCGCGCTTCGAGTCGGCTTCGGCCATGGCCGACGCGCTGGCAGGGGTCGTCGAGCCCGCCACGGCGGTCCGGCAGCCCGGTGAGGCCACCGAGGTGCTGCCCGTGGTCGCGGCGGCGGCAGCCACCACCCTGCCGGGCGCCGCCCCGACGGGATACGGCGGGCGGCGGACGCGGCCACCGGGACCGCCGCGGCGGAGGCGCTACCCGCGCTCGGGCACGCCGGGCACCTTGGCGCGGGTGGCCGCCGCCCTCGCCGTGGTCGCCCTGGTCCTGGTCGCCTGGCTGTCCGTCCGCGACGCCAACCAGGCGGTCCCGGCGCGGCAGGGCGGTGGCGTGACCGGGCCCGCCCCGGCGGCGCGGGTGCGCGTGCCCGACCTGCGCGGCCTGTCCGACCAGGCGGCCCGGGCCGCGCTGCAGCGGCTCGGCCTGCGCGCGGTCGCACCCAAGCGGCACGGCACCGTGATCGGCACGAGACCGAGGCCGGGTAGCCTCGTCCGCCGTGGCTCGGCCGTGCGGCTGCTGCTGGCCGCCGGCGTCAGCGAGGGCGGCAACGGCGAGGGCGACCGCACGGGCGGGCACGGCCGTGGCAAGGACAAGCGGGGGGACGGCGAATCCTGATGGCGACTACTCCGAACGTGCTCATCGACCGCTACGAGGTCGGCCGGCTGCTCGGCAGCGGCGGCATGGCCGAGGTGTTCGAGGGCCGCGACCGCCTGCTCGCCCGCCGGGTCGCGATCAAGGTGCTGCTGTCCCAGTACGCCCGCGACCCCGCCTTCCTGACCCGCTTCAAGCGTGAGGCGCAGGCCGCGGCGAGCCTCTCGCACCCCAACATCGTCGGGGTCTACGACACCGGCGTCGAGCAGGGCACCAACTTCATCGTCATGGAGTTCGTCGAGGGCCGCACCCTGCGCGAGGTGATCCGCAACGAGGGGCCGCTGATGCCGGAGCGGGCCGCCGAGATCGCCTCCGACATGTGCAACGCCCTCGCCGCCGCCCACGCACGCGGGCTGATCCACCGCGACATCAAGCCCGGCAACGTGATGCTGACCCCGGACGGCACCGTGAAGGTGATGGACTTCGGCATCGCCAGGGCGACCACCTCCGAGACGATCACCCAGACCGCCGCGGTCATCGGCACCGCCCAGTACATCTCGCCCGAGCAGGCCCAGGGCCACACGGTCGACTTCCGCAGCGACCTGTACTCCCTCGGCTGCTGCCTGTACGAGATGCTCACCGGGGTGGTGCCGTTCACCGGCGCGACGCCGGTGGCGATCGCCTACCGCCACGTGCGCGAGGACCCGACGCCGCCGCGGCAGCTCAACCCCGACGTCTCGCCGGAGCTCGAGGCGGTGGTGCTGAAGGCCATGGCCAAGAACCCGGCGGAGCGCTACCAGACGGCGGTCGAGCTGCGCCAGGACCTCGACCGGGTCCTGGCCGGCCAGGACGTGCTCGCCGGCGTGCCGGGGGAGGCGCCGACGGTCGCCTTCGGCGGCGCCCCGGTGGGGCAGGACGCGCAGCGCACGGCCATGCTCGGAGACCCGGCCGCGCAGCCGCTCGGCACCAGCGGCGGCGGGTACCCGTACGGCGAGGGGTACGCCGAGCCGGGCAGGCGTGGCGTCTCGCCCGGCTGGGTGGTGCTGGTGGTGCTCTTCCTGGCCCTGGCGGGCGCGCTCGGCTACTTCGGCGCGAGGGCGCTGCTCGACCGGAGCAACGCGCCACCGGCGTCGACCGCGCCACCGAGCACCGCCGCGCCGACGAGCACCGCCGCGCCGACGACGACCGCCGCGCCGACGACGACCAAGGCGCCCACCACCACCAAGGCGCCCACCACGACCGCGCCGCCCACGACCGCGCCGCCGACCACCGCCCCGCCGACCACGGCCTCGACCGCGAGCACCGCCGCGCCGCCGACCTCGTAGGACACCGGTCCCGACGCGTGACCAGGGGCGTCGGCGGTCAGGCCGCGGAGCGGGCCT
>WNGA01012184.1_pt1 | contig 21217 bp, 18 predicted proteins | sample 5400061 | NCBI WGS metagenome assembly WNGA01 (sample SAMN13153366, study PRJNA577476) | soil metagenome | isolation source: 100 cm soil or saprolite under grassland replicate 2 | place: USA:California | collected 2016-06-15
TTTGATTTTTAATAAACTGTATGAATTTACATAGTACAGGCAATATCATTTAATGGTAATGCCTGTACTGTTATATACCATACTAAGTATTTATATTTATTTGCCTTTTTTCTGATAATGTGCCATTAATTCACCCGAAGCAAGCACGTGATTTTTCATAGCATCCTGTAAAGCTTTTTTGTCTGAGCCTGCCGGTAAATCCAATTCTGTATCCAAAGCATACACTTTAAAAAAATAACGGTGAGAGCCGGAAGGAGGGCAAGGTCCTCCATACCCTGTTTTTCCAAAACCATTGCGACCACTTATACCCGGAACACTGTTTTCATCAATCGGCTCGTTCGGGGAAATATTCCACACAAGCCAGTGATCAAAAGTGCCGCGAGGTGCATCCGGATCTTCAACGATGATTGCTAAAGTTTTTGTTTCTTCAGGAAAACCGGTTATTTCAAGTGGAGGATTTATATCCTCACCCTCACAAGAATATTTTACGGGAATATGGCCTCCCTCACTAAATGCAACACTTCTTACACTTAAGCTGATTTTTGTTGTAGTTGTCATAATGATTTAATTTTTTATAAAAAAATAAAAACTATATGCCAGTGATCTGTATAAGATTATATAACAATTTGAGTGTATAAATGTTGTGTTCTCAGGCATCGTTTGTGTTCTTTCAAAACGGCTTCATGATTTTTAGTCCTCATATTTTACAAGTGCTTAATGAAATTAGCCACCGCTTGTCTCTTCACGAGCAGCAGTTAAGGTCTATAAATTTAAACAGCTTCCAAATGAGGTTTTTCTTTTTTTCTAATTAATCCTATGCCAAGAATTAAAAGACCCGCAGACAAAATAATTGCGCCAAAATAATTCAGGTAAATAAATTTATTCGGCTCTGTGGCAGCAGGATCCAAAATGGATAAAAAGAATCCTGCAGGTAAAAATATTGCGGCAGAAGGAACCAGGATGCTAACAAGCCTTTTTAAACCCTTCGACAGGTTTGCTTCTTCAAGATAGAGTAAAACAAGAAGCGATAAAATGAGTAACACACCTGCATGCGCATGACCTGCCCGCCACAGATCTTGCCTCAATCCATTTTGTTTGTATCGCGGATCATTAATCAATAATGTCAGAATACTTACGCCACCATAAATAACGGTTGGTAAAATCACCAGCAAAATACCGGCCTGCCTGCGTGTTCCCGGAGTCATATAGGTTAGTTTTAAAATTAAAAGATGAGCAAAACTACTTTAGTTTTTTACTTCACTTATTAATTGAGATTATACTATAGGCAGCTTTAGTTTTTATAGGGCTGCCCGCAGCGATTGTTCAGGATTTAAATTCAGCATAAACAGGGCAATGGTCACTATGTTTTATGTCGGGCAAAATTTTAGCGTCAGTTAACCTGTCTTTAAGATTCTCTGTAATGCAGATATAATCTATTCTCCAGCCTTTGTTCGTCAAACGGGTAGAGGGAAAATACTGACTCCACCATGTATATTGATGCGCTTCCTTTGGATGTAGGTAACGAAAAGTATCAATGTATCCGTTTGATAAAAACTTGTCTATCCATGCTCTTTCTTCCGGCAAAAAACCTGACGAATTTTTATTGCCTTTGGGATCATGAATATCTATTTCTTTGTGTGCAATATTATAATCACCGCAGATAATTAATTTGTTTCTTGTTTTCTTTAAATCATCCAGCACAATAATCCATTCATCGAGCCATTGATATTTGTAAGCCTGTCTTTCCGCGCCACTTGTTCCTGATGGGTAATAAGCATTAACTATACTTATGTCACCCACATCAATGCGTATTACTCTTCCTTCAAAATCACTTTGGTCTATCTTGCTTCCGTATACAACATTATCAGGTTTTATTTTCGTGAATATGGCTACGCCACTATAACCTTTTTTCTGTGCAGAAAACCAACACGTTTCAAATCCAATATCTTCAATTCGTGCGCAATCAATATTTTCTTTATTAGCTTTTATTTCCTGAAGGCAAATAACATCTGCAGGATCAGTTTTAAGCCAGTCAATAAATCCCTTGTTCATAGCAGCACGTAAGCCGTTTACATTGTATGAAATAACCCGCATATACAAATGTTATTGGTGCAATTTATGTATAAGAGCAGTATCTGCTCAAGTTCTTTCTGTTGAAGAGAATTACAAACTGTGAAGAATCCACCCTGATGCGGAACAGACACTGAACAATCTAATAAAGACCGGTACAAATAAATCTCTTTCACTTTATCCTTCACTTACTAATATTGTATTTACATAGTTTTTAAAGAAATTTATTGTTCATTTTTTATTTATGGCGACAGTACAAAAAACCATACCTGCAAAAGAGCATATATACCTCGAAGGGCCTAAGAGCAGAACATACGAACTTAGATTTGCTTGCAGTGTTTTTTCCCAGTTTATAAAAGGTTTCAGAACGCTGCATTTTGTCGGGCCATGCATTACGGTATTCGGCTCTGCACGTTTTAAAGAAGACCATCCATATTATACCGCAGCAAGAGAATTTGGGAAAAGAGTAGCATCACTTGGTTTTACTACTATGACGGGCGGTGGCCCCGGCATTATGGAAGCAGCGAACCGCGGCGCCTATGAAAACGGTGGTATATCCGTTGGTTGCAATATTGTTTTGCGCATGAGCAAAAAGAAAATCCCTATCTCACAAAGTCTGTAACCTTTGAACATTTTTTTGTGCGTAAAACAATGCTTACAAAATATTCTTATGCATTTATAATTATGCCGGGTGGTTTTGGCACCATGGATGAATTTTTTGAAATAGTGACCCTTATACAAACAAAAGCTGTTACACAATTTCCTGTTGTGCTTTATGGAGAAAGTTATTACAAACCTTTAATTGATACGATTTATTTTATGGCAGAGCAGGGAACCATTTCTGCTGAAGACCTAAAGCTTGTATTGCTTACTGACAATATTGATGAAGCAATGGAACATATTTCCAAATACATCAGTACAAATTATAAGATAAAGCCGAGAAAAAGAATGAGCTGGCTCTTTGAGAAAAGATGAATGAATTACAATAAATCAAACCCATTTATGCATTAGCAGATAATTTGCTCAAGGTATTTGTTATCCCTTTTTTAATAAAAGAATGAGAGATAAATTCTGAGCTTTTGCGATAGAAATAAATATATGGCTTGACTAAATAAGATAAAAAGTCTGTATCTGTTTCATCATCTTCAACTCCAAAGTATACTGCATTTTGTATGCTGAACTGAACAAAATTATTTTCGGCATTACTAATAATTGCCACACCATGTAAAACAATACTGAAGGGAATTCCCTTTTTATAAAAATGAAGCTCAGCAGCAAAAACATTCCACATTTGTTCGGTAGGAGGAAAATAAGTCACATCAAAGCAAAGTGTATTATTATTTTTAAAAGTAAAATCTCTCACCATACCTACTGGTAATCTTTCGGATGATTCATTGTAGCAGTAAAAAATCGCCTGGTTCAGTTTGTGTACCATTTCAATATAAGTCGGTGGTTCAAGTTTTTGGCGTTCCATATATTGGTAGTGTTCCATATGATTATTGGTTAACATATTTAGACAATCATTCTTTTGTTTTCGATGCTTATCTTTAAAAAACTTAATACAATTTACAAAAAATTAAGCCGGTTCAGTATTAAATCTTTTCAAAGATTCTTCTGTTTAAATTTTATTTCAGCTTAACAAGTATCTGTTTCCTTATTCATATAAACCTCTTACTTTCGTTAGGCATTCTTTTTAATTAAATTTTTTAATTATTGCCTGATGATTGCTGCACTGGCAAAAGGATTTGCATTGGGTTTGTTGTTAAGCATAACTGTAGGACCTGTTATTTTTTCTATTATTAAACAGAGTCTTAATAACGGGCATAAAGGCGGCTTTGCTTTTATCGCAGGAGTCTCAGCCAGTGATATTACATTCGTACTTGTCGTTAATTCGTTTACAGCAATATTTCAGTCAGCACTAAGCCATGAAGTTATAATTGGCACTGCAGGAAGTGTCTTCCTTATTTTTTTGGGCATTTATAATATTTTTTTTAGGAAAGTGGCAATCACCGATGAAGGAACCGTACAGTTAAAAAGCATACGTAAAAGAGAGTTGCTGGGTATTTTTCTTTCGGGTTATTTTATGAACCTCTTGAACCCCGGCGTACTGCTTTTTTGGATTGCAGCATCTGCAACTATTCTTGCCGATTCTCAGCAGCAGAATCATCCTGTTCAATACAGGATAATTGTATTTACTGTTTGCCTGCTTATTGTGTTGATTGGAGATACCGCTAAAGTGATGCTGGCGGGTAATATCCGCGAAAAATTAAACCCTCATAACATTCACATCATTAACCGTATTTCAGGTCTCATCTTAATAATCTTTGGCGTAGCACTTATATGGGGAATAGTTACGCATAAATTACCAAATAGTTAGCGCTCAAATTTATTTAAGGCATAATGAGAAAAGTTCATTAAAGAAAAATGTGTTAAAGAGTGCGACGCAAGAAAAGTTTAATAGTAATGCAAAAGGTGGGTACAAAAAATCTTATAAATTATTTAGCAGAAACATCTTCATGTATCTTGGCGCAATAATTTAATTATTCAATGTTTAAAACAATATGGCGTTGGATTAAACGCATTTTCTTATTTGCTTTTATATCTTCTTTTATTTATTTATTGTTATGTAAATGGATTATGCCGCTGATAACATTAACACAGGTTGGAAGTCTTTTTAACGGTGACGGCCTCAAAAGAGATTATGTAAGATGGGATGAAATATCACCCAGTGTAAAACTCGCGGCAATGGCCAGTGAAGATCAGCTGTTTCCCGATCATAACGGTTTTGACTGGGTTGCGATTCAAAAAAGTCTTAAAGCGAATCCAAAAAAGAAAAACAAAATTGCAGGCACCGGTGCAAGCACCATAAGCCAGCAAACAGCCAAGAATGTTTTTTTGTGGCAGAGTGAAGGTCTTATGCGTTATGTGCGCAAAGTGCCTGAAGCCTATTTTACACAATTGATTGAATGGATATGGGGCAAAAAAAGAATACTTGAAGTGTATTTAAATACTATTGAAATGGGCAAGGGCATTTATGGCATAGAAGCCGCCGCAAGGCAATATTATCATAAGCCCGCAAAAAATCTTTCACAGAATGAAGCCGCAACTATCATTGCATGTTTGCCTAACCCTAAAGTGTATACGGTAAAACCTCAAAGCCGTTTTGTAGCATGGAAATCGCAGTGGATATTAAGACAAATGCGCAATATTGAAGATGACCCTGATGTGCAGGCATTAATGAAATAAATAATTATTCTTGCAGTCATTTGATGTGAGCCAATACCACAGCCACTTATCTTTGAACAAATAAAATTGCAGTGCATACTTTACAATCAAAATTGCCTGATGTTGGCACTACCATTTTTACTGTAATGAGTCAGCTTGCAGTTGAACATGACGCGATTAATCTTGGTCAAGGCTTTCCCGATTATCCCATGAGTGCTGACTTAACCGGGCTTGTATATAAAGCAATGACAAATGGCCATAATCAATATGTGCATATGAATGGCCTGCGTTTATTAAGAGAGCGATTGTCTGAAAAAATTCAAAAATTATATAACACTGATGTACATCCTGATTCACAGATAACGATTACACCGGGCGGCACTTATGCTATATATACTGCCTTAACTACTATTCTGCAACGAGGTGATGAAGTAATTGTTTTTGAACCTGCATACGATAGTTATATTCCAAACATAGAAATCAATGGCGCAAAACCTGTGCTTATTTCCTTGCAATATCCTGCATATAATATTCCGTGGGATAAAGTAAAGAAAAAAGTAAATGATAAAACAAAGGCTATCATTCTCAATTCGCCGCATAATCCTACCGGTGCAGTGTTAAGCAAAGAAGATATACAACAGCTGCGCACCGTTGTGCAGAATACAAACATCATGATTGTGAGTGATGAAGTGTATGAGCATTTGATTTTTGATGATATAAAACATCAAAGCATGCTGCGTTATCCTGATTTGCTCGAAAGAAGTTTTGTCTGCTTTTCATTTGGCAAAACATATCACTGCACAGGATGGAAAATTGGCTATTGTATTTCTTCGCCTGAGTTAATGAAAGAATTCAGAAAAGTACACCAGTTCAATTGCTTCTCCTGTAACTCACCAGTGCAGTTTGCTTTGGCAGATTACTTGCAAAATGAAGAAGCTTATCTTAGGCTGGGCAATTTTATGCAGCAGAAAAGAGATTATTTCCGCAAGCTGATGCAGCAAACTCCATTCAAAGTTATTCCTTCACATGGCAGCTATTTTGAATGTTATAATTATAATGAATTTACTGATGAAGCAGATTATGAACTTGCCATCAGGTTAACAAAAGAGTATGGAGTAGCTACTATACCTATGAGCAGTTTTTATAAGGATGGAATAGATAATAAAGTGCTTCGTTTTTGTTTTTGCAAAAAAGAAGAAACACTGGAACGAGCAGTAGAAAAATTAGTAAAGAGTTTGTAGCTGGTTCTTTTATTTTAGCAAACACTTATCAAATGAGAAAAGTAATATTGAATCTTGCAGTAAGCCTTGATAGTTTTACTGAAGGACAAATGGTGAATACGAGACTTGTCCTTCTGTAAGAACAAAAAAATATTCCTCTAATTTCGCATGCACATTTTTAATAAATCATGGCTGAAGATTTAACTATTATCAAAGGAAATAAAACAGAACAATACGAGTCACTTGTTCCCCAAATAAACGCGCTTCTCGAAGGCGAGCCTGATCTTATTGCCAACCTCGCCAACACAGTAGCTGCGTTGAAAGAACAATTCGGTTGGTTATGGGTAGGATTTTATTTAGTGAAGAATGATGAATTAGTATTGGCGCCATTCCAGGGACCGGTTGCCTGTACACGCATCAGGAAAGGCAGAGGTGTATGTGGTACAAGCTGGGCAGAAGCAAAAACACTTATTGCTCCTGACGTTGAAAAATTTCCCGGTCATATTGCATGCAGCAGTTTATCAAGATCAGAAATTGTTGTGCCTGTAATTCGCAATAATGAAGTGATTGCTGTACTTGATGTGGATAGTGAAGAGCTTAATAATTTTGATGAAACGGATCTACATTACTTAGAACAAATTATAAGCCTGATAAATTTCGCGTAACGTTTGTGGTTTCCTCATTTCGAAACAAAGTTTTCCCGATTGTATAAAGAAAGATGCTTCTTTAAAAGCAGTTTTGCTAAAAATTAAATTCATGCGATTCTTTTTAGCGGTTCTGGTTTTGTCTGGACTCTCTCTTAACAGCAAGGCTCAAAATTTATCAGATAGTTTTCCATCCAATACATTAAAAGAAGTAAAGGTGAGTGGCATAAGAACTATTCGTGGAATTGGACATTTGCCATCTATCAAAGACGGAATCATTTATGCGGGAAAGAAGAATGAAGTGATAATTGTGGATAGTCTTGATGCGAATAAAGCAATCAATAATACTCGACAGATTTTAGGTCGCATTCCCGGGTTAAATATTACGGAAACAGAAAGCAGTGGGTTTACTGCTAATGGAATTGCTACAAGAGGTTTAAATCCTACGCAAAGCATTGAAATGAACGTGCGGCAGAGTGGTTATAATATCAGCGCCGATATTTATGGATACAATGAAGCATATTATATACCGCCAATGGAAGCAGTGAGCAGAATTGAAATGATTCGCGGCGCTGCTTCCCTGCAGTTCGGTTCTCAATTTGGCGGGGTTGTAAATTATGTTTTGAATGAAGCGCCTGCTGATAAAAAATTTGAACTCACCAGTTCACAAACGGGCGGAAGTTTTGGTTTGTTCAACGCATTTAATTCTGTCGGTGGCACAATAAAAAACTGGAGTTATTACGGTTTTATTCAATATCGCACTATGGATGGCTGGAGACCAAACAGCAAACAATGGCAGCTATCCGGTTTTGGAAGAATAGAATATAAGCCATCAAATAAAATTACTGCAGGCATTGAATATACATTGCTTAGAAATAAGGTTCAAATGCCGGGAGGTCTTACAGATAGCATGTTTAAAGCTGATCCGCGATCATCATTCCGTGCAAGAAACTGGTTAAAGAGTCCCTGGAATATTGTGACCGGCTATGCTAATTTTGATCTCTCCCGCAGAACTATGCTTACATTAAAATCCTCTTATCTTTTTAGCAGCCGTGCTCTTGTTTGGCGTAATGAAGATGGTGGCGCAGGCGCATTGGATGAAATAGATCCAGCTACAGGTGAGTATGTGCCAAGAGAAGTAGAAAATGAAGACATGCACAATACAACAACTGAGCTTCGTTTATTGCATCAATATAAATTAAGTAAATGGCAAAATACAATTGCAGGCGGAGTGAGATTCAGTAATGCAAAATTTAAAAGGCAGGAAGGTGGTGAAGGAACAACAGGCAGTGATTTTGACCTTACCGTTAACGGTGATTATGAAAATGATATTGATTTTACCACAACAAATTTTGCTGCATTTGTTGAGAACATTTTTGTTATCAATAAGCACCTGACAATAACACCCGGTTTTAGATATGAATATTTAAAGAGCAAAGCACTCGGATATACAACCCAAGAAGAAGATGATGTTGAGTACAAAATAAATGCAGATGAAAATAGTAAACGTTATTTTCCATTGTTTGGTTTAGGAGTAGAATATAAAACAGGCAATAATGCAAATGTGTACACGAATATCAGCCAGGCTTACAAACCTATTGAATATGGCCAGTTAACACCAATTGGGGTTACGTCGAAAATAGATCCAAATTTAAAAGACGCCAAAGGTTATAATGCAGAAGCAGGTTACAGAGGCACAGTAAAAAATTATTTGAATTTTGATCTCGGTTTATTTTATATGGCTTATAACAAACGCATCGGCACAGTGCTTTTAGAGGATGCTTCAGGTAATGAATATACCTATCGCACCAATGTCGCTAATAGTGTGCACAAAGGGATTGAGACGTATATCGAATTTAACCTGCTGAAATATTTAAATGTTTCAAATAAAAAAGGCTTAAGCATTTTTAATTCTTTCGCTTTTACTGATGCGAAATATACGAGTGGCGAATATAAAGGCAACCGTGTGGAAGCTGCTGCAAAATATATTAATCGTATTGGTCTTATATACAATGACAAAAGATTTTCCGCTACTTTCCAGGTAAACAATATTGGAGATGCTTATGGAGATGCCACCAATGTAAAAGAAAGCGAAGATCCCGTGGCTGGCTATATTCCTGCTTATACAGTTGCAGATCTAAGCGCTACCTATAAAATAAATAAATGGGCTTTCAACGCAGGTGTTAATAATATTACTGATAAAATGTACTTCACACGCCGTACAGATGAATATCCCGGTCCCGGCATTATACCTGCGATTGGCAGAAGTTTTTATGGAGGTGTTGCTTTAAAATTTTAAATACCCAAATGACTTAATGATGCATGACTGTAATAATTCGCTATGAGTAATATTTTTGATGAACCTCATTTTCAAAGTTCCATAGGAACAATATATCGGTAGATTAGTATACATAACCAATGCAGCATGCCGTAGGTATGCAATATTGTGTACCTACGGCACACGTATGATTAATACATTATCACTCTACCAATATTTAGTCCCTATGGGACAAAAATCCTTTATAAGAATTCAAATAAATAATGCCGATGTTATTGATCACGGCTTATTAACAACGAACTACTGCTCACTATAAACTCTTCTCAGGAAGCAGCAGCAAAATTTCCGATCACTGTTACACCACCTTTTACATTTTGCTTAAGCTGCACATTTATTTCTGCATTCAATGGCATCAGCACATCCACACGGCTGCCAAATTTTATAAAGCCAAGCTCTTCTCCCTGTTTCACTTCTTGCCCCACTGTAAGATAGTTGCAAATTCTTTTCGCCATTGCTCCGGCAATTTGCTTCACCAGCACAATACCATTTTCATTTTCAATTGCCACGGTATGTCTTTCATTCTCTGTTGAAGATTTGGGATGCCATGCCACAAGATATTTTCCTTTATGATATCGGCTGTATTTCACTATACCGGTCAGAGGATTGCGGTTAACATGCACATTTGCAGGACTCATAAAAATGCTTACCTGTATACGCTTGTCGTGAAAATATTCTACATCAAGAACCTCTTCAATGGCCACCACTTTGCCATCAGCGGGAGCGACTACCTGCGTTTCATTTATTGTATAGGACCGTTTTGGTATCCTGAAAAAAGAAATAATAAAAAGGAAAAGAAGCAGCGTTATAAGAAAAACGGTTAAAGCAGCCATGGGTGCAGTTCCGCTTAAAAATGTAAACGAAATAATATTGATAAATCCAAACAGCAATGCAGCAATGCCAATAGAATGATATCCCTCTTTGTGTATCGTCATGAAGCAAATATTGAACGGCAAATATACATCATGAAATTGCAAGCATTCATGAGCATCTTTGAAAAGGAATGTTTCGCAAATTACCAACTTAAGAAGAGTTCCAACTATGAAATTCTGAGTGATCAGCAATGAACAGAATGTAAAAGTGAGTGACACGACGTATGATACCATAACGACAACTGCTCGTCACAAAAAAATTATTCCATTAGCATAGATATTCAACACAATACAATCATGCCGGTGCTGTATATTTCTCTCTTATCAGTTGAAGAATCGCTTCCTTTGACATTTTTGGATCTGTTTCACGCTCTTCAATTTGTTGGGTAAGATCGGCCAACTCATCATCGTGTACAGCATTTCGAAACCAGTTAGAATATTCTTTTTTACTGAGATGATACATCCACGTGTCATCATCCACGCCTTCAGCCATTTGTATAAACATCATAAGATTATTCGCTTTTAAATGCAGTTTATTACCTGCCCCGCGGAAATAAAAACTTCTGTCCTTCATATCACCCGCAGCATATTTTTTCTTATGTCTTTGCAACAGATGACTTGGCATTTCGCAACGTATGGGAAAAGGTCTTGCATGATCACTTTCCCATACCCATGCCTCTCCTATATTAAGCGGTTTAATGGGTATATCGGGCGCTGGAATTTTTTTAAGACCGGCATAAGTATTAAGAATAATATCGGGCTCTTCACCGTTGAGATCCTGCGGGATGTTAAAAAAGGAATTTTCAACTTCAGCAGGAACGAGATGATGCGCCTCATCAAATATAAACCAGTGAGGATGCGCAAGACTTTTTCTTAATTCAAGCAATGCTGCTAAAAGTGCATTATAAAATTCGGGCCTGTTTTGTAAAGGAATGGCAAGCGTATTCACCACTACATTTTGGTGAGGATTTTCCAGCAATTTTATAATCTCTTCCATAACCGGAGGATGGCCGGCATCACCTACCACAACACTATGCTGCAATTCAATATAATCACCTTCCGGATCAATTAAACAGAACTGATACCTTTTAGCAATAAGACTTTCTAAAAACAGAGCGGTAAGGGTTGTTTTACCACCGCCGGATGAACCCGCGAGTAAAATACCACTCCTGTAAGGTTGTATATTGTATGCAGCACCATCAAACTTTTTGCCCAACTCCAAATAATGCCTCACGAGTTTTGTATCCAAATCATCGAGATCGTTTTTCAACAACCCGTTGATCAGTTCAATAGCACCATCGCCATGATCAGCATCAGTTACCCAGTCCACCGTTTCTTTTAACGCCGGTAAAGCATTCGCAACAGCTACGGAACATTCCGCTGCCTGCAGCATAGCACTGTCGTTTTCAGCATCGCCCACTGCCGCCACGTTATGCATGGAAAAATTTAATTCATTAAGCGCAGAGGAAAGTCCTTTTGCTTTATTAATTCCCGAGGGCAAAACCATTACTGCTCCTTTATTAAATATCACCTGCCGCTCAATTCCTGCATTTTTTATCGCTTCCAGCACAGTATACTGATGCGGTTCCCATGTTGCTACAATCACTCTTCCCACCGAAAGCGGAAGAACATTATGTTTCTTTAAATCCTGTATAAATGATTCCGGCGGTCTTTCACCAAGTAATCGCTCTTCAAGTGTGGCGGGGTTATAAATCAATGCTCCGTTTTCTGCAACAATAAGGTCAAATACTATGTGTTGAGGAAAAATTAATTTAAGTTCATCCAGTTCTCTTCCTGTAACCAATATTATTTTTCGCTTGGATGCTTTTAACTGTTTTAATGATTCAATCACTTTGTCACTAACTCCGCCGTGATGCGCTATTGTTCCATCGTAATCAAATGCTGCTATTTGGTATCTCATTAGTAGTATTTTAAATAGTTAGTCAAAAGATCATAAATATTTTTTTTGAGCCCGGCTATATTATATATCCACATTTATCTACAGTACTATGAATTCCATTTTTTTGTGGGACAAACTTTAGTAATTCTGCTCATCATCGTTGTGTCACTCTCTTGTACGTTCTAATTCTCTATTGATTAAAATCCGTTTGTAAAGATCAATTCTACTCTCCTAAAAAATTATCTCCTTTACTTTATAAACACTAAAATTGGTCATTGGTTTAGCAGCCATTATAATACCAGAATTGAGCCATAAAATAATTTATCGGAATATTAAATTTTTTGAAATTGTTTGTGCAAAAATTTTAATAGGCGTGTAGCGTGAGAATTATTTAGTAACAAATATTATCTTCAAATAAAAATTTTTCAATTGCTACTGTTATCAGCAGTGACACAGAATGCTACTGAAACTTAGTAACTGCAAATACCAAACATCGGGCAATTTTTAGATGGCTACCATAACAAATAATGCAGACTGCACGAATGAACAATCAAATCACTCTAAAAAAAATAATTCATTTTCCCTTAACGAAAATTATCATTGGTATTTTAGTGGTTGGAGGATCAGTTGCTGTTTTCGGTGAATGGACAAGCAGAGCATTGCTTGACAAAACACAACTCACCAATGAACTAAAAAATGTTATTGTTGGAATTATAGGAGTATCTGTGGCTTTATTGACCTATATTTTGCTTTTTAGATTTTATGAAAAAAGGCAAATCAGAGAATTAAGTTTAGCGGCATTTGGAAAAAATGCACTTACTGGTTTTTTAGCGGGGCTGATCTTACAATCACTGGTAATTTTAGTTATTTATCTGGCCCATGGTTATTCCATTATACGTGTTAATCCTGTTTTATTTCTTGTTCCTGCATTTACATCTGCATTAACTGCAGGATTTGTTGCAGAAATACTGATACGGGGAATAATATTTCGCTTAATGGAAGAAAAATTAGGAACTGTAATTGCTTTAATCATTTCCGCCTTGCTTTTTGGACTTTTACATGCAGGCAACAAAGAAGCAACATTCCTCTCGGTTCTTTCAACAACTATCCAGGCAGGCATTTTACTTTCAGCAGTATATGTATTTTCCAGAAGTTTATGGCTCCCTATATTTCTGCATTTTGCCTGGGACTTTGCTGAGCCCGGAATTTACGGTGGAGTTAATCCCGGCATTACAATTGAAAAAAGTTTATTTACCAGTAAAATTACCGGTTCTGAATTATTAACAGGCGGACAGTTTGGTCCGGGAAACTCTGTACAGGCAGCAATATTCTGCCTGATAACAGGGCTATTATTTTTATGGTCAGCAAAGCGAAAAAACAATTTTATAAAACCATATTGGAAGAAATAAAACTGCTGCAAACAAAAATATTTACAATAGCCTTTTTTGATTCATCAGAAAAAAATTTTGAAAGAATACAGCATGCACTTTACTCTTGATTGGGTGCTGCATATCCGCAAAAATGATCTCGTATAATTTCCTCTTCAGCATACGGGAAAATCACTTTCTAAAACCTCCATTCCTGCAGTTAATGTAAAATAATTATTTTTTTATAGCCCCAAATCTTGCCGTTAAATGCATGAATAAGATAAGTTCCATTTACTAAATTGCTCAAATTAATTTTTATGTTGTTAACACCGGATGAGTAAATGAAATTTCTTTTTATAGTACCGTACAAGTCAATTATCTCAAGTCTGTAAATCTTATCTTTTGTAGTGCCGGCCTTTAATGATTGAGTTTGCTCAGTAGTTATAGTTATATCACCTGAACTTGGGTTAGGAGATGTCGCTACTATCAACCCGCAATTTATCTGAACACTTTTAATTGCCGGGCTGCCACCAGCATCACAGGCATTAGCAACTCTTACACCAACACCACCACTTGAAGTTCCTGTTTTAAGTGATAGACTATAAGTTCCCTGGCCTGATACGTACGTCCATTCACTTGGCCAAAACCATGTATAATTGGTAGCGCCCGGTAATTGATTGGTACTGAAATATACATATTGATTCGCACAGGATGAAGAGGGGCCCGTAACGGGATAATCTTCACTGCTGTAGCCTCCGATAGTAAAAATTTTTGTCAGTGTTTGATTTAATCCGCAAGCCCTGTTTAATGTTAAACTTAAAGTCGCAGTTCCATTGCTTATTCTTGACAACTGGACTTGTTCCGAATACTTGCCGGAACTAATACTTGCGATAGCCGGGGAAACTGACCACGCTAAATTTGTACCTTCTGATATGTCACCACCCTTAAGTGAATAAATTCCTCCGGGCTCGCAGAATTTATCAGGGCCCGAGATATAAAGAGAAGAAAGTGAAGTTACATAAGAGGGCTTATGATGTTTGCCAGAAATTTCATCTACCGCAAAATTTGCCATAGCTGGATCGATAAATGAATGGATTAAATTCACTGTGCCGCCATAGTACGTATCAAAAGGTGTTTCTCCGGTGCAAACTAAATTTCTATCGTAAACGTTTTCTGCCAGGTCTTGATTGGTACCCGAGAAAGCCAATGCACTCTTTGTTGGAATAAAAGAATGTGAGCCATTGTAAACTTTAAATTTTGTGTAAATACTAAATGCTTCGAGGGGAAATTGAAAAAAGCGGGCTAAGATAGGATTAATAAAATCTTGCGTATTGTCCGCAACTTCCGACCCCGTTCCCTGGCCAGCCAAAGTTGAAAGCGACCTGTACGACCCACCGGGAGCAATATCATAACTTACAGAATTGGCAGGTGCTGATCCATTTGCAACAACGCTGCCCTCAAATAACTGTTTAGCTGAAAGCACTGTACAGGGATTGGCATAACTCCCTGCAAAATATATACTCGCTTCAGCGATTTTGAATAATGCCACTCTAAACAGAAATAATGTATTAATTGTAAAATAGGTTTTTGAATTTAACACCAACTGGCAAGTTGATGAATTGGGTTGAAGGCTACCATTTAAACTCCCGTCAATTAAAGCTATTTTGCGTAGCATTACCGGGAAACCATTTGAACCCGCAAGTCCATTGTCAGTAAGTGCCGAATCAAATTTATTTCTAAAACCCGGTGCTCCTTTTGCTAAGATGCTATAAGATAAATAATGATGCAGCAGTTGTTGTTTAGCCGCAGGACTATTTACCTGTCTTTCTAAACTTTCCTTTGCATCTTTGATACCATTACCGGCAAAAAACTCTAAATATTTTTGAAGCCCGATTGGTATGTTCGCACCATTATGTGGTGCATCCAAACTAATCCACAAACGTGTATTATGAGGCCGGTTATTCTTTTCCATATAGGCAAAAGCATACCGGCTTATTAAGCCTCCCATACTTGGTCCGATTATAACAAGTTTCTCACTGCTGCCATTATCCTTTAATTCCCGGTTTATTTTATTAATGAGTTTAATCAGTACAAAAGCATTACGTTCAATATAATCCGCACCCCCGTCTATTATTTTATCGAATTCATTTTTATAAATAGGGAAATTAAGAATTACAATATCATATCCCTTGCTTCGAATATCATCGGCAAGTGCATATCCTCCCACATTATTCAGGTAATTGTAGATCTGACTTATTGATCTCTGATCTCCGGGATCATAACCATCTAAAATAATTATAGGCTTTTTTACTTTTCCGTTGCAGGCACTGTTCGTTGCAAAATAATAATGAATATTTCCCTGCCCTTTGAAAGTATTATTCTCATAATCGGTAAAAGGAATTGAAGCGGTTATATAGTCATCTTTATCGCAGGTTGTGGCTAATATATTGACTGCAGATTTGTTTGGCTTTACCATCTTTAAATAAGCATAAGTAGTTACCTGTGTATTGTCCTGGTATTTGATAATAAATTTTATTACTTTTTTCCCGTAAGATGTGTAACTGATTGTTGTTGTATTATTCAATCCCATGTTGGTTAACCCGCTTCCATTATTAAAATCTGCCCTTAATGAAATAATAGTATGACCGGTATTTTGAAGATACAGGTTGGACGAAGTTTGAAAACTTACTTCTAATCCTTCTGTACTATCAGTTAAAGGGCTTATTATACTTACCTGCTTATTCCGGTAAGGACTTCTTTTCCGGTTGGAAACATCATAATAAATTCCATTGCGGCTCTCCAAAAGATTATCTGCAAGTGCGTTGGTATCAATCTGGTTGAACTGAAAATTAATTATTCCTACAGGTATTTTCCCCGTTTTTTTTATGGCGTCAATTCTTCTGTCAACTGCTTTAGGGCTTATCAAATTTGTGTTGGAATATTTTGCATTATAAAGTTCATAATACCCCTGTATAAAATGATAAACATTTGTTGTATCAAAATTTGCAGTATTAAAAACATGCAGCATAGCCCAGGGATATACACGATCATACAATATACCGGTAGTTATATAGCTTTTATCCAAGTTTTGGAATACACTATCGGCATCATGTGTAAAAGAAGGAAGTGTTTGTGCTTTAAGCAGCGAAACATTTGTAATAATCAAAAAGAAAAATAAAGCTCTCGTCCTCATAAAAGTTAAGTTTAGTCAGTGAATATTTTCAGTCAAAGGGATTTATACAGTATTAATAAAAATTGGCGTCCGGTACTTCGGCTAACTACTCTTTGTGCTTTGTTGCAGCAATGAGGAGGTTTAAATAATTGTGTTTCATAATAGCAGTTTTTCAGTTAGAAATGTAATAGAGAAATGAGGCTAATCACTATAAATGTAATCTTTTTAAAAAAGGAAAACAAGCGGAATCTCTTTGGGGTCTTCTAAAACCCGTGTGGCAATATATTGTACAGGATAATGAATGTATGAATCAGTTATTTCTTTTAAAATCGCTTTACTTATCCTTTTTATTTCTTTTCAATCGTTGCGGCATCTTTTGGAGGATTGCGACCAACAAAAGGATATTGTTCAATATCGAGTACCTGCCCGCTTATTGAACTGCTTTCATCGCTGAGCCAATATATAGCTGCAGCAGCGATTTCTGCAGGCAACAGTATCCTTCCTGCAGGGGCAGTAACAGCGTTTAAATTTTTATACCAATCATCAGAAAGACCTTGTTCATGTTTTCGTTTTATCTCTGTTTCAGTGAGTACCCAGCCAGGGTTAATTTGATTTACTCTCACACCATCTTCTCTGAATAATGAATCACCAAGATTTCTTGTCATCGTCATCAATGCACCTTTTGAAACGCTGTAAGCCAAAAGATTTGGCTCACCGCAATATGCATTTACAGAACCAATATTTAAAATGCAACCATGGGTTTCGCGAAGCCATGGCAATGCAGCTTTTATGAGTGAAAAAGGAGCAATAGTATTTACTTCAAACACTTTGCGAAAAAATGCTGCATCTGTTGTATGAATATTTGATGAAACAACCCACGCAGCATTATTCACCACAGCATCAAGTTTTCCAAAATTTTTTATTGCTGTGTCTGCTAATCTTTGCGCAAAGCCATCCTGGCTGATATCTTCAATGTGCAACGCAGCTTTGTCTTTGCCAATTTCTGCAATAACTTCCTTACCCCAATCCTGCTCCAATCCATGAATAACAACAGATGCTCCTTCCGTCACGCATCGTAGTGCAATGGCTTTGCCAATCCCTGTTGTACTGCCTGTAATAATGATCACTTTATTTTGTAAGCGCATAATGTTGGTGAAAATTAGTTAAGAGAGAGTGGAGTTTGAAGAAGGACTATTCAATTTTATAAATCCTCCATCAATGTTATAATCACTTCCGGTTATAAAACCTGCTTCATCAGAGCACAGGTATAAAATGAGATATGCAATTTCCGCCGGTCTTGCCATTCTTCCGATAGGTTGTGTTTTTGATAATTTCTCAAACATTTCTTTTTCTTTACCCGCATAATTTTTTGCAATAAAATTATCTACAAAAGGCGTATGTACTCTGCCGGGCAAAATACAGTTGCAACGAATGTTTTCATTTACATAATCTTTTGCAACACTCATCGTCATGGCATATACCGCACCTTTACTTGCAGAGTAAACAAAGCGCTCAGGAATGCCAACAAGCGCAACAGTGGAAGACAGGTTGAGAATAACACCACCGCCATGTTGTTGCATTAAAGGTATGGCTGCAAACAAACTGTTGTAAATACCTTTTGCATTTACCTTCATAATTCTGTCGTAATCTTCTTCGCTTGTTGTATGTGCTTTTCCAATATGAGAAATGCCTGCATTGTTAACGAGTATGTGTATTGTTGCAATCTTTTTATACAAATCAACTACCTGCTGTTGCTGTGTTACATCACATACACGTGCATAAGCTTCACCACCTTGTTCTTTTATTTGTTCCACTGTTTGCGATGCCTGTGCTTCGTTAATATCTACCACATTTACAACTGCACCCTGCTTTGCAAATAATAAACATGTTGCTCTTCCAATACCACTTCCTCCTCCTGTTATTACTGCTGTTTTTCCTGTAAGGTCGAACATTGATTTTGGTTTTGAATTCAAAATTAGGTTAGCGAAATTTAATGCATAATATTTGGTGATAACAGAATAAGTTTTTTTGTGAAATTTTTTGTCTCATCCGATGCATAAACTTCAGTTGTCATTCCGATGAAGGGGGAATCTAAAAATAAATTATGCTTCGGTTTTGTTGGCCAGGCGAGCAACAACGGCGGGAAAAACGAACAGTTATTTATTTTTTAAATAACTAAAAGGTTAATTTTAAACAGGCATCTATTTTCTCTAACAACATAACACCATGAAAACATTGCTTAATAAAAACATTTTTTTATTTCTGATGCCTTTTTTGTTTTCAGCATGCCAGCGAACGATAAGCTGGGATTTCAAAGCCACAGGAACTTTAAAAGATGCGCAGAGCATTTGTTTTCCGGCAAATATATCAGGTACATTTTATAACGGGATTACGCCGGGAAGCGACACCGCTTATGTAGAAGTGAAAGTAAATGTATTTTCAACAGGTAATTATACTATATCCACTGACGTCCAAAATGGATTAAGGTTTTTTGATTCCGGATTCTTTAATACCACTGGTATTCATGTTGTGAAACTAAAACCGGTTGGCACTCCTGTTAATATTGTGCCCATAAATTTCACAGTAAGTTTTGATACAAGTTTTTGTTTATTCACGCTTGATGTAAAAGACAGTGCACTTTTAGATAAGTCGCTGAATACATGGCAGTATACTGACATCAAAAGCGGGATAACTTATCATGGTATATTCAATGCGACCTATTTTTTAGTTACTCCCGAGTCTGGCTTACTTTCTTTGCGCCAGGAAACAAACATACCCGGAGACACCACTTTTGAAATTGGTATTGTTTATCCCACAGAAAACATTACAACAGGGATGTTTACAACAGATGCTCATAATAATGTATCATTGTCCACGCAGGGCAGATGTATCAATTGTGCATGGGATGTGATGTATGCACTTTCAGGTGCCATAACAACAATTGTTGTAGAAAGTTACAATCCTCAAAACGGCATTATTAAAGGCACTTTCAGCGGTACAACGGTTAATTGGAATAATGAACTTGCACCAATAGATAAAGGAAAATTTTCAGCGGTAATAAAAAAATAAATTGCACAACAGACATGATGCAGAAAAAAAAGCCGGAGATAGACGTTATTGATAAGGTGTTGGATGCCTGCTATAAGGCGGGATCAAAGGGGGTATTTATAGAAAGCCTTATGCATCAATATGAAGAACGCGGAAGCCTGAGCAAAAAACAATTGCAGGGTTTATATCAGAAAGCATTAACAGTAAAAGAGATGCCTGCCAATTGGCTGGCTACGTTGGAAGCAACTATATTAAAAATGCATACCCGTTATAAACCGTCCCTAACAATAACGAAAGCAATAAACACGAAAGATGAACACACCGGAGAATTGATCGGTGCTATACTCGCTAAATATCCCCAACACAAACGCGTATTGTTTTTACAATCAAAGTATGAAAACAAGGAAACATTAACTGCTGCAGAAATAGCGGAACTTGAAAAGTTTTACAAGATATTGCTGCAGAAAAATAAATAGCGTAAGTAAAAAGGCGTAAGATGCTTTGCGCAAATCTTCGCCTCAATCTTGCACCCTCTCGGCTTTTGCAAAAAATAATGCATAAAATATTTGGAAGTACAGACAGTACCTTGCACTAGTTCGGGACTTGTGTCATCGATAAAAGCGTGCAACAAAAAAAATCCACACATCATCATTCAACAATCATAAAATCGCATTACAATTGCAATAATATCTTGCAGTGTATACGTTTTAACCTTGTATAAGAATGAAAAACAATTTCAAATTAAATGTTGGTTTCTTTCTGATGTTAATGTTCAACTTTCACGCGAATGCTCAAAGTACACACGAAGTAACCATTATTGATTCGATGCATTACAGTAATGTGTTTGGAGAAATAAGAAACTACCGGATATTTTTACCTCCAGGCTATTTTGAAAATCCTCAGAAAAAATATCCTGTGATTTATTTTCTCCACGGCTGGTCACAGCGTTATTTCGGAGATGGAGGTCAGGCATATGCAGAATTTGATAAAGGCAATGAAAACAATGGTGATAACATTGCAAATTTTGTAAATGCACATGAAGTAATTGTAGTAAAGTCTGATGGTTATAATCGTGGGCCGGATGAAAAATATTATTTGCGCCCGTACAATATCGGTCCTGTTGAAACTTTTCGCCAGTTTCCACTTTATTATCCGGAACTTATTGATTATATAGATACCCATTACCGCACCATTGCTGACAGGGAACACAGAGCTATCTCAGGTCTTTCTATGGGTGGTTTCATGACCTTTTGGATTGGTGGGAAATACCCTCATTTATTTTCAGCGGCAGGAAATTTTTGCGGTTCTGCAGAATTTATGGTTGGCCCTAAAAATTTTCCAGTTGAATACCGCCACATTGATAT
>WNGA01010327.1_pt1 | contig 21213 bp, 11 predicted proteins | sample 5400061 | NCBI WGS metagenome assembly WNGA01 (sample SAMN13153366, study PRJNA577476) | soil metagenome | isolation source: 100 cm soil or saprolite under grassland replicate 2 | place: USA:California | collected 2016-06-15
TCGACCGCGTGTACGAGCTCTTTCCGCGCCTGTCCGAGCGCAAGGGCCAGAAGGCGGGGACGCTCTCGGGCGGCGAGCAGCAGATGGTCGCGATCGGCCGCGCGCTGATGGCGCGCCCGAAGCTCCTGCTGCTCGACGAACCCTCGATGGGCCTCGCGCCGATCTTCGTCGAGCGGATCTTCGAGATCATTCGCGAGATCAACACGCAGGGAACGCCGATCCTGCTCGTCGAGCAGAACGCACTGATGGCGCTCGACGTTGCGAACCGTGGTTACGTGATGGAGACGGGCAAGATCGCGCTCGCCGACGACGCGAAGAAGCTCCGCGAGAACGAGGACGTCCGCAAGACGTACCTCGGCGCTACCGAGTAGGTCGATCCACGGCTGACGCCGTGGATCGATTTCTAGGTACGCGCGGCCGACGGAGACGCGGTCTCCGCCGGCCGCGAAACGTTTGGGCGGAGGGCCGATCGGAGTGGCAGTGCGTGTCGTGGGGTTGCGCCTCCCGACACGCATCACGTCGGCCGGCCGCTAGATCGGCTTCGCCTGGTCTAGCTGCCGGCCTGTGTCGTCGGGGGCGGGCGCGAAGGCTACGAGCTCGCGACGCGAATCGGAAAGTACGGCGGACAGAGGAGAAAGCCGACCCGGGGCGGCCTGTCGGACCAGCCTCGGACCATCGTCAGCGCCGCGCCGATGCCGTGCGTGGGGACGAAGCCGAGCTGGCGCGCGGCTGTGTGGTCGCGACAGCCTGCGATCAGGACGTGCCCGAGTTGTCCGATCGCCGGGCGGCATCCATCCCAATCCGCGAACGGAAGCAGCGGGTGACACGAGCGTCCGCCGCGGTACGCCTCGAGCGCACGTGCGTCTGCAGCAGCGGCGCGCTCGGATTCGGCGAGGGTGGTCGCGTCGGGGCCCGCCGGCCGGGCTGCCGCGAAGAAGGCGCGGTAAGGCTGCTGCGTCGGATGGCTGAAGTGACGCTGGAAGCGATGCAGGAGGATCGCCGTCCCGCCTTCCGTGACCGGGAACGAGTCCCGCCAGAGTCGCAGGGCAAGGCCGAGCCCGAGATACGCGCCCAGCAGTGGATTGGGGCGCTCGCGCGGAAGATACGGCGTCGTACGCGGAACTCCGACGCAGACGGCGTCGAGCTGTCCGTCGAGCGTGATCCCGCGCAGCTCGACCCCGCGGAGGAGCGCTTCGGTGTGCGCGACCGATGGCGGACCGGCGAAGGCGGCCGCGACCGAGCGTTCCAGCGGAAGCGACCGCAGCACGTAGGCCCGCACGCCGCCTGGCAGCATCCGAAAGATGTGACGAAACGGCGAGCGAACGACGCGTTCGAGCGCCTGGGTCTCGTAGGGGTAGCCGCCCAGCGTGCCGCCTAGGCGCGGGTGGTTGAGGACGAGCGAGACACCGGTGATAGGAACGCGGCGCAAGAGCGCGCGCTCCAGCTCGAGCCCGAGCCGCCAGCCCTGGGAGGACGACGTCTCGAGGAGTGAGTACGCGCCGGCGGCGCGGAGCACTTCCTTCCCCGAGGCGCCGACGAGCGCGCCCGGCCCGCCATGCAGCACCGTCTCCGCGGCCGTCACGACCAGGACAGCGTCCGTGCGGACGAGCGCTGGATGGACGCGGAGCGGCACGGCGCCCGCCGTCCCCAGCTCGACGAGGTCGTCGCGCTCGACGTCGTGAACCTCGACGTGACCGTGGAAACGGCGCGCGAACTCGGGCGACACGAGCGTCTCGAGCTGATCGTGGCCGGCACGCCGCGCCAGTCCGCCGGCGACGAGGAGCGTCTGATAGCCGGTCGGAATCCCAAGCCGCTCGAGCTCCGCGACAGCCGCCGCGATCGCGGCCTGGCGAGGGTCGCGCTCCGTTCCGGGCAGCGGCAGCTGCGGCGGCTCGACCACGATCGTCGCACGCGAACCGCGCGTCACGAGTGCTTCGAGCGGCTCGCCGGCGAGCGGGAACCGCAGCGCGTCCCGGACTGCGGCACCGATGTCGGCAACTGCGTCGGCCGGGGATGGCGGCCGCAGGACGAGCGCGTCATCCGCGGCGGTCACGACGACGAGCCGTGACCCGGCGAGCATCGGCACGCGCATCACTGCAGGAGCTGCTCCCCGAAGCGGTGGCGCTCGCCGCGTTCCGCGAGCACGCGTGCCGCGTCGTCGACTTGCTTGTCGGAAAATGCGCGAATCTCGAGCCCCGGCATCGAGGCGGGACGATAGAGGACCAGTTCGTCGGAGCCGGACCGAAGTCCGGCACCTGACTACCATGGCCGGATGTCCCCGAAGACCCTCACCGGCGCCGAGCTCCAGCTCGACGACGCGCCGGCGCGCGACGCCGAGCTCTTCCTCGTGGACGGAAACAACCTGGCCTACCGGGCCTTCTTTGCGCTGCCCGAGGAGCTCGCGACGACCGAGGGCTTTCCCACGAACGCCCTGCTCGGGTTCACGAACATGCTCTTCAAGCTGCTCTCGGACTACAAGCCGAAGGGCGTTGCCGTCGCGTGGGACACGCGCGCCGTGCACCGGCACCAGATCTCCGAGGAGTACAAGTCCGAGCGGCGGCCGATGCCCGATCTGCTCGGCGAGCAGTTCCCCTACTTCCGCCCGATCGTGGAGGCGTTCGGCTACCGCAACCTCGAGTTCGAAGGGTGGGAGGCGGATGACGTGATCGCCACCCTGGCGACTCGAGCCGACGAGGCGGGAATCAGGACGTGCGTCGTCTCCACCGATCGCGACGCGTTCCAGCTCGTCTCGGAGAACGTCTGCCTGATGATGACGCCCCGCGGCGTCTCTGACGTCCACGTGTACACGCCCGACCGTGTCGAGGCAAGGTACGGCATCCGGCCCGACCAGGTACCCGACTTCATCGGGCTGAAGGGCGACACGTCCGACAACATCCCCGGCGTCCCGGGGATTGGCGACAAGACAGCCGGACAGCTGATCGCGCAGTACGGTTCGCTCGAGGACGTGATCGAACACGTCGGCGAGCTGTCCCCGGCGCGCCGGAAGAACATCGCCGAGCACGCCGCTCAGGCGCAGCAATCGAAGGAGCTCGCGACGATGCGCCGCGACCTCGACGTCGACTGCGATCCGGCCCAGCTCGTGCTCCGCCCGCCCGACCGGTCACAGCTGCGCGAGATGTTCCGGCGCTTCGAGTTTCGGAACCTGCTCGGCCGCGTCGACATCCTCGACGAGGCCGTCCCGGCCCAGCCGATGCGAGTGGAGGGGACCGAGGTCGCGTGGCGCGAGGGCGAGTTCCCCGAGGTGCGCGGACGCGCCGCGCTCGCAATCCGGGACGGGCGCTTCGCGCTGGCGGAGGAGGATGACGGCGTCGTGGTCGGATCGTGGGAGCCGGCGTTCGAACGGCGGCTCGATCGGGCCGACCTCGTCGCGCACGACTTCAAGGCGCTGCCACGCCTGACCATGGAACCGGCCGAGGACACGATGCTGCTCGCCTACCTGATCGAGCCGGGGCGAGCGGGCTACGAGCTCGACGACCTCGCGCAGGAGTACGGCGTCGAGCCGATCCCGACGCCTGCGACGGACGACGAGACGGCCGCCCTCGTTCGACATGCCGAGATCCCGCGCCGGCTCGCGCCGACGATGCTCGAGCGCGTCCGCGAGCGCGGGGCGGAGGACCTGTACCGCGACATCGAGCTGCCCCTCACCGCCGTTCTCGCCGCGATGGAGGACGCCGGCGTGAAGATCGACACCTATCGGATGGGCGAGATCACTGCGCGGCTCGCGGATCAGCTCGAGGAGCTGGAGGCGAAGGCGTACGAGCTCGCCGGCGAGGAGTTCATGCTCGGCTCGACGCAGCAGGTCGCGCGGATCCTGTTCGAGAAGCTTCAGCTCACGCCGGGCCGCAAGGGCAAGACGGGTTATTCGACCGACACGCGGGTGTTGCGCACGATCCGGCACGAGCACGAGATCGTGGAGGTGATCGAGGAGTGGCGCGAGTATTCGAAGCTGCTCAACACGTACCTCCAGCCGCTCCCGAGCCTGATCTCCGTCGAGGACGGGCGCTTGCACACACACTTCAACCAGACGGTTGCGTCGACGGGCCGGCTTTCCACCTCGAACCCGAACCTCCAGGCGATCCCGATCCGGACGGAGCTCGGCAAGGAGATCCGCTCCGCCTTCGTCGCTGAGCCGGGCCATCGGCTCCTGTCGGCCGATTACTCCCAGATCGAGCTGCGCATCCTCGCGCACGTCTCGGGCGAGCCGAAGCTGCGTGAGGCCTTCGCGCGCGGGGAGGACATCCACACTGCCACGGCCGCCGAGGTGCTGGGCAAGGCACCGTCAGAGCTGACCACGGGCGATCGCTCGATCGCCAAGATGATCAACTTCGGGATCGTCTACGGCATCTCGGCATTCGGATTGTCGGAAAACCTGGAGATCCCGAGGGAGCAGGCGCAGGAGTACATCGACGCGTACCTCGCCCGCTTCCCGCTCGTCCAGGACTTCATCCAGCGCACGATCGAGCAGGCCACCCGCGACGGCTACACCACCAGCCTGCTCGGCCGGCGCCGGCCAACGCCCGAGATCCGGGCCTCGAACCGGCAGACGCGTGCACTCGGCGAGCGGCTCGCCGTGAACTTCGTCATGCAGGGATCGAACGCGGACATCATCAAGAAGGCGATGATCGCGATCCACCGGCGCCTTCGCGGCGAGGGTCGTGGCGCGCGGCTCGTGTTGCAGGTCCACGACGAGCTCTTGCTCGAGGTGCCGGAGGCGGAGGTCGGCCCCGTGAAGGAGCTCGTCCGCGACGAGATGTGCGCCGCGTACCCGCTCGATCCCCCGCTGGCAGTGGAGATCGGCGTGGGCGATGACTGGAAGGAAGCCAAGAACTAGGCCCTCCGGCGATTGAGGGCCGACTGGACGGCGCGCTACCATCGGCGCGAGCCGGGGCGCCTCGAAGGCCACGTCGATCAGGGAGGACTTTCAGTGAAAGCCGCTCGATTTCGCTTGGGCGCGTGTCTGGTACTCGCGCTCGTCGTCGTCCTAGCCGGCGGCGTGCAACAGGCAACGGCGCTCAGCACCGGCGTCCTGATCAGCCAGATCTACGGCGGGGGCGGTAACACGGGCGCCACGCTCAAGAACGACTTCATCGAGCTCTTCAACCGCGGCAGCGTCCCGGTGGACGTCACCGGGTGGTCGGTGCAGTACACCTCGTCCACCGGCTCGACGTGGTTCGTGACCGCTCTGTCGGGTGTCATCCAGCCCGGCCGCTACTACCTCGTACAGGAGGCTGCAGGGGCGGGGGGAGCCGTCGACCTTCCAACTCCAGACGCGACCGGAACCACCGCCATGTCGGCTACGGCCGGCAAGGTCGCATTCGTCAGCAGCACGACCGTGCTTTCGGGGACTTGCCCGCCGGCCGCCGCAGTCGTCGATTTCGTGGGTTACGGGCCGACGGTCACGACGCCGAACTGCTTCGAGGGGAGCGGGCCCGCGCCGGCGCTGACGAATACCACGGCGGCTCTACGCGCCGAGAACGGCTGTGCGGAGACCGACAACAACGCGGCAGACTTCTCCGCGGGCGCGCCCAACCCGCGCAACAGCGCCTCTCCGGCCTTCCTCTGCTCCGTCGAGAACGCGCCCGCAGTGGCCAGCACCGATCCCGCGAACGGCGCGACGGGAGTGGCGCGCGACGCGAACATCACCATCAACTTCAGCGAGCCGGTGAACGTCGCGAGCGGCTGGTATTCGATCTCCTGCGGGACGAGCGGCTTGCACACGGCAGTGGAGAGCGGTGGGCCGCAGTCCTACACCCTCGATCCCGACGCCGACTTCGCCTTCAGCGAGTCGTGCACGGTCACCGTCTATGCGGCTCAGGTCGCCGACCAGGACCTGCTCGACCCGCCGGACAACATGCAGTCGGACTACACGTTCACGTTCACGACGGAGAATCCGCCGCTCCGGATCCACGACGTCCAGGGCGCAGCGCACATCTCGCCGTACAACGGCCAGGACGTCTCCGGGGTGGAGGGGGTGGTCACCTGGGAGCGGTCGAGCAGCTTCTACATGGAGGACCCGACGCCGGATGCAGACGACGCGACCTCGGAGGGCATCCTCGTCTTCGGCAGCGGGCTCGGCGCGCTCGTCAACGTGGGCGACAACGTACGCGTGGGTGGCCGGGTGCTGGAGTTCCGGCCCGGCGGCTCCGGCGGGCTCGACAACCTCACGACCACGGAGATCACGACGCCCGGGCTCAGCGTGACGGTGCTCTCGAGCGGGAGCGCTCTTCCCGGCCCGACCGTGCTCGGCACGGGCGGTCGGATCCCGCCCTCCGAGGTGATCGAGGACGACGCAACCGGGAACGTCGAGGACAGCGGGACGTTCGATCCGGCCCAGGACGGGATTGACTTCTACGAGAGCGTCGAGGGCATGCGGGTGCAGGTGAACGACGCTCTCGCCGTCGGGCCGACGAACGCGTTCGGCGAGATTCCCGTCGTGAGCGACAACAGCGCGCACGCGGGGATCGACACCGTTCGCGGCGGCGTCATGACCAGACCGAACGACTTCAATCCGGAACGAATCCAACTCGACGACACACTCCTGCCGACGCCGGTCGTGAACGTGGGCGACGGCTTCACGACGCCCGTCGTCGGCGTCATGGACTACAGCTTCGGCAACTTCAAGCTGGAGGTCACCGTCCCGCTCACACGCATCGACCGCGGCCTGGAGCGGGAGGTGACGCGGGTGCCGCGCGACCAGGAGATCGTCGTCGGTACGTACAACGTCGAGAACCTCGATCCGGGTGACGGCGCGGCCTTCGCCCGGCACGCCGACCTGATCGTCAACCACCTGCGCTCGCCCGACCTGCTGGCGATCGAGGAGATCCAGGACAACAACGGAGCGACGAACGACTCGGTCACAGACGCGTCGGCGACGTGGAACGCGCTCATCACGGCGATCCAGGCCACGGGTGGGCCCTCGTACGAGTACCGGCAGATCGACCCCGTCGACGACCGGGACGGTGGCGAGCCCGGAGGCAACATCCGCGTCGGCTTCCTGTTCCGCACCGACCGGGGCCTGAGCTTCATCGACCGGCCGGGCGGCGACTCCACGACGGCGACCACGGTTGTCGAGCATCCGTCGGGGCCGCAGCTCTCATTCAGCCCGGGCCGCATCGACCCGGAGAACTCTGCCTGGGACGACTCACGCAAGCCGCTCGCCGGCGAGTTCCGCATGCACGGCAAGAAGGTGTTCGTGATTGCGAGCCACTTCGCCTCGAAGGGTGGCGACAAGCCGCTGTTCGGCCGCTGGCAGCCGCCTGTGCGGTCGAGCGAGATCAAGCGGCACGCGCAGGCCCAAGTCGTGAACGACTTCGTGGACACGATCCTGGCCGCCGATGCGAACGCGAATGTGATCGTGCTCGGCGACATCAACGACTTCGATTTCTCGGACACCGTTCAGATCCTCGAGGGCGGCGTCCTGACGACGCTCATGGCCACGCTGCCGCAGCAGGAGCGCTACTCGTACGACTTCGAGGGCAACTCCCAGGTCCTCGACCAGGTGCTCGTCAGCAACACCATGCTGGCGAACTTCCCAACCGACTACGACCCGGTCCACGTGAACTCCGAGTTCGCCGTCCAGGCGTCCGATCACGATCCGCAGGTTGCGCGGCTCGATCTGAGAGGGCGTCCGTAGAAATAGCGAAGGGCGGGCGCGCCTGCGCCCGCCCCTCGCTCAATTCGGCTCGCACCGGCGCCCCCCTGACCCTGAAAAGGGCGGTTTCAGGCCGTGGCTATACTGATCGACCGCTCATGGCGACCGAACAAACCGAGCAGCGAACGGCCGGCGACGGCGTCTGGACGACGGGTCCTGACGGCGAGCTGATCCCCGACTACGAGTCGACCTTCCCGACGATCAACGAGGGCGAGGTCGTCCACGGCAAGGTGGTTCGGGTGGACAAGGACGAGGTCCTCGTGGACATCGGTTACAAGTCGGAGGGCGTGATTCCGGTTGCCGAGCTCTCGATCCGGCGCTCGGTGAACCCCGCCGACGAGGTCTCGGTCGGCGACGAGATCGACGCGCTCGTGATGACGAAAGAGGACGCTGAGGGACGGCTGATCCTGTCGAAGAAACGCGCCCGCTTCGAGATGGCGTGGAAGGCGATCGAGCGCGCCGCTGAGTCGGGCGAGCCGGTCAACGGCCGGGTGATCGAGGTCGTCAAGGGCGGCCTCATCCTCGATCTCGGTGTGCGCGGTTTCCTGCCGGCGTCGCTCGTCGACATCCGCCGCGTCCAGGACCTCGACGAGTTCATGGGCAAGGAGCTGCGATGCAAGGTCATCGAGCTCAACCGCTCGCGGAACAACGTCGTTCTCTCACGTCGCGCCGTGCTCGAGGACGAGCGCAAGGAGATGCGCCAGGCGATCCTCGACCGCCTCAACCCGGGCGACGTCGTCGAGGGGCAGATCTCCAACATCGTCGACTTCGGCGCATTCGTCGATCTCGACGGAATGGATGGTCTGATTCACATCTCGGAACTCTCGTGGTCGCACGTCAACCACCCCTCCGAGGTGTTGGAGATCGGCCAGACCGTCAAGGTCAAGGTGCTCGACATCGACCGCGAGCGCCAGCGCATCTCGCTCGGGCTGAAGCAGACGCAGTCCGATCCGTGGCAGCAGGTGCTGGAGCAGCACAAGGAGGGCGACGTGGTCGAGGGCCGCGTGACGAAGGTCGTCACGTTCGGCGCGTTCGTCGAGATCCTCCCCGGTGTCGAGGGGCTCGTGCATATCTCGGAGCTGGCGCAGCACCATGTCGAGAATCCGCGCGAGGTGGTTGCTCAGGGCGACCTCGTGCCCGTGCTCATCCTCGAGGTCGACGCCGAGCGCCGCCGCCTGTCGCTGTCGCTCAAGCGAGTCGATCCCGAGCGCCGCGCGGAGAGCGAGGCGCCGATCGAGGGAACGCCGCATCTCGATCTCTCCGAGGACGTCTTCGCTGACGTGTCCGCCGCACCGGCGCCTCCGCTGCCGGAAGAAGACGCCTCGCCGGAGTCTCGCGCCGCGGCCGAGCAGGCCGTTGAGCGGGAGGCCGTGAACGTGGGCGACGAGATCGACCCGGCTGCCGCCGACGAAGTCGCTCCCGTCGAGCCCGCGCCCGACGAGCACTAGACCAACAGTCGCGGTCGCGATCACCGGCGGGATCGGCGCCGGCAAGAGCGAGGCCCTCGCGTCGTTTGCGCGCCACGGCGCAGCCACCATCTCCAGCGACGAGATCGTCCACCGACTTCTGCGCGACGATCCGGAAGTGCGGCGCGAGCTCGTCGAGCACTTCGGAACAGACGTGATCGGGCGAGACGGGGTGGACCGCGCGGCGATCGCACGTGTCGTCTTCAACGATCCGGCCGAGCTCGACTGGCTGGAGGAGCTGCTCCATCCGAGGGTGGTGAGAGAACATTCGGCATGGAGGCAGGAACTGGCCCGCGCTCCCCATCCTCCAGCAGTATCCGTAACCGAGGTGCCCCTCCTCTACGAGACGGGTGGCGAAAGGCGCTTCGACGTGGTGGTCGTGATCACCGCGCCCGAGCCGATACGGGCGGAGCGACGGCCGATCGGCGACGGACGCGAGCGGCGACTGCTTCCGGAGGACGAGAAGGTGCGCCTCGCGGATTACGCCTACGTCAACGACGGCACGCTGGAGGAGCTGGACGCGTTCGTCGCCGACGTGATGGCACGCCTGACGGCGTGAAGCGTGTCCTCACCGTCGTGCTCCTGGCCGGCGCGCTTCTCGGCACGTTCGCCCTGCTCCAGACGTCGAAACCCGGCTGGTGGGAGCGGCTGTGGTACCCGCTTCGTTACGAGCACATCGTGCGTGGCCACGCCCACAACTACAGCCTCGATCCGGCGTTGCTCGCCGCCGTCATCTACCAGGAGTCGAAGTTCAAGGCCGACGCGCGCTCGCGATCGGGGGCGATCGGCCTGATGCAGCTTCTCCCGGATACGGCGAAGGGGATAGCCCTACACACCGGCGGCACCCGCTTTCGCGTGCTCGACCTCTACGACCCTGAGCTCAACGTGCGGTACGGCGCGTGGTATCTCCACCATCTGATCCGGAAGTACGGCAACGAAAAGACGGCACTCGCGGCCTACAACGCAGGCCAGGACAACGTCGATCGGTGGCGCCGCTCCGGCCGTGGAATCCAGTTCTCGGAGACCCGCGCCTACGTCGACCGGGTTGAGGAGCTGAAGGGCATCTACCGCCGCGCCTACGGAGCCGAGCTTGGTACCTGAGGCACCGCTTGCGGTGCCGTCCTCAGGACGCGTGGGCTCTGCCCGCGCGTCCGTCTGAAACGACCGGCTATTTCGCCCGAACTGATTACAGACCGCTAAGCCACGCAGCCGGTCTCGGTGCCGGCCTGGTTCGCGATCGTGAAGAGTTGCGCAGACTCGGAGGTGTTGCCACGCATGTCGCTGACACGGACGTTGACCTCGTACTGGCCGTTTGGATACGCCCGCGTGTCGACGAAGTTCGCCAGGTTGTAGAAGAAGCGGCCCGCCATGAAGTACTGGCGATTCGAGAACCGGGGAGCGTTCTGGAACGTTCCGCGCGCGTAGACGTTCCAGAAATTGCGCACCAGCGGCAGCGTCGTCCTGAAGTCTGCCGCTGGGACGTCGTGCACGTAGACCTCTCCGCCGATCCTCTCGAGGCTCCACGTGACGAGCGCGGGCGACACGGGAAAGCCCGCGAATGCGCCGGGGACTGGCAGCGGCGGCGTGTCGAAGGCCGAGGCGACGATCGAGACAGTCCCGCAGATATTCACCGGTTCCAGCGACAGTAGCGACGCGGTTCCACGGATACTGATCGAATCGAGCTGCGGCACCGTTCGGTCGCGATACGGTGCGATGCCGCCCGCTGCCAGGGGGTTCCAGACCCTGCGGCCGCGGATCTCCGTCAGGTGGACGTGCTCGTAGGCGCGCATGACGTAGCCGAGCACCGTGCGACCTGCGGTGACGTGCTCGCCGTCGACGACCGTGGCCATGATGTGGAAGTACTGAAACGCGCGGTGATCCTTCGTCCGGATCGAGACGGCTGTATCGTCGATCAACCTGGCGGTCCCGGAGACGACGGGGTAGACCGGCGTCCCGTCAGGGGCGGAGATGTCGATGCCGTTGTGGAACTGGAAGGTGCCGGGCCCTTCGAGTCCGGCCGTCAGGAGCGTGTTGAGGAAGCGCGTCCGCGGGTCGCCGAAGTTCGCCCGGATCGCATGCTGCTTGTTGAACGGCTTGATGGGCCAGGGGTAGGCGAGCGCCGACGACGCCGGCATGAGGAGGGCGAGAGTGAGGAGTGAGAGGAGAAGGAGGCGGAGGCGCACGGCTCGTTAGACGCGGTCGGCCCGGCCAAGGTTAGCCGGGCGGACCGACGGTGCCTACTCTGTCTACCGGTTGCACTGCGCTGCGTCCGGGCCGTGGTGCTCGGCGGCGAGGGGCTCGACGTCCTCGAATGCGGCCGGCAGGAGGCCGAGGCCGGCGAGCATCTTCGGCAGATCGGTCTCGGGTCGCATCGCGTCGGTGTGTGCCCAGTCGCCGACATACTCGTCGATCGGCGCGTTCGGGTTCAGTTCTGCCAGCGTGTGGTAGAGGCGTCCGGATTGCCGTTCCGGCTCGAGCACGGTCTCGTCCGTCCTGCTCCACCAGATCTGCAGAGGAATGCACGATGCTGCGAGTGTCGACGCGTAGCTGAGCGGGCTGCGCGCGGCGAACTTGGCCGGCGCGCTCGTGGGCGTTCCGCCGATCTCGCGCCGGGCGAGGCGCTGCTTGCCGAGGCCGATGTGGCCCCAGCTCGACAGGCACTCCGCGTCGCACTCGAGGCGCGGGAAGTTGCGGTACTGGAGCGCGAAGTCGGCCGGACCGTCGACCGCGACGGCGCCCGCGAGCAGGTGCGGATGGTGCGCGGCGAGCAGCAGCGTCTCCTGGGCGCCCATCGATCCGCCGACCGCGTAGATCCTGCTGCGGTCGATGTGGACCCACGAGAGCCCGGTCTCGACGACGTCGGGCATGCGCGCGAGGTCGTCGATCTGGCCGCGGTAGCCCCAGGAATGCAGCGGCAGCAGCCGCCCGTAGCCGTCGGGGCTGACGACGGCGAAGCGACCAATGGTGGGCAGGTTGGCCCAGCGCCGAGTGTTGATCTTGCCGTCGACAGCGCGGCCGTGGGGCGAGATGACAAGCGGGATCGACGGGTTGCTGCCGGGGCGATAGTCGGCCGGGAGCTGGACATAGGCATTGCGGCGATGGCCGTCGTGGGTCGTGTACGTGATCGTGATCCGGCGCGCCGGTGCCGCGGTCTGGAGCTCGGCGAGTGCAGCGCCCTGCGGCTGGACCGGTGAGGCCGGTGCATCCTGCGGCGGCAGTGCCGCGGCGGTGCTCGAGAGAAGCAGTGCTGCGAGCGAGCAGCCACCGCGCACGGCTGTGACATCGCTGCAGAACTTCATCTCTCAGCTTCGGAAGGTGCTCGGGCCAGAGATCCTCGAGACGAAGGCTCCCGGGTATCGCCTCAATGTCCGGCCCGGGGAAGTCGACCTGGAGCGCTTCCGCCTCGCGATCGAGAGCGCGCGGGCCGCAGAGCCGCTCGAGCGGGCCGAGCGGCTGCGTGAGGCCCTCTCGATGTGGCGCGGGCCTCCGCTCGCGGACTTCGCGTTCGAGTCGTGGGCGCAGCCGCACATCGTCCACCTCGAGGAGCTGCGGCTCGTGACGCTGGAGGAACGGGTGGAGGCGGAGCTCGAGGGGTCGCGCCATGCAGAGCTCGTTGGAGAGCTCGAGGCGCTGGTGGAGCAACATCCGGTCCGGGAGCGGCTCCGCCGCCAGTACATGCTCGCCCTCTATCGCGCCGGCAGACAGGCCGAGGCGCTCGAGACGTATCAGGAGGGCCGCAGAATCCTCGTGGAGCAGCTCGGCATCGAGCCGAGCCGGGAGCTCCAGCAGCTGCACGGCGCGGTCCTGCGACAGGAAGCCGGGCTCCAGGCGCCCGGTCTCGCACCTCCGTCAGAGGGTCACTTCGAGCAGGTTTCGGCGGCCCTCTTCAGCGGCCGCCTCGTCGCGGTGCTCGGCGCCGAAGTCGCGGATCTGGCCACGCGCCTTGCACAGCGGTTCGACTACTCGGACAACGGCTCGAGTCTTCCGTGCATCGCGCAGTACGTCGCGGTCATGAAGGGATCCGGACCGCTGTACGACGAGTTGCACGCCCTCCTCGATGCCGAAGCCGCTCCGACGCCGATTCACCACTTCTTCGCGTCTCTTCCTTCGGTGTTGCGCGAGCGCGGACTTCCACACCAGCTCCTGGTGACGACGAGCTATGACCTCGCGCTCGAGGCCGCCTTTCTCGACGCCGGAGAGGAATTCGACGTTGTCTCGTATGTCGCCGCCGGGCCCAGTCGCGGCAAGTTCTGCCACATCGGTCCCGACGGCACCGGCCGCCTGATCGATCTTCCGAATACGTATGCGACCGAGCTGTCGCTCGACCGGCGGACGGTGATCCTCAAGCTGCACGGCCAGGTCGACCGCGGTCCGGAGCGCGAGTGGGAGAGCTTCGTCGTCACGGAGGACGACTACATCGACTACCTCGCCAGGACGGATGTCGCCGGCGCCGTTCCGGTGGGTCTCGCCGCCAAGCTGCGGCGCAGCCACTTCCTCTTCCTCGGCTACACGATGGCCGACTGGAATCTGCGCGTGATCCTGAACCGGCTCTGGAGCGACCAGCCGCTGAGCTACCGGTCATGGGCTGTACAACCTGACGCGAAGCCCCTGGAGCGGGAGTTCTGGCGCCGCCGGGACGTCGACGTGCAGGAACTGGCGCTCGACCGCTACGTCGAGACGCTCGCCGGCTACGCCGGCCTCGCTCCGGCGGAAGTTCACGCATGAGGACCGCGGTCTCAGCACCGCCGTCGCCGTACAAGGGGCTTGCCCCATTCGAGGACTCCGAGCTCGACGCGCTGCTCTTCTTCGGACGCGAGCGCGAGAGCGAGGTCATCGCGGCCAACCTCATGGCGGCTCGGATCACCGTGCTGTACGGGCCGAGCGGCGTGGGCAAGAGCTCTGTCCTGCGCGCCGGAGTCGCGCACCGGTTGCGGCAGGAGCAGGAAGTCGAAGTCGTCGTCTTCTCGACCTGGACCGGTGATCCGGTCCACGCCCTCATCGACGCTGTCGGCGGAAAAGACGATTCGCTCGTGGATGCCCTCGCGGACGCGGCGGCTCGCGCCGGCGGCGACCTCTACCTCATCCTCGACCAGTTCGAGGAGTGCTTCCTCTATCACCGGCGTGGCGGGCGGTTCGCGGCGGAGCTCGCAGAAGTGGTTCGGCGCCCCGGTCTCCGTGTCAACGTATTGATCGGGATCCGCGAGGACTCGCTCGCTCGACTCGACGCGCTGAAGGCCTCCATTCCGAATCTGCTGACGAACCGGCTGCGCCTCGAGCGCCTCGACCGTGCGGCCGGCGCGGCCGCGATCATCGGACCGATCACCCGCTACAACGAGCTCGTCGAGCCGCAGGAGCGTGTCGAGATCGAGTTGGAGCTCGAGGACACGATCCTCGACGAGGTGACCGCAGGCCGCGTCGACCTCGGCATCGCCGGCCGCGGCGTCGCGGTAGGCGGCTCCGAGGAGAACCGCATCGAGGCGCCATACCTGCAGCTCGTGCTCTCGCGTCTCTGGGATGTCGAGGCGGAGCGTGGCTCACGCATGTTGACGCTCGCGACTTTGCGGGAGCTCGGCGGCGCGGAGCACATCGTGGAAGACCACCTCGAGCGGGCGATGGCCGAGCTCTCACCGCGCGAAAAGGGCGCGGCAGCGGCGATGTACAACTTCCTCGTCACACCGTCGGGGACCAAGATCGCGCACGGTCTGCGCGACCTCGCCGGCTACGCCTCCGTGGAGGAGGGGGAGGCGTCCAAGGTTCTGCAGCGGCTGACGGCCGAGCGCATCGTGCGCGCAAGCTCGTCGAACGGCCCGACAACGACGCGCTACGAGATCTTCCACGACGTTCTCGCCGACGCCGTCGTCGCCTGGCGCAGCCGCTTCGAAGCCGAGCGCCGGCTCGTCGAGGAACGTCTCCGGCACGAGCGCCGTCAGCGGCGGCTGGTCGCGATCGGCGCGGCCGCGCTGCTTGGGCTCGCGGTGATGGCGGCGGTCGCCGTTTACGCGTTCGCGCAGCGCAGCGAGGCTCGGCATCAGGCGGCCGCCGCAAAGGCGGCACAGGTCAAGGCGGAACAGCTTGCCGCCGTTGCGGATAAAGCACGAGCAAACGAACGGAAGGCTGCGAAGAACGCTCGGGCAAACGAGCGACAAGCTCAGCGTGCGGCTGCGCATGCCAAGCAGGAAGAGCAGCGCGCAAACGACGCGGCCGCCGCCGAGGGCCGCGCGCGCGATCAGGCGGTAAGGGAAGCAACCCGCGCAGCGGCTGCTGAGTCGGCCGCCAATGCCGAGGCGCAGCATGCGAACGAACAGACGCGGATCGCCCGGAGGCAGACCAGGAAGGCCACCCTCGCCGAGGCGCGGACGGCCCGGGGCAAGAGGGTCGCGCACGCGAGGCAGCTGGAGGCGAACGCGCGGGCGCTGCTTACGGACGATCCAGCGAGGAGCGTCGGACTATCCCTCGCGGCGATCGCCGCTTTCCGGGCGGCGAGATGGAAGGCGCCGGTCACCGCCGAAGACACCCTCCGAGAGGGATTGTTGGCGATGCGCCTCAAGGTCGTTCTGTGGGGCGGCGGCGCCGTTCGGGTCGTGCGGTTCAGTCCGGACGGGTCGTGGGTGCTCGTCGCGGGTAAGGGCGGGGCGCGCTTGTACGACCGGACTCACGGTTACAGCGTGCGTCGCCTGCTGCCGGCGTCCAGTATCGCGGATGCCGCGTTCAGCCCGGACGGCCGCATGGTTGCCGCCGCGGGAACCGGCACGGATCACCAAGCGCATGTCTGGGATGTCGCTACGGGAGCGGAGCTGTTCACGCTCGTGCACAAGGGAGGCGTGCTGAGCGTGGCGTTCTCGCCGGACGGCCGCTTCATCGCGACGGGCAGCACGGACGGGACCGCGCGGATATGGAGCACCGACGGCGGGCTGCCTAGCGGCGAGCCCTTCAAGCACCAGGCGGGAGCGAGAGGCGACGACGTCCAGATGGTTTCGTTCAGTCCCGACAGCACGCGTCTGCTCACAGTCGGGGGAAACCGTTTCGCCCGCGTCTTCGACGTGATTCGCCACGTCGAGCTCCTTTCTGAGAAGCTCAACAACGTCACGGTCGTGAACAGTGCCCGCTTCAGTCACGACGGGAAGCTGATCGCCACCGCCGGCGCCAGTGAGCTGGTTCGGATCTGGGATGCCTCGACCGGCCAGCTGCGCCACACCATGGAGGGGACGGGCCGGGTCTCCGACCTCGCGTTCAGCCCGGACGACAGGCTGCTTGCGACTGCAGGAAGCAACGACACCATCGCACGAGTCTGGGATATTGCGAAAGAGGCCCCGGTTGCGATCGTGACCATGCACAGGAGTGGCGTCGACTCCGTCACCTTCAGCCCTAATGGACAATCCGTCGTCACGACGGGCCGCGACGGGAAGGCGTACCTGGTAGGGACGGGCGCTGGATTTATTCAGGGCCTGCTCAACGGACACCATGGTCCGGTCAACGGTGCGACGTTCAGCCCGGGCGGCGAGCTCGTTGCAACGTGGAGCGATGACGGATACGCGCGACTCTGGCGTGCCGAGGTAGGTCCGTTCGGCGGGTTCCCGCCTGCCGACGCACGGGAACTCGGGAGCCACAATCTTCCGCCGAGTCTGCGGCGCGGACTCGTGGTCGCATTCAGTCCCGATGGACGGCGCCTGCTCAGCGCGGGCGCCGACGGAACGGCACGCCTGTGGGCCTCCGGCAGGCAACTGCGGATCCTGAAGCACGACGGGCCTGTGAACAGCGGGTCGTTCAGCGGGGACGGGAAGTCTGTTATCACCGCGAGCGAGGACAGAACCGCTCGGGTGTGGCGCGTCTCGGACGGGCGCTTGCTTGTGAGCCTTCCCCACGGCGCCCCCGTCAATGTCGCAAGGCTCGATCGCAGCGGAGGAATCGCCGTCACTGCTGGGCGCGACGGCCGGGTCCTGCTCTGGAACGTCCGCGCGAGGAGCGTGCGCAGGAGCTTGCAATTGAAAGACGCGGTCAACGACGCCGAGTTCAGCAGAGATGGACGGCTCGTCGTGACGGCCGGCGGCGATGGGCAAGTGGTCGTCTGGCATGTCTCCAGCGGCCGCAAGGTGACGCTCACGGGACACACGGACGAAGTCGTGGCCGCGGCCTTCTCGCCCGACGGCAAACGCGTTGCGACGGCGTCGGCCGACTTCACCGCACGGCTCTGGAACGTCCGCACAGGGAAGAGTCGCGAGCTGAGCGGTCACACGGGCGCTCTCACATCGCTCGCGTTCAGTCGAGACGGCTCACTCCTCGCCACGGGCAGCGCGGACTCGGATGCGCGCGTGTGGGACGGGCGCTCGGGCACAGAGCTTGCGGTCCTCCGCAGCGCCTCCGGCCCCGTGACCGACGTCTCGTTCAGCGCCGACGGGCGCTGGCTAGCAACGGCCGCCCCGTCCGCTGCGGTGATCTGGGAGATGAGGAAAGGAGGAGCTTGGCCTTCGCGGCCGATCTATCTCATTCGGGGCTCGAAGGCCCCGGCACCGAACCTCCGGGCGCTCGACACGCTTGCGTTCTCCCCACGCGGCTGGCGTCTCGTCACCGGATGGCGCAACGGTGACGTTCGAACGTTCGACTGCAAGCTCTGCGCCGGGCTCAAGGAGCTGACGGCGATCGGCCGGTCCCGTCTCCGCGAGATCGTTCGCGTCACAAAGCCCTAGTCGGCGGCGTGCTGCTCGAGCTCGTTCGCCTTGTGCGAGAGCACAGCGAACCCCGCCTGCAAGCGAGGCCGAGCCCACCAACGAAGGCGCTGGTGATCGCTGCATAGGCCTCGTACGGCGGGCCCTGCACCACGGGGCGCTCGGTCACCGCGGCCATCGGGATCTGATTGCGCGACCCGCCTCGGGCCAAACCTCAAGCGGTTGGACCCAGGTTAGAGCCCTCGACGACTCTTCTCGCCATGAGGCAGATGGGATTGATGATCGCGGTAATGATCTGCGCGACGGCCATCGTTGGCGGAGCGGGCGCCCGCCCGGTCCACTGCGGCTGCGGCGACGGCCCGAGCATTCCGACGAGTTCCTCGCCTGACTGGTCGCCGGACGGCAGGCAGATCGTGTTCAGCCGCTACGACGACGACGCCGGCTCGGACATCTACGTCATGAGGGCGGACGGTTCGCGGCAACGGATGCTCTTCCGGTCGCCGGGCGCCGACTACGACCCCGACTGGTCCCCGGACGGCCGACGGATCGCGTTCGTCAGCTATCGGGACGACAACGTCAACATCTACGTCATCAATGCGGACGGGACCGGCCTAACCCAGCTCACCACGAACGTCAGCTATGAGCCGGACTGGTCTCCGGACGGCCGATCGATCGCGTTCACAAGTGATCGCGGCGGCCACAGCCAGATCTACGTCATGCGCGCGGACGGCAGCGACCAGCATCGCCTCGTGGCCGACGACGAAGAAGACCTGAGTCCGGCCTGGTCGCCGGACGGGTCCAGGATCGCGTTCGAGGGAGGTGTCGAGGATTCGTTCGTCGACGTCATGTCGGCGGATGGGACGAACCGCGTCCGGCTGACGTTCCAGGGACGCGAACGGTCTCCCGCCTGGTCGCCCGACGGAAAGCGCATCGCCTTCAGGGCCTTCCGGCTCGAGTCGGACGACATCTACCTGATGAACCCCGACGGCAGCGACGAGCACCTTCTCGTGGGTGACCCGGAGGCCTCGGATCGTGAGCCCTCCTGGTCCCCTGACGGCGCGCGCCTCGCCTTCAGCAGCACACTCGACGACACGAAGCAGATCTACGTCGCCGGCGCCGACGGATCCAAGCCCAGGCGTCTGACCGGCATCCGCCGCGCATTCACCTCCACCGGTGAGCGCTGCACGGTCGTCGGGACGGCGCGCGCGGACCTCCTCAAGGGTACGAGCAGGGACGACAACATCTGCGGCCTCGGTGGTAACGACACGATCCGCGGGCTCGGCGGCAGCGACATCCTCGACGGCGGGCCCGGAGACGACCTTGTCGACGGAGGCGCCGGCGTGGACATTCTCCTCGGGGCACAGGGAAACGACCTCTTGCTCTCGCGCGACGGGAAACGGGACGACGTCGATGGCGGTCCCGGGCGGGACCGCGGACGCGTCGATCCGAACGACTGGGTCAGCCTGCTCGAGACCCTGCTCTAGTGGTTTGGCCGGTAACGTTGCCCGGGCCAGGGACCCGGCGAACGTTGCCGGTCAGACCACTAGGTCGGGAGCGACGTCCCCGGCGGCTACGCTTGGACTCGTGCGCGAGTTCAAGACATCCGACGCCTACCGGCCGACCGGGGATCAGCCGACGGCGATCGCAACGCTTGCCGGGGGGCTGAGTAGCGGCGAGCGCTACCAGACGCTGGTCGGCGCGACGGGTACCGGTAAGACGGCGACGATGGCGTGGACGATCGAGCAGGTCGGGAAGCCGGCACTCGTGATCGCGCACAACAAGACGCTGGCGGCGCAGCTCTGCAACGAGTTCCGCGAGTTCTTCCCGCACAACGCCGTCGAGTACTTCGTCTCCTACTACGACTACTACCAGCCGGAGGCTTACGTCCCGCAGGCGGACCTCTACATCGAGAAGGACTCCTCGCAAAACGACGACATCGCGCGGCTGAGGCTCGCTGCGACGTCGGCACTCTTCACGCGACGCGACGTGGTCGTCGTCGCGTCGGTCTCGTGCATCTACGGCCTCGGCTCCCCCGAGGAATGGCGCGAGCGAGTGATCATCCTCGAGGTGGGGGAGGAGCACGACCGCGACCTGATGCTGCGGAAGCTGATCGACTCGCAGTACGTCCGCAACGACACGATGCTCGGCCGCGGGCGCTTCCGCGTCAAAGGCGACGTCGTCGAAGTCCAGCCGGCAAACCAGGAAACGGCGTACCGCATCTCCTTCTTCGGCGACGACGTGGAGCAGATCACGCACTTCGATCCGCTCACCGGTGAGATCTACGCAAAGCTGGACAACATCGCGATCTGGCCCGCGACCGAGTACGTCACGTCGAAGCCGACGGTCGAGCGAGCCGTGCACGAGATCCGGCACGAGCTGGAGGAGCGGGTCAAGGGGCTCGAGCTGGAGGGGAAGATGCTCGAGGCGCACCGGCTGCGGCAGCGCACGGAGTACGACCTCGAGATGCTCCAGGAGCTCGGCTTCTGCAACGGGATCGAGAACTACTCGCGCATACTCGAGGGGCGCGGCCCGGGCACGCATCCGTTTACCCTGCTCGACTACTTCGCGTCCGACTTCGTCGTCTTCGTCGACGAGTCGCACCAGACGGTGCCGCAGATCGGAGGCATGTACGAAGGCGATCGCTCGCGGAAGCAGACCCTCGTGGACTACGGGTTCCGGCTGCCGTCCGCGCTCGACAACAGGCCGCTCCGCTTCGACGAGTTCCTCGAGAAGGTGCCGCAGCTCGTCTTCGTCTCCGCCACGCCCGGCCCGTTCGAGCTGCGGCATTCGAAGCGCATCGCCGAGCAGCTGATCCGTCCGACCGGCATCGTCGACCCCGAGGTGGAGCTGCGCGCGACACGAAACCAGATCGACGATCTGCTGAACGAGATCCGACGGCGCGAGGAGGCCGGCGAGCGCGTGCTCGTCACGACGCTGACGAAGAAGATGGCGGAGGACCTGACGGACTACCTCCTCGAGTCCGGCGTGAAGGCTCGCTACCTTCACTCCGAGATCGACACGCTCGAGCGGATCCAGATCATCCGCGAGCTTCGTCTCGGCGAGTACGACGTGCTCGTCGGCGTCAATCTCCTGCGGGAGGGCCTCGACCTCCCCGAAGTGTCGATGGTGGCGATCCTCGACGCCGACAAGGAGGGCTTTCTGCGGGGCAAGACGGCGCTGATCCAGACGATCGGCCGAGCCGCGCGGAACGTGAACGGCAAGGTTGTGATGTATGCCGACAAGATGACCGAGGCGATCCAGGGCGCGCTCGAGGAGACGAACCGGCGTCGGGAAAAGCAGCTCGCCTACAACGAGGAGCAGGGGATCACGCCGGAGACGATCGTCAAGGGCGTCTCCGACATCGCCGAGTTCCTCGCGCTCGAGTCGCCGACGGTGCCGGCGTCGAAGCGCC
>WNGA01004230.1_pt1 | contig 21197 bp, 16 predicted proteins | sample 5400061 | NCBI WGS metagenome assembly WNGA01 (sample SAMN13153366, study PRJNA577476) | soil metagenome | isolation source: 100 cm soil or saprolite under grassland replicate 2 | place: USA:California | collected 2016-06-15
GCGGCAGTGACCGGCTGGCCTCTGTCGGCCTGAAGCTGTTGCTGGTCCGGTCGGTCGACGATGCGATTGGCGTTCACATCGGCCGTCAGGAAACCAAACGGAACGTCGCCATGTTGCTGGCCGTCGCCGTTGATGTTTTCTACACGCAACGTGACCACTTCGGCACTGGTCACGCCAGTCAGTTGCGCGGTCATGGCGTTACCACTGAATATGATTGGACCAACGGTGGCGGTACCGCTGACAACCGTAACCTGGCCAGAGGTGACCGGCCCATCGAAGGTGAAGACAGCGTTGTAAGTGCTCGAGCTGCGGTCTTCCACGCCTGATACACCGGTCAGCGGCATCGAGATGTCGAATGTACCCGCCCCGGCATGAGTCAGGCGTGACGCCGCGCTAAGCAGGGTGCGCACAGCGGCGGTAGGAGCAACCCGAACGTAATAAACGTCTTGTTCGTGTTGCCCACGGGTAGGGTTGAAGTTGAAAGTGGCAGAATACGCGACATTGCCTCCGGTATTATCCGAAACGATCGTGATGTAATCACCTATCTTATTCTGGCTCGGCCAGCCCTCGAGAGGAGTAAAGGAATTGCCCACTGCCACGTTAGGCGCCCAGGTAACACCGCCGTCGGTGCTGAAAGAATAGAATAACTGCGAATCGATGTTATTCGCAGCGTTTCGCGTGTCGAACCACACGGAATCGATTCGCCCATTGGGCGCCACCGAAAGTGTGCCGAACCAGTGATATTTGCTGTGATTGACCGGGTCGTCATTGATCCGGCGCGGTGCGCTAAAGCTTAGTCCGCCGTCGGTGCTGCGCGCGAACATCATGTCCGTTCCGGTGCCGAAGCCGGTCGGTAGCACAGTCGCCACCATGTAAATATTGTTGTTAGTCGGGCCCCCTGAGCGATCCACGGCTAGGAAAATCTGTCCTGCCAATCCGTCTGGATTGACGGGTGGGCCGTACCATAGGGTGCCGCCCATGTTGACCGTAGTGATCTGGTCAAAAGTTGGCGTGACCCCGCCGTTCTGTGCATTGCTCGAGCGGATACACCAAAAAACGCTGCCACTGTTTCCGCCGCCGATAAAAAGGTTGCCGTTGGAGGCCACGTCGAGCGTGCCCCATTGAGGAGAGTTGGGAATACTGATCGGAGTCTGCCAGGTGACGCCGCCGTCCGTAGAACGGCTGAATCCGCCGAAGTCGCAAGCGAAAAACTCGGTCCAAAACTGATATTGAAAGCCGTGGCCCATCCCGTTCGTTTTATCTATGGTAAACCACTCCTTGTCGCCGCTGTGCGCACCTGCCTGCGGCGAGCGGAGAGCCCACGCTTGCCCGCCATTTGTGGAGCGCCAGATATCGCCGCAAAATGTGCCTACGAAGATGCTGAGATAGAAAAAGTTTCCGGTTTCATCGGAGTTCGTTACCGGGTCGCTGCGGAAGGCGCCGTTTTGCAGGACACCGGGAAACGTCCACGTCGTACCGCCATCGGTCGTGTAACCATAGCCGGCCTGCCGGAAGTTAGACGTCCACGTGTCAAACTGTCTCCAACCGATCGCCATCTTGTTGCCATCAGTCGGGTTAACTGAAATCGAGGGCTCGTTTGCGGCGTCGCCGACAATATTATTCCCATTCGCATCGACGTTCACCTGATAACTGACGAAGGAGCCATATGGGGAGACCATTCGTGGCGAACTCTCCAGCCGATAAATATACGCTGGCGGCATCTCGTATTTTTCCAGCGGCTCGGGGAAGCGTCCCTCGGGTGGCGTTTGTGCCGAAGCGGTGGCTAGCGAGGCGAGTGAGCCGAGAAAGATCAATAGGCTGGTGGTTGAAACTGTGGAAGATCTCATATGCGGTTATATTGATTGCATCGTTTAAGCGTTGCCGCCTTTGCCAAGGCTACGGCGGGCCAAGGAAGCGTTCGCGATTTGCGATCTGCAATCTCGAATCGTCTCGCTGGCGCGCCTCCCTTAGTCCAGAACACTAACCTTGTCGAGAATTATTCTGCGCTTATTTGGTAACAAAATTGAAAGGCGGAATTTCGGCAGCGAGGCCGATGGCGGATTGTTGCTCATCCGCGAATTTGGACGCGCGCATTCTCGATTGCTTTGTGATAAACTGAGCCGCGAATTTTTCGACGGAGTGACCCTCCATTGAAATCAACGTAGGTAGTAGGGAGCGGCCTCTATTTAAGCAGCGCAAGAACTGCGAACCAGCAAACTCAAGAGAATAGCAATTATATTGAACCAAGCTAATCCCTTCTCTGCGACCCTTCTTCTCCTCCCTGATTCTCTACGCAATTCGGCTTGCCCTTCCTCGGACAAGTGGATATGGGGAGCGTACTTTAGTTGAGTCCAGTATTTCTCATCTTGAGGAACGGGAACCTGCAGGCGCTCAGCCTTCTCAATCAATCGGTCGGAAGGAAAGACGACGATGTTGGTATGCGTGACACGAAAATCGCCTTTGTGATATTGTATAGCTAACCTTGACGCCTCCTCCTCTGACACACCACAAGCCAATAATCGCTTCCGTTCAGCCTCGGAATCCTTTGAAACCTGTGCCAGTTCGCTTTGAAGCTTGGCAAGCTTTAACCTATCGACCAGCGGCCTAAAGATGCCGCGGGGCCTTAGGAGTATTCGCAAATCATACCTTGGTCTGTCCATCAGAAATAGTTCTCACGTTGCTAAAGTCAGCCGGATTCGCAACTGGACGCTACAAGCCTGATATTCGCGTCGCAACTATGTCCTGTCGCCCTGAGCCCTTCGGGCCGCCCGGCGAAAACGTCACTAAACGTCGCCATGGGACGGCGCTATCAGAAACGATTCACCGCCACAGAAAACGCCATGTGCACTGCCGTATGATAGTGCCGTATCAGTGTTGCGAAACCGGTAGATAACGTGGTTTAGCCCGGTTTGGCAGCGATTTTACCTAGGGTAGCGCGGTTCTGCGTCGATCACGAAGGCAACGTACCGAAACACGAAGTGCCGGTTTACCGTTTTGGGGTGGGTGAAGGCCGTCGCGCGGTTTTCTTGCCAGATTTCTTTTGTTCCTTTTCTTTCTCTGAAGCGATGAAGGCGTCGCGTTGCTGCTGGCTGTATTCTTGAGCCCTTTTGGCGGTCAATTCCGCAATCTGTGCTTGTGCGGCGTAATCAGCACTAGCCACGCTTGCCGCAAGGTCCAGGTCGTTGGTTAGCTGAGAGGAGGGGACCTTGAATTGGTACTCGCCATCAGTCACCGTGCTGACCGAATCGGTTTGCTCGACCAACGTAACCTTCGTTCCCGGGGCAAAACCAATCACTCCTGAATCAATCGGCAGCGAGGTTCGCTGGAGCAGGAAAAAGGTTCCTTCAGGCGCAAGGCGCGGTTCACGGGCGACCGCCCGACCGGGCGTTGGTCTGGCTGCGGTTCGTTGCGCTGCCGTTCGTTTGGCTGGGGTCGGACGCGCGGCCACGGGCTTCGGCCTGGCAGCGGTGCGTTGTGTCTGGGCAGGCGCAACGGGAGGGTGTGGCGTTGGAGCCGGGGCAAACCAGCGCCATGCCGCGTACCCGACGATTCCAACGGCAACGATTCCTAATATTATTTTCGTGTTCAAAAAGGCGAAGAATTCGATCTAAACCGCGATCTTATCAAGGAATAAACGCCGAGCGCGATGAAAAAGTGAACTTTAACAGTTGGCGGAATTTTGTTCCTCGCTTGTCCGTCTCGCTAACAGTCACCGCTTCACCGAAAACGTGAAAGAGAGCATCCGGCAAGTGACTCGAAAACCTGGCACGGGCGATTACGTCGCCGAAGTCAGGTGTGCACGGAAGACAGATGCACCGGGTGGTGCCGTTTCGCCGCGAAAAATAGCTCAGTCAGTTCTTCCAAGTGCTCGTACTTTTCAAGGTTAGCTTCAAATTCGCTTGTCCTAGTGGCATCGGCAGCCACCTGACCACCGTTCCGGTCCGCAGGAAGAGCCACGACTGGTCGTGGGATTTGGTTCATGCCTATCTAAGTGGATAAACGAAACAGTTCTGCTGTGCCGATCTTGCGAAATGCTAACCGAAGATTGCAGACCCTGTTACGGTAGCAGTCAAACCGGAAGCAAATGCAGCCGATGCGGTTGCCTCCACAGAGACGCCGCGCCACTGATTAGATCAAAGCGCGGTTGATTGCGGCCCAACCTTTGCTGGCGGTCAGATCTGGGCGAGGACCGTCACCCAGTAACGAAGCCCGTTGATGTTCGCGTTGAGTGACGCGCTCGCAGTAAGGAAGACTTCAACACGGACTTCGACCCTTCCAGATTCATCGTCCCAGTCAGCCTCAACCGAGTTGATCTGGACCTGGAAGCTGCCTGGCGCCGTTTGTACGTTAACGAACTGGGAAGATACTGAAGCCGCAGCGATCGCTCGATAAAACTGTCGGCGCGTAAAGGCCGGTCCCACCAGGAAAGTCCAGGTCTCGGTCTTGCTTTGACCGGCGCTCACACTGATAAAGACATTGGCTGCTCCGGTAATGCTGAACAATCGATTCGCTTCATCGGGTCCGGCTACGACTGCTTCTAAGACTTGTTCTCCAAAGGTACTGGCGACAGGCATTGTGTTGGCTCCTCGTAGTTTCGGTCAAGTGTGGGGTATTAGAAAAAGGCTGTCAATGCGCTTCGTGGACATTCATGATGATTAGGGGGACCGGCCTAGATTTTACACGTTGCTCGATTTCGACGGATGGCTCATGAATGTGGCTTCGGCATCTTCCGAATGAAAAAGCGTTACCTCGAGGATTTGAAAGTGGGCGATCGTTTTAAATCCGAACCGCTCGAAGTAACGGAGAAGCAGCTGATCGAGTTCGCCCGCAAATTTGATCCGCAGACGTTTCATCTCAACCGTAAAAGCGCCAAGCGAACAATTTTCAAAGGTTTGATTGCCAGTGGCTGGCATACCGCGGCAATGACCATGCGGCTGTTTGTGCACACACTGAACTTCGCCGAAGGGGCCATCGGACTGGGTGTCGATAAGTTGCGTTGGCCCAATGTGGTGCGACCGGGTGACGTGCTGACGGTGGAAACGAAGATTCTCCGTCTTCGGCGCTCCCGCTCGAGACCTGACTACGGGATTATTCGCCTGCGCAATGTTACGACTAATCAACGAGGCGAAACTGTGCAGACGATGCTAGCCAGCGCGATGGTGCCCAGGCGGGCGGCTCCGCGGAGCAAATAGTAACTAGTGACTGGTGAATCGATGGAAGGGGTCGGTGGTCTGGCAGAAAACGTCGCGCAGCGACGTGGTTACAGTTCTGACTTCCGACCTCTGACCTTTGATCTACCGATTAACCATCTCCATTGCCCAGTCGGGATAGCGTTTGCCGGCGAAGGCATGCTCCGGCGCGACTTGATCGATGCGCGCGAGATCGGCGCTGGTAAGCTCGACATTTAGTGCCCCGACATTCTCCTGCAGATATCTGCGCCGTTTGGTGCCGGGGATCGGCACGATGTCGTCGCCTTGGGCCAGCACCCAGGCAAGGGCAAGTTGTGCCGGCGTGCATTTTTTCTCGCGCGCGATTTCTTCCACGCGCTTCACCAGGTCGAGATTTCGCTGAAAGTTTTCGCCTTGAAATCGCGGCGAACTGCGCCGGTAATCGTCCTCCGGCAAATCTTCAAAGCGCCTGATCTTCCCCGTCAGAAATCCGCGGCCGAGCGGGCTGTATGGCACGAACCCGATGCCCAGCTCACGGCAGACACCAAGAACTTCCGCTTCGGGGTCGCGCGTCCAGAGTGAGTATTCTGACTGCAAGGCAGTGATCGGATGAACGCTGTGCGCCCGGCGAATGGTCTCTGAGCCGGCTTCGGACAGACCGAGAAAGCGCACTTTGCCTTCGCGTACCAGGTCCGCCATTGCGCCAACTGTTTCTTCGATCGGTGTCTCTGGATCGACGCGATGCTGGTAATAAAGATCGATTACATCCATACCTAGCCGGCGCAGACTTCCTTCGCACGCCTTATGGACGTAATCCGGTTTGCCGCTGATCCCGCGAAATTCCGGTCTGGTCGGGTCCCGGAGAATCCCAAACTTTGTCGCAATAATGACCTGTTCACGGCGTCCTCGAAGGGCGCGCCCAAGCAATTGCTCGTTGGTATGCGGGCCGTACATATCGGCGGTGTCGAAGAATGTGATTCCGACCTCCAAAGCGCGATCAATTGTAGCCAGAGATTCTTGTTCGTCTCGTCGGCCGTAAAAATCCGACATTCCCATGCAACCGAGACCGATTGCCGAGACAATCGGTCCGCCGCGTCCAAGTTTTCGTTGTTTCATACTTTTTGAGATTCGATTGTAAGTCTTAGCGCGGTCGCGAAATCGTCAGGCAATGGCGCTTCAAAATTTCTCCATTCGCCCATCCGTGGATGGCGAAATCCAATTTTCCAGGCGTGCAGCATTTGGCGTGGGAAACCTTTTGCCAGGCGCGCCGCATAAACTTTATCACCCAACACCGGGTGACCAATATGATGAAGATGCACTCGGATCTGATGGGTGCGCCCACTGTGCAACCGGCACTCGATCAAGCTTGCCTGATCTCCAGAACGCAGGACGCGATATTCGGTCTTGGCTGCGCGCCCGCGTAATGAAGTCACGCTCATTCGTTGTCGATGGACGGGATGGCGGCGGATGTTTTCTTCGATTGCGCCTGTCTGCTTGCGCAATTTCCCCGCCACAAGCGCGAGGTAAATCTTGTCGACTGTCCGCTCGGCAAACTGTCTGGATAAATCCCGATGGGTCGCATCGTTTTTCGCGACGACAAGGCATCCGCTTGTCTCTTTGTCGAGGCGATGAACAATACCGGGGCGTTCTTTTCCGCCGATTCCTGACAGGGTCGTACAATGGTTGAGCAATGCATTGACCAGGGTGTGCTGCGGATGGCCAGCGCCTGGATGAACGACAAGCCCAGCCGGCTTATTGATCACAATGAGATCGTTGTCCTCGAACAAAACCTCTAGCGGAATGGGCTCTGGTTGAGTCTCGATCTTTCCGAGCGGTGGCTCGGTTAGTTCGATTTCATCGCCGCTGCGAACCGGCTGGCTGGGCCGGGTGGTTGCGCCGTTGAGGCGCACGAATCCGGCGCGGATCAATTGTTGAAGACGGGAGCGCGAGTATTCCGGGAGCTGCTTTGCCAGGAAACGATCGAGACGAAGCTTTGCATCCTCTTTTGAAACGACGAACTGGCTCCTTGTCGATCCGTCAGTTGGGAGTCGTTTCATAGGAAAGTGAATGGAATCGATGCCGCGCGCCTCTTACGTTCTCGCGGCAAATGACGATATCACCTGAATGGAGAGAAGCGCGAGTGGCGTTCTGGGTAGCGCATGCGTCCCGCGTGCTGGTTTCGCCGTCACGCCCAAACAGGCTTTTGTTGTGGGTTGCTGCACAATGCGTCTGCTGCCTCGTGGAAAAGTCCGCGATCGCGAGACGCAATCGCCAGCACGCGGGACGCGTGCGCTACCCAGAAATGCGTGCAACCAGTCCCTGGCTGGCTGACGTCGCCATTTCGTTGCCCTGAAAGCCCTGGATGTTACAATCGGCGGTCATGGCGATTGAGGCGACCCCCCAGATATGCCCGACTTGCGGTGCGGCCGTCGAAACGAGCGACGCGGAGCCGCTGGCGCGGGTGGCTTGTCCGAAATGCGGCGAACAGGTTCGGGCGGAACGGACGTTTGATCATTTCGTTGTGGTCGAGACGCTCGGCGCTGGCGGGATGGGCTCGGTTTACAAGGCGCGCGATACGTTCCTGGATCGGTTTGTGGCGCTGAAGCTGTTGCGGAGGGATCTTAGTAGTGATGGAGATCACACTTCTCAATTGCAACGGGAGGCGCGCATCGCTGCCTCGGTGAGCGACCCCAATGTAATCCAGGTCTTTTCTTCTGGAACGGATCACGGGCAGTTTTATGTGGTGATGGAACTGGTCGATCATGGAAGCCTCGATGATCTGATCGAGCAGCGAACAAGCCTGCCCGAAAAGCTAGTGCTCGAGACGGGTATTCAGATCGCGAAAGGATTGCGTGCCGCGCACCGGCAGGGTTTGATTCATCGCGACGTTAAGCCGGCCAACATTTTGTTTGTCGATGAACACACGGCAAAAATAAGTGACTTCGGCCTGGCAGGCGCTGCAGCACAGGGATCAGCGACAGAAGACATGATTTGGGGCACTCCATATTATATCGCGCCCGAAAGATTGAGTGACCAGCCAGAGGACTTCCGAAGCGATATTTACGGCTTGGGCGCAACGCTCTTTCACGCAATCGCAGGCAGGGCGCCGATTGAAGGTAATACGAATTCTGCCGCTCTGTTGCTCGAGTTAAAACGACAACCGCTCGATTTGCGCTCCGTCGCGCCGAAAGTATCTGAGGCCACGGCGGCCGTTTTTCAACGAATGATCGCTCCTGATCCCGCTCAGCGTTTTTCTTCTTACGACGAGCTTGTCGCTGAGCTTGAGCATGCGCAACGCGCGCTGGGCAACACCGGCAACGAGAGCATGGCACACAGGCGGGCGCGGTGGTTTTTCGTTTCTGGAGCTTTGCTCATGGCGGCGATCGTGGCGGCAGCAATCTTCCTAATCGTTCGCAAGCCGCGGGAAAATGCTCCGGCCAGAACCCTGGCGAAGTCATCGGCCCAGCCTGTCAGGAAAACGACAAAAGAACAAAGCCCGGCGCGCGGCGTCGCAAATGCGACGCGCGGGGAAGGGGAGGCAAAAAGGACTCACGATCTTGAGGCCGCTTCGTGGAACGCAGCGCTCGCCAGTTATGGAGAGCAAGTTGCTCTCTATAATTTCGCTGACGCGGCTGAGGTGATTAGAAATGTGCGATTGACCGACGCATCGCTCAAACGAGCAAAGGAAACAGCAGAGAAAAAAGCGCAATGGCTAGTCGATTGGAAGAACGACCTAATGAGGGACCTTAACGATACGCACTTCTCTGGCGCATTTGCAGACCGCGATGGCGAGCAGTACACCGGCATCGCCAGCGCGACCGATACGAGTCTCACTTTGAAGCTTCGATACGGCATCGCGCGAGTTCCATGGACAGAGCTTTCGCCACAGGCTTTACTCAGCGTCTCCACTTCGTTCATTGAGGCGACCGCACCAGACGCAGCGGATCGACAATGGCGCTGCGCCGTTTTTGCGGGCGAGACCGGCCAAGCCGAAACGGCCAGGCAATTAGCGGAGACCGCTGCAAAAACCAACCCTGATTATAGCAAACAACTTTCTATCCTGTTCCCAGATAGTCCGCAGACTCGCTAGCTACGGAAGTAGCGCGCTCCGTCTCTTATTCTTACTCCTAGAAACCCATCTGATAAATGAACTGAGGCGATTTGGTAGGGCGCGACCGCCGGGCGCGCCGAAGGAGACGTAACGGCCCAGCGGTCTGTCCCTACCATTTATGAGATGATTCCTACTCATATTCATGTTCTTCAGAAGCGGAGTAAGAGTAAGAATAAAAGTAGGAATACGACACAGATCCAAGATGAACGAATCTTGCGCCTGAGAGTCAGATTTTAGACGAATCGTTGCCACGGTGCATCTTTGGCACGATGTTTTCTCAAACATGGAGCAAAATCCGCCACCACCGTTTCCTTCACCGGAAGAGCTGAAGACCAAGATCACGGAGTTTATGAAACACAACTTCGGCGATCGGGTCTCAGTGGCGACGTTTGCCGAGCCGGCGCCGAGCGCCGCAGTGGAGAATGAAACGCCGGAGAAGACCGAGCACCCCGAATTTGAATTCAATCTCCTGCCGCGCGACATCAAAGCGCACCTCGACCGGTTCGTCATTAAACAGGAAGAAGCGAAGAAGGTGCTCGCGATCGCGGTTTGCGATCATTACAATCATGCCAAGTATCTGCGGCAACTTGAGAAAGAAGATCCCAGGCGCGCCGAGGAGACCGAGTACATCAAGCAAAATGTGATTTTGGTCGGCCCGACTGGGGTCGGTAAAACCTATCTCATTAAGCACATCGCCGATCTGATCAAAGTGCCGTTCGTGAAAGCGGACGCAACCAAGTTCAGCGAGACCGGTTACGTCGGCGGCGATGTCGAAGATCTCGTGCGCGAACTCGTCCACAAGGCCGATGGCGACGTCAACCTGGCGCAGTTCGGCATCATCTACATCGACGAGATCGACAAGATCGCGTCGGCCGGAAATTTGATCGGCCGCGATGTCAGCGGCCGCGGTGTGCAGACGACGCTGCTCAAGTTAATGGAGGAAACGGAAGTCCCGGTGCGAAGCATGAACGATCTCCAGGCGCAATTGCAGGCCGCATTCGAATTTCAGAGGCGCGGAAAAGCGAGACGGGACACAATCAATACGCGACATATTCTCTTTGTCGTGAGCGGCGCGTTCGAGAAGTTGAAAGAGCAGGTGGCCAGGCGCGTCAGACAAGGTCAGATCGGGTTTAGCGCTTCGCCCGTGCAGGTGATGGATAACGAGCTATTTCAGCACGTTACGACGCGGGATTTTATCGAGTACGGATTCGAGCCGGAATTCATTGGGCGTTTGCCGGTGCGCGTGGTCTGCGAGGAGCTCGACGCGGGTGATCTCTTCAAGATCATGAAATATTCCGAGGGCAGTTTGCTTCGGCAATACGAACGCGCGTTCCGCGCCTATGGCATCCAGATCAGTTTTGAAGATGAAGCGTTGCGTTTGCTGGCCGAAGCCGCCGCTCAGGAAAAAACCGGCGCGCGCGGATTACTGACTGTATTTGAGAAATTGTTTCGCGATTACAAATATTATCTCGCCGGGTCGGGCTTGAGCCAGTTGCGCGTCACAGCCGGCCTCGTGCGGGAGCCGAAACGGGTGCTGGATCAGTTGATGGCCGAGGGGCAGAAGCTGGAGGTGCAAACCTTCGAAGCCGGTGTGCATCAATTCGCCGAGACATTCAAAAACGAACATGGGCTGGAGATTATTTTTGATGAGACAGCAGTGCGACGTTTGGTTGAGCGCGCGCAAACTGAGCGGATGTCGATGAGCGATCTCTGCGCTCATTTGTTTAAGGATTACCAATTTGGATTGAGCCTGATTAATAAGAACACCGGCCAGGCGCGGTTTGTAATTGATGCTGCGGCCGTTGATGTTCCGGACAAATTCTTGAGCGAGCTGGTCGTCCACTCATACTACCCGGCAACGGTGGCACAAAAAGCCTGATTGTTTTATGAGACGATCATTGTTCACGACGCTGATAATCGGAGGGGCCGTTGCTGCTATCCTCAGCGCGTTGCATGCAACTGGATTGCTCTTCGGTCTTGAGACTGCTGCCGGTGGGCTCGTGTCTGACTACGCCAGCGCTACGAAAGTGGTGAGCGAGAAATGGCAGTACGTTTCTGTTTCTCTGCTGGCTCTCGGTGTCGCATGGCTCAGTCTCAGCGGTATCCCACGAGGCGGCGCCCGCTTGCTAATCGGTATTTTGGTAATCGAGTTGTTCGGCCTTTCATCGGTCTGCTCGCTTTACCGCGTATTTTTCCAGCCGCTGCCATCGGTTTTTGCTGTGGCGCTCGCATTGATTGCGACGGAGGGTTGGACTGCTTTTTTGCGGCGGGATCGCTCGCAGCTGGCGCGCAGCTTCTTCGCCAACCGCTTGTCGAAGAAAGAATTTCGGCGCGTGAGAGAGGGGGCAATCTCGTTCGATCTCCATCCTAAAGCGTACGAAGTGAGCGTTGTGAGTTGCGACATGGCTGATAAGCACGGATTTGCCCAGGATTCCAGCCCTGTCTCTTTCGCCAAAACGATGGCAGAATTTATTCGCGATACGGCCGATCGTCTCCTGCAAGCAGGAGCTTATTTACAAGCCGCGGACGGGGAGGGAGTGGTCGCCATTTTTGGCTTTCCCGGCGGCGATTCCGAGCATGCTGAGAAAGCTTTGCGCGTGGTCCTCGATTTGATTCGGGATTCTCGCAAGCGGCAGCAGAACAACGGAAAAATTTCCGCAGAGTACGATATCCATGCCGGAGTCAGTTCCGGCGCTATTATTGCCGTTCCCTTAAAGGATAGTGAACGTCCGGCCCTTTTAATCAGCGGCGAACCGCTCGATCTGGCGCGCAGATTCTGTACTGCAAATCATCGTTATGGATCAAAAATTCTAATGGACACGCCAACTTTTGATCTGGCGAGCAACACAATCGTCGCCCGGCCGATCGATTTTGTGAACGGAGTTAATTCACAGGATCGACTTGAAATCTACGAGCCACTTTGGCTTGCCGCAGAAGCCAGCCCGGAAGATATCGCCCGCCGAGATTCCTTCTGGAGCGGCGTGGTTCTGTATCGAGAGAAACGCTGGGCGGAAGCGTATACGGAGTTTCAGAAGGCGCGCGGTTCGGAGGAAGAAGATCCTCCCCTGGAATTTTATTTGCGCCGGCTTGAGCCGCTCGCTTTGCAGCTAACGGAAACGCCTCCGGTTTAAATCTGCGCCTGTTTTGAGAACGACGGAATACCCGGCGGCGATCCGGAATTTAATCGCGCAACTGCGGCAAATGCCGGGAATTGGACCTCGTTCGGCGGAACGGATCGCGCTCTGGATTGTGCGCGCGCAGAGTGATCACCCGGAGCAAATCTCGCGGGCCATCGCTGATGCCCGTCAGGCTGTTCATCCGTGCGCGCTCTGCGGATTTTTTACCACGGACGAGGTCTGCGACATTTGTGCGGATTCCTCCCGCTCATCGGACCTGCTCTGCGTTGTCGAACAGCCCACGGACATTCTCCCGCTGGAGAAAACCAGGGCGTTCCGGGGCCGCTATCATTCTCTCGGAGGGAAAATTTCGCCGCTCGATCATGTTGGCCCTGAAGATTTGCGGATTAAGGAATTGGTCGAACGCCTTGATCGCGAAAAGATTTCCGAGATCATTTTCGCGCTTCCCGCCGATGTTGAAGGCGAAGCGACTACAAATTATCTCGTCGATCTTTTGAAAAACAGGCCGGTCACTTTGACGCGGATTGCGCGCGGCATCCCCGCTGGGGGTGGTTTGGAATCGGCTGACGAATTGACGCTCTATCAAGCGCTTTCGGGCAGGACGAAGCTTTGATCGTCGAAGCGATAAAGCGTTGAAAGGATGAAGCGGTCCGCTTCAACGCTTCAACTTTTCAACGCTTCAACGTTGCGTTAGCTTTCGTTGACATGTCCTGCGCGAAGATTGATCCGGCGTTGCACCGGGCCCAGAAACCGCCCTGGATCAAGGTGCGGTTGCCATCGAATCCGGTTTTCTTTTCAACCAAGGCGCTCATTTCTGATTTGCGCTTGCACACGGTTTGCGAAAGCGCGCAATGCCCGAATCGCTGGGAATGCTGGAGTCAGGGCACGGCCACGATGATGATCGCGGGCGATCGTTGCACGCGGGCATGCGGCTTCTGCGCTGTGACGACGGCCAAGCCTTATGCGCTGGAAGAAGACGAGCCGCAACGCGTCGCCGAAGCCGTGCGGCGGATGAAATTAAAACACGTCGTGATCACAGCGGTTGCGCGCGATGATCTAAAGGACGGCGGGGCCAGTCATTTCGCCCGCACCATTACTGCGATTCGGGAAATGGATCCCTCGGTGATTGTTGAAGTGCTCGTTCCCGATTTTCATGCGCAGGATTGGTGCATCCAAATAGTGCTGGATGCCAGGCCCGACATTTACAATCACAACATGGAAACGGTCGAGCGCCTCACGCCGTTGGTGCGCTCGCGCGCCAAATATCGAACATCTCTGCAGGTTTTGCGGCGCGCAAAGGAACTGTCGTCCGGCGGCTGGCGGGTTGTGACCAAGAGCGGTGTAATGCTTGGTCTTGGCGAAAAAGAGACCGAGCTTTTTCAGACGATGGACGATTTGCGCGAGATGGGCTGCGAAGTTCTAACCATGGGCCAGTATTTGCGCCCCACTCCGAAACACTTGCCGGTGATGGAGTACATCACGCCGGACCAATTCGATTATTACGGCGATATCGCGCGTAAAAAAGGTTTTCTCCATGTCGCCTCCGGTCCGCTCGTCCGCAGCTCCTATCACGCGGCCGACTTTCATCCGGTGGTTCGCCGATGACAAAGGCGGCCCTGGATCAGCTCGCGCAAATTCGTTTGACAGCCGCCGCGGTTATCCCGGCCTATCGCGAAGAAAAGCATGTTGGCGACATTGCCCGCCGAACCCGCCTGCAACTCGATCATGTGCTGGTGGTCGATGACGGCTCAAACGATCAGACCGCACGGCGGGCGCGTGAGGCCGGAGCTGAAGTTATCGTTCACAACCAAAACCGCGGGAAAGGCGAAGCGATCAAGACAGGATTACGGCACTGGTTAGATCGACAATTCACTAGTGTGATCATTCTCGATGCCGACGGCCAGCATCTTCCCGAAGAAATCGATCGGTTTATCGCGGCGGCTGCCACTGCGGCGGCTCCAAGCTTTTTCCTCGGTAATCGCATGAAGAACCTCGCCGGAATGCCATTGATCCGGCGCGTTGTGAATCGTTGCATGAGCGGGCAGATTAGCCGTCTTTGCGGGCAAATAATCCCGGACACGCAATGCGGCTTTCGCATGTTGGATTGGCAATTGATTTCCGAGCTCCTCGGCCCCGAAAGCGTTCGGGGTTTCGATTACGAAACTGAAATGCTCATCATCGCCAGCCGCAAAGGGTTTCGTATTGAATCAATCCCGATCACAACCGTTTACTCGGACGAAGTGAGCAACATTCGTCCCGTGCGCGACGCCATCCGCTTTTTCAAACTGATGCGGCGGTACCGCAGGCTATAACGCCTCGCCCAGCCCACGCTAGGTCCTGGTCGCCGCGAGGTTTGTAGGTCGATTCAAGCTGAAATGGCATCCATTAATCCAGCACGAGTCCGCCAGTCGGAGGGACTCGTCCGGTGGCGAGATAGGCAATGACCACCGACCCCGGGGTGCGATTATCTTGCCGGATCATCAGATTGGACATTCATGTCGGCGGTATGGCCATGTTTCGGAACCGATCGCGAAGGCGCTCGGGCTTTTTCATGCTATATGCCGATGAACCGCTTGTGATCCCAAAGGAATTATTGACAGAGCTAAAGCGATATGTCGGCTGACCTTCAGACAGACATTCAGCTGGAAATTGGACACGTCCTATTCATGGACGTGGTGGGCTATTCTAAATTATTGGTTAACGAACAGCGCGAGCTTCTACAGCAACTCAGTCAAATCGTCAGGGACGCGGAGCCGGTCCGGATTGCAGAAGCAACCGACAAACTAATTCGGATTCCCGCTGGCGATGGAATGGCACTGGTCTTTTTCAATAGCCCGGAATCGCCAGTCCGTTGCGCGATGGAGATCAGCAAAAAGTTAAAGGAACATCCGCAATTGCAGTTGCGAATGGGGATTCACAGTGGGCCCATTAACAGGGTTCGCGATGTCAACGATCGAACCAATGTTGCTGGCGCTGGGATTAATACCGCGCAGCGGGTGATGGATTGTGGTGATGCGGGACACATTCTTCTCTCTCATCATATCGCCGAAGATCTTGGGCATTACCGCCAATGGCAGCCGCACCTGCATGGTTTGGGCGAATGCGAGGTGAAACACGGCGCGCGGATTCACGTGGTCAATTTCTATACCGGAGAGCTGGGCAATCCGGAATTGCCTGAGAAGTTTAGGCGTCAAAAGGGCGGGAAAACTTCCCGATCTGAGACTAGCCTCTTAAAGGGCCGTTGGGCACTCATTGCGTCAGCCCTTGCGATCATCGCCGCGGTGGCCGTCGCTATTCCACTCTTCCTGCACCGGTCATCGAGCAAACCAGCAAGGGTTTCTATTTCGAAGCCATTCCCTGTCCCTGCGGTGGCGATTCCAGAAAAAAGTATCGCGGTGCTTCCATTCGAAAACAGGAGCGATGATAAGCAGAACGCTTATTTTGCGGATGGAATCCAGGACGAAATTCTGACCAATCTTGCCAAGATTGCAGATTTAAGGGTCATCAGCCGCACAAGTGTGATGCAATACAAGAGCGGCGCCGAGCGCAATCTGCGCGAAATCGGCCAGCAACTTGGGGTCGCCCATGTCTTGGAAGGAAGCGTGCAACGCTCGGGCAATCGCGTCAGAGTAACGGCGCAACTGATCGATGCTCGGACGGACATGCACCAGTGGGCCGAGCACTATGATCGCGATCTCGCGGACGTGTTTGCAATCCAAAGCGAAATTGCACAGGCGATTGCTAACCAGCTACAGGCCAAACTCTCGCCGCAGGAAAAAGCACGTGTCGAAGAGATACCGACCAGGAATATCGAAGCATACGCGCTTTACTTGCGCGCGAATCAACTCTCGCGAAATCCCGACACGCTACTGGAGGACTACAAAACCGCCGAGCAGCTTTACATGCAGGCGATCGCGCTCGACCCGAATTTTGCGCTTGCCTATGCGCGGCTCGCCTCGGTGCGTGCGGCCGTTTTTCATTTTTATGAACCTCTTGACATCTGGAAAGATAAAGCGCGCTCAGAAGCGGAACTTGCGCTTCAGTTGCAGCCGAGCCTGGCGGAAGGGCATTTCGCCCTCGGCCAATGCATCTACTGGATGGATGAAGATTACGATCGCGCTTTGGAGCAATTCGATATTGCGGCTCAGTTGTCGCCGAACAATGGAAATATTGGCCGGTTGATCGCCGCGATTAAACGCCGGCAGGGCAAATGGCAGGAATCGCTTGAGGCATACAGAAAAAATCAAAAGATCGATCCACAAAATCCAAACGTTGTCCGCGAGCTTGTCTTTACGAACACGGCGATGCGGCGCTGGTCCGAAGCGGCCCAATGGGCCGAACGAATGCGTGGCATGGCGCCGGCGTCGCTGGTCGCCAAAATCCAAAGCGGCTACGTCGATTTTTGGTGGAAGGGCGACACGCGCTTGATGAAATCTTTGCTTGGTGAAGTGCCGGCCGGTGTCGATCCGGATGGCGTTGTCACGTCGTGCAAATGGGAGGTTGCGATGCTGGAACGCGATTATGCAGCGGCCAAACGCATTCTGGAAGATTCATCGCGCAGTGAGATTTCCTACATGCCCAGCGCATTGATTCCAAAAAGTATTCTTGAAGGCTGCGTTTGTCTCGCGCAGGGCGACACGGCTGGCGCCAATAGAAATTTCGAGCTTGCGTGGGCGGTCTTTGAAATGACCGTGAGAGAATCTCCCGACAACGCCGTAGGCCACGCCAATCTGGGTTGGCTGTACGCATTTATGGGCCGCAAGGATGAGGCGATGCGGGAAGGCCGGCGCGCCGTTGAACTGAAACCGGAATCCAAAGACGCCGTCGATGGCGCAATAATGAATTGCTATCTCGCATTGATCTATGCGCGTGTCGGTGAAAATGATCTCGCTATGCCATTAATCGAGCGTTTACTCAAAACTCCGGGCGCAGTGGACAGCGTCGATTACAGTATCACGGTCAATGATTTAAAATATCGCTGGGAATGGGACCCTATTCGGAGCGACCCGCGCTTCCAGAAATTGATCGCCCCAGTATCCTCCAAGTAGGGCCCCACACGGCAACCGCCGCAACTAAGCTGAACCTTTGTCTAGGAGACATGTGCAGGGAGGAAGCTTGCGCTCACGGATCTCCTCGTTACCCGCGGCGCGTTCGACCGCAAGCACCTACCACGTCAACGCTGGACGATCCGATTTCAAGTAACACGGCTGTTCTTCCGGACGTTTCCAGCGAAAATCTCTGCCCAGCGAGGTTGGGGCAGGTGGGGATCGTAATCGCGTGTTAGCTACGGAATGGGCGTTAGGTTGGCATGGCAAATCCATTGCCAGCCGTTTGCCGCTTTTTTCCAGACACTTAGGCGCGGCGCGGGTTTCGTCGGCAATCGTTCCAAGTCGATCGTTTCTTGCGCCGAAATCATATAGGTGACCACAATGTTATCGCCGTTCGCGGTCGATTTGAAATCGCTCAACGCCGTCTTTCCGACATTCAGATTTTTTATCAACGATATTTCACCGGCCCGATCGCGGGCTCCATCCGGATGCACAGACTGAAAACCTTCGGCGATTTTGCCTTCCACTGCTTTCCAATTCTTCGCCTCGATGTCCTCCCACATTTGTCTCTCCATCTTTTCGCCGTCGTTTGTTGTTTGGTTCATTTTAAATCGATACTGTCGGGCCGTCGTCGCTGTCAAACGTCAATCTTCCAATTGCCAATCATGAGTGAAATGCGAGGCTTAATCGCATTGTTCAAGCAATGCCTCAAAAGCTATTTTTGCCAAGCTGAAGTGATATGACTGAGGATTCTAAAACGAATGTTCAGTTGGAAATTGGGCACGTCCTATTTATGGACATGGTTGGTTATTCGAAGCTGCTTTTGGATGAACAGCGGGAGCTCCAGGAACGACTCAGTGAGATCGTCAAAGAAACGCAACAGGTGCAGGCCGCGGAAGCAGCTGGCAGGTTGATCCGAATTCCCACGGGCGATGGAATGGCGCTCGTCTTTTTCAATAGTCCCGAGACGCCGGTTCGCTGCGCGATTGAGATCAGCCAGGCGCTCAAGGAATCGCCGCACATTCGGCTGCGCATGGGCATCCACAGCGGCCCGGTCAATCAAGTACAAGACGTAAACGACCGAACGAACGTGGCGGGCGCTGGAATTAACATTGCCCAGCGAGTGATGGATTGCGGCGACGCAGGCCATATCCTTCTCTCCAAGCGCGTGGCGGAAGATTTGGCTCAGGCCCGATTCTGGCGTCCGTACCTTCATGATCTGGGCGAGTACAGCGCAAAGCACGGCGTCGGGATATATGTGGTCAATCTTTATACCGATGAAGTCGGGAACCCGGAGTTGCCGGCAAAACTCAAGCAAGCACAGCAGGATCTCTTGTTGAAATCGACATCGCAGACGCGATCGATCGCGGTGTTGCCCTTCAACGATCTGAGCTCGGCAGCGGATCAGGATTATTTTGGCGACGGCATCGCCGAAGAAATCCTCACCGCGCTGGCAAAAGTAGATGGCCTGCGCGTGGCCGCGCGACGGTCTTCGTTTTGGTTCAAAGGCAAAGAGGCCGAGCTAAGCGAGATCGCGGAAAAGTTAAGTGTGTGCCACGTGCTCGAAGGCAGCGTCCGGCGCGAGGGCAATCGCGTCCGGGTGATGGCAGAATTGATAGATGCCTGCGATGGGTTCACCATTTGGACGGACACATTCGAGCGCGAGCTGCAGGGAATTTTTGCGGTGCAAGACGAGATCACGCGCTCGATTGTCGATGCGCTGAAGTTGCAATTCGATATTTCCGCGCCAACGCCCTCCCGCAGCACCGATGCCTACGACGCTTATTTGCAGGGCCTCTTTTATTCGGACAAAAGTACCGAGGAGGCGTTGCGACGAAGTCTGGTCTATTTTCAGCGCGCGCTGGAGAAAGATCCGCAGTTTGGTCGCGCATGGACGGGCATCGCTAAGGCGTGGTTGTGGCTGGCGGATGCGTACGTGCCACCTCTAGAGGCTTACCCGAAAGTACGCGAGGCCGCAGCCAACGCGCTCAAGATCGATAACGATGATGCCGAGGCGCACGTTTATCTCGGCGAAGCGAAACGGATCCTCGACTGGGACATGGACGGAGCGGCCCGTGAATTTTGCCGCGCGGTCGAGCTCGATCCGAAATCGACCCCTTCGAATTATTTCTCGGCCGCGTTTTGGGCCGCGCGCGGCGAACGCGAAGAAGCGCTCACGTATTTGCGGCGCACCGCGAAGATCGATCCGGCTTCGCTTTGGGTGAACAATTTTGCCTGCGAGCTCTATCGGTATTTTGGCCTTTACGACGAAGCGATTGCAGCCGGCGAGCGCGCATTGCAGCTCGACCCCGCTTTCGTTCATGGCGAGCCGCTGCTGGCGGCGCTGTATCGCGAGATGGGCCGCTTCGATGATGCGATCGCACTGTATAAAAAAGCGGAGAATCTCAGCGGCAGAGTGCCATTTGGTCTCGCGATTACCTATGCGCGGATGAACCAACGCAAGGAAGCGCAGGAAACCCTAAAGGCAGCCGTTGTGACCCGCGGGGGCTACACACCGGGCGATGCGATTGCGCATGTGCACGTGGCGCTGCGAGCGCACGACGACGCCCTCCGCGAATTGGAACGCGCGTACAAGGAGCATTCGTCGTCGTTACACACGGTCGGCATTGCTCCCGAGTTCGCGCCGTTACGTTCGGACAAACGCTTCCTGTCGATCCTGCAAAAAATCGGGCTCGAACCCGACCGCGTCTTCGAGGCCTCCAGCATGCGCCCGCAAACTTGACTGCTAAAAGCAGTCAACTTTTTTCACGCTAGTCGAGCTCGAACCTGAGAAAGTCTTCGTTTCGACACTCTCACGCTGAAGTGTTAAATCGTGAACGGTTGAATCTTGAGTCGCTACAACGAATCACGAATCACGAATTACGAATCACATTCATCTACTGCACCAGCGTATCCTGTCCGTGGCCGTGAGCACGCACGCCGTGCTTGTTCAAATCCTGCTGGGCGACGTGCATCCCGAAGATCAGCACGGCAATTAAACCAAAATATAATATCGACATCGTCCAACGCTGCGATGGCGTGACTTCGAAATAACGTTGCTCTTCTTCGGTTCGTTTGCGGAACAAAGAATAAATCCGGGGCAGCGAGAGAAGCACGATCAGCCAGACGATAAAGTTCGGATACTTCCACCCGAACCAAAGGAGCAACGCGAATCCTGGTAGCCAAAGCCAGCGCGACAATGCAGTCACGATCCGCCCGCCATCGAGCATCCCGACTGGCGTCAGATTGAAGAGATTCAGAAAATACCCAAACCACGCCAGGGCGATAAAAAGCGGCGCGTTGAAGACTTCGCCGAGCGCATTGCACAGCAGGGCGCCAACGGTGCCCAGCATCGGGCCGCCGATACCCACACATGCCTCTATCCATGCGTTCCGCGGCGCGTCTTTGAGCGCGATGAAAGCGCCCATAAACGGAATAAAAACCGGCGCGCCGACCTTGAGCCCGAATTTTTTGGCGACCAGCAAATGCCCTGTTTCGTGCACGAACAAGAGCAGGACAAATCCGAGCGCGAATTGCCAGCCCCAGAGTTGGGTGTACACCCAGACCATGAGCAGCATGGTGCCGCCAGACTTCAGGAGGATCGGCAGGAACTTTAGAAGCGGGAGTAGGACAAATTTTAGTTTCGCAAAAAATTTAGCGATCACGACGCCGACCACCGCGATTGGGCCAAGCGCTTTTTTGATACGACTCCACGCCGTCTCAGTCTTCGGTG
>WNGA01008348.1_pt1 | contig 21192 bp, 19 predicted proteins | sample 5400061 | NCBI WGS metagenome assembly WNGA01 (sample SAMN13153366, study PRJNA577476) | soil metagenome | isolation source: 100 cm soil or saprolite under grassland replicate 2 | place: USA:California | collected 2016-06-15
CGGTAGAGAATCTCCCCCTTCCGGATCATCCCGAACTGCTCGCGCGCCGCGCGCTCCTGCGCCGCAGGATCATTCTCGAGCGCGCGGGCCAGCCGCTCGAGCGAGTCGAGCTGCACCTCGAGATCGCTCACCGCCTGGCGCTCCTCGGCGAGCTGGCGGCGCAGCGTGAGCCAGTCCAACGTGCTGTACTCCCCGGCCTGGAAGGCGAGCGCCGCGAGCACGACGGCGGCGATGAGACCGGCGAGCTGGGCGCGCGTCACAAGCCGTACAGATGCCGGCCGGGATAGTAGGCCGCGTCGCCCAGCTCCTCGGCGATGCGCAGCAACTGGTTGTACTTCGCGACGCGGTCGGTGCGCGAGGCGCTCCCGGTCTTGATCTGCCCCACGCCCGACCCGACCGCGAGATCGGCGATGAAAGTGTCTTCCGTCTCTCCCGAGCGGTGCGAGATCACGGCGCCGTAGCCGTTCGAGCGCGCGTGCTCGATGCACTGCAGCGTCTCGGTGAGCGAGCCGATCTGGTTCGGCTTGATGAGAATCGCGTTCGCCACGCCCTCCTCGATGCCGCGGTCCAGCCGCTCGATGTTGGTGCAGAAGATGTCGTCGCCGACGAGCTGCACGCGGGCGGAGAGCGCCTCCGTGAGCTTGGCCCAGCCCGCCCAGTCGTCCTCGGCGAGGCCGTCCTCGATCGAGACGATCGGATAGCGGTCGATCCAGCTCTTGTAGAGCGCGACCATCTCCTCGGACGTCTTCGTCCCTGCCCCGCTCTTCTTGAAGACGTACTTGCCGTCCTCATAGAGCTCCGATGCGGCCGGATCGAGCGCGATCGCCACGTCCTTCCCCGGCTCGTACCCCGCCCCCTCGATCCCCGCCATCACCGCCTCGAGCGCCGCCTCGTCGGTGGGCAGGTTGGGCGCGAAGCCGCCTTCGTCCCCAACCGCGGTCGAGAGGTTGCGCTTCGCGAGCACCTTCTTGAGCGCGTGGAACACCTCGACGCCGATCCGCAGCCCCTCCGCGAACCCCTCCGCGCCGATCGGCACGACCATGAACTCCTGGAAATCGACGTTGTTCGCCGCGTGCGCGCCCCCGTTGAGGATGTTCATCATCGGCACGGGGAGCACGTTCGTCACCGGACCACCCAGGTACCGGTACAACGTGAGCCCCGCGTCCTGCGACGCCGCCCGCGCCACCGCCAGCGAGACCGAGAGGATCGCGTTCGCCCCGAGATGGCTCTTGTTGGGGGTGCCGTCCAGGTCCAGCATCGCGTAGTCCACCGCGATCTGCTCCTCCGCCGACATCCCCTCGAGCCGCGGGCCGATGACCTCGTTGACGTTCTTTACCGCCTCGAGCACCCCCTTGCCCCCGAAGCGTTTCTGGTCGCCGTCGCGCAGCTCCACCGCTTCGTGCTCGCCGGTGGACGCTCCGCTCGGCACAGCGGCCCGCCCGGCCGCGCCGCTCGCCAGGGTCACGTCGGCCTCGATGGTCGGATTCCCCCGGCTGTCGAGGATCTCACGCGCGTGCACCGAAATGATCGTGCTCATGGTGGACCCTACCCTAGCGGGCCGCGCTCCCCGCGTCAACGCGGGTCTTGAGGCCGACGATCGCGGCGTGCACGCGGTCGCGCAACGCCTGGCGCTGGTCCCCGGTCATCCCCGCCGTCGGGATCGGCTCGCCCACGAGGATCCGGATCGCCCGCGGCCGCAGCCGGATCCCACCCTTGGGGAGAATCTCGAAGGTGTTGTGCACGTACAACGGGACGACCGGTACCTGCGCGGCGATGGCGAGCCCGAAGGGGGCGTTCTTGAACGGCAACAGCTCGCCCGTGCGGCTGCGCGTCCCCTCCGGAAACACGATGGCGGAGACGCCGCTGCGGATCACGGCCGCCGCCCGATCGTACGCCTCGAGCGCGCGACGCGGGTGCGGGCGGTCAATCATGATGTGGCCCGCCCGGACCATCGCCGGGCCGAGGAGGGGGATCCCGGCGAGCTCCTGCTTCCCCACGAACCGGACCGAACCCGGGAGCGTGGCGGCGAGCGCCCAGATGTCGAACATCGAGGAATGGTTCGACGCGTACACGACCGGCCCGCCCCGAGGGACGCGCTCGAGCCCCTCGACCCGCACCGGCGTGCCGGCGGCGGCGAGCAGCTCGCGCGACCAGTCGTTGGTGCTCCAATCGTAGATCCCGCCGGGGCGCCGCTTCACACCCACGAGCCCCGCCACGAGCGCGGCCGTGGCGTGGATGAGGCTCGAGACGAGCAGCACGAAATAGAAGCGGATGGTCCGGATCATCGCGCGGCGAAATGATCGTAGCTCGGAGGGGGTGTAATCAGTCGTCCGTCATCCGTCATACGTAAGCCCCGGCCCGGCCCGCACATGCCGATGCGCGTGAGGGGCAGGCCCGTGGCGCGGCGGAAGGCGCGCGCCTCCCGGTCCCCGAACCGGCGCGGCAGGGCGGCGAGCAGCTCGTACTCCTCGCCGCTGGCCGCGGCGGCGCGGGGCGACACCCCCGGCCAGCAGGGAATCCGCTCCAGCTCGATCTCCGCCCGGACGCCCGACGCGGCGGCGAGATGCCCCGCGTCCCCGGCCAAGCCGTCCGAGATGTCGATCAGCGCGCGGGCGCCGTGGCGGGCGAGCCACCGGCCGGCGGCGATTCGCGGCTCCGGGTGCGCGAACCGGCGGAACAGGAGCCGCGGGAGCCGTCTGCCGCGCCCCCCCCGTAGCGCCGCGAGCGCGAGCCCGGCGCCGCCCACCGTGGGAATCCCGAGAGAGACGAGGACGCCGATGGGCTCCGCTCCGTCCGCGGCGAGGTCCGAGAGCGCCGCGGCCGTGGCGCGCCAACCGATGTCCTGGAACGAGAGCCACTCGGTCCGGAAGTGCACGCCTTCGAGGGAGAGGTCGACGCTGACGGCAAGAGTGGTGGGCCCTACGCGGACGATCGAACTCGCCGCCCGCGCCGAGGCGGAGGTGGCCGGAGTGACGCCGCGTCATCGCCGCGCGGCGTCGCGCGCGAAGCGCACGAGCCCGCTGTCGGTCGCGACCCACAGCCACCGCGGCTCCACCGCGGCGTCGCGCACGGCCGCGGGGACGTCGTCCGGCACGCGCAGCACGCGGAAGCTCCCGTGGGCCAGGTCCCAGAAGGCGAGCCCGTTGAGCCCGCCGACCCACACCCCCTCTTCGTCGGGGGCGAGCGCCGTGACCCGCCCGAGGTCGGTGCGGGCGTGCATGAGGGTCCAGCGGCGCGTCGCGGGGTCACGCCAGGCGAACTGGTCCGCTGTCACGGCGACGAGCGTGTCGCCCACGAGGGCGAGGCCGAGGATCGGCGCGCGCAGCGCGGGTTGGCCGGCGACGTCGGGCGGCACAGCCACCTCGCTCGCGCCCGGGGCGAGCAAGCCGAGGCCGCCGGCCGTCCCCACCCACAGGCTTTCGCGCACGGCGACGAGGCTCAGCACCGGCTGGGCCAGGCCGCCCACCCGAACCACCTTGCCGTCGTTCGTCACGACGGCGAGCCCGCGCGCCGTGCCGACCCAGCAGCCGTCGGGTGCGGGGGCGAGGCTGAGCGCGTCGTCCGCCGGCAGGCCGCTCGTCGCGTCGAACCGGCGCGCGCCGTAGGTCCCGCTCCCGATCCGGATCACGCCGCGCTCGCACGCGAGCCACAGCGCGCCGCCGGTGGCGAGGAGCCGCCGTCCCTGGACGCAGCCGAAGCCTAGCGCGGCCGGCCCTTCGATCGTCGTGTCGGCAGAGAGATCGGACGCGACCCAGGTGAGTCCGTGGCGTTCTCCCACGCGCCCCCCCCCGGACGCCACCCAAACGCCGGACGATCCGAGCGCGACCGCGCCGGCGCGCGCGGCGAGCAGGCCGAATGCGAGACTCTCCCACTGTGCCGTGGTGGCATCGACGCGGACGATCCCCATCCCGTCGGTGCCGAAGAACAGCTCGCTCCGGTCGGGGGAGCGCGCCGCGGCGAGGAAACGATGGGAACGGAGTCGCGGGTCGGTCAGGAGCAGCGCGCGAAACGCCTGCGCCAGCGGCGCCAGGTTGAGCGCCGTTTCCGCATCGAGCGGCTGGATGCGCTGGCCGGGGGGCGGGAGCGGCCGGTCGTCGCCGGGGAGCGGCAGCAGCGTGCCGCGGGGGAGGAAGCTCCAACCGAACGGACTCTGCACGAACACGCCGCTCGCCTGGTCGCGCGCGTCGAGCATCAGGTTGGTGACACCGCCGGCCACGGATCCGGAGTCCCACCGCTGCGCGTCCACGTCGTAGCGGGCCCAGCCGGCGGTGGTGCCGAACCAGACCGCGTCCCCGGTGGCGTCGGCGAGGGCCACCCGCACGCGCGCCGCGGGATAGCCGTCGAGCGCCGTGACCGGGAGGCGCCAGGCGCGCGCCTGGCGGTCGTAGATGATCAGCCCGTGCGCGGTGGCGCCGAACACGGTGAACGCGGACGCGGCGACGGCGACGACGTAGGAGAAGTCGGAGATGAGGGCGCGGTCTTCGGGGCGCCAGAGATGCTGGGCGGTTAGGCGGTTAGGCGGATAGGCGGTTAGAAAGGCAATCACGACGGCGGTCGCTCTAACCGACCAACCGCCTAACCGCCTAACCGTCCGCCTCACGCCACCTCCGGCGGCTCGAGCACCGTCAACACGGGCGGGCCAAGCGGTCCCGTGGTCGCCCATGCGCGCCAGATGTCGGGGAGTGCGGCGAGGACGTCCGCGGGCCGGAGGCTGCGGGCCGTCCACTGGCGGGCGCCGTGCTCGGCGGCGCGTCCGAGCGCGTGGGCTCCGAGGGCGGCCGCCTCGGGGCCGGCGCTGCCGCGCGCCAGAAAGGCGCCGATGAATCCGGCGAGCAGGTCCCCGCTCCCGCCGGTGGCGAGGCCGGGGTTGCCGCTCGCCACGACGTGGATCGGGCCGCGCAGGTCGGCGATCACCGTCGGCACGCCTTTGAGGAGCACCGTCGCCTTCACCTTCTGCGCCGCCTTGGCGGCAGCGGCCCAGCGGTCGTTCGCCGCCTCGTCGGCGAGCTGGTCGCCGAACTGGGCGCGGAACTCGCCGAGGTGGGGGGTGAGCACCATGGGCCGCTCGGCGGGCCCCTGGAACAGCGTCAGCGCGTCGGCGTCCAGGACCGTGGGGACGGCGCGCCGCGCGAGCACCGCCTTGAGGAACTGCGCGCGCGCGGGCTCGCGCCCCAGGCCGGGGCCGACCACGATGGCATCGGCCCATTCGACCGCCTCGGCGGCGGCCGGCTCGAGCTCGGGGCCCCCCCCGCCCCCTCCGAGCGCCGACTCGACGGTGAGGACGTCGGGGAGGCTCGCACGGGCCGCTGTGATCGTCTCCTTCCCGGCGACGAGCTTCACGAGCCCCGCGCCGGCGGCGAGGGCCGCGCGCGCGGCGTGGAGCGCCGCGCCCGTCATCCCGTTCGAGCCGCCCACGACGGTCACCCGGCCGCGGTCGCCCTTGTGCATCGTGGGCGCGAGCTTCGCCGAAGGTCACCGAGACCTCGGCGCGAACCGGCCCGTGGGCCTCGCCGCTCGAGAGGTCGAGCCCGGTGGGCCCGTCGATCGCGGTGATGGGCGCGCCGTAGGCGACGAGCCGCTGCGCGAGGGCAAGGACGTCGCCGCGCGCGGGGCCCGCGGCGCCGGTGCCGAGCAGGGCGTCCACGGCCACGGCGGCCGCGGGCCACGGCTCCTCGCGGCCGATCTCCCGCACCCCGTCCACGCGGGCGAGCGCGCGGTTGTCGATCGCGTCGTCGGTCTTGGGATCGAGGGCGGCGACCCACACGGGAACGCCGCCGGCGTGCAGCGCGCGCGCCACCACCCAGCCGTCACCGCCGTTGTTGCCCGCCCCGGCGACGATGAGCGCGCCGCGCGCCAGCACCTCGGGAAACTCGCGCAGCAGCACCTGCGCGACGGCGCGCCCCGCGGCCTCCATCAGCACGCGGGACGGAATGCGGTACTGCGTGCGCGCGGCCGAATCCCAGGCGGCGGCCTCGGTCGCCGAGAGGACGGGAACGGGATTCACGTGATCACCACTCCTCCGTAGCCCACCACGGCGTCGTCGTCCCCCGTCACCATCCCCGAGTGGCTGTAGTGCACGACTTCGGCCCGCGCCGCGCCCCCCGCCCCTCCCGCCTCCCCGAGCGCGCGCGTGGCGGCGAGCACGGTGGCCGCAGGGGCGCGCCCGCACATCGAGATGCGCTCGCGGCGGCAGCGCGCCAGCAGCTCCGCGCCGTCGAGGGCCGCCAGCGCCTCGAGGGCGCGGCGGTCCTTGCGCTCGTTGACGCTCGCGGGCTCGTAGTGATTCAGGTCGCTGGACGCGAGCAACAGCACGCGCTCGGGCCACCGGCCCACCAGCCCCGCGAGCACCCGCCCCAGCGCCGCGCACCCCTCCCACGCATCCCAGGCGAGCACCAGCGGCACGATGCGCACGTCCGCGCGCCGCGCCTGGAGAAACGGCAGCTCGACTTCGACCGCGTGCTCCTGCGCGTGGGCGGCGTGGTCGAGCCCCACCAGCGGCGAGGCCCGGAGCAGCGCGTCCGCGAGCGGCTCGTCCACCGGGACGTCACCGAGCGGGGTGCGGAAGGCGCCCGCCTCCCACAGCGACGCTCCACCCGGCGCGCGGCAGACGCCGGTGTGGTTCGGCGCGAGGATCACGACGCCCGCTGACGGCGGGCGCGCGCACCGCGTCCAAGCCTATTTGAAGCTCTGGCCGATCGCGCGACCGAAGGAGATCTCCCCGTTATCGATGCGGATGTTGAACCCGCATTCCGGGTTGGTGCAGACCCAGGCCTTGTAGGTGATCGGCGCCCCGTCGCGGCCGTAGTCCGACAACGGAATGAGGAGACCTTGCTGGCACTTCTTGCAGGCGGGCCACTCCTTGACGTCGTCCATGCGGCACCCCCCTTCACCCGAACCCGCTACCCGCGCTCCACGCCGGGCCAGGAGTAGCCGGCCCGGAACACCGCTGCGAAATCGTACACTCGATCGAAGTCCTCGACCTTGTCGCTCGGCTGGCGGGCGAGCAGCCCGACGTCGATGAGCGTGAACACGATGCGCCCGAGGTCCTCGGTGCGCATGATGCCCCAGTGCCGCAGGACGGTCGGCGCGAGCAGGCCGAACTGCTCGAGTGCGAGGTCGCGGCACGCCCAGGCGAGCTCGCCGCCGGAGAGGTGCCGGCGGGCTGGAAGCTTGCCCTGGGCGAACTCCAGCGCGGCGAGCACGAACAGGTAGCCGCGCTCGTGGTAGCGGCCGTCCTGCCGGCCGATGCGCGCGAACGCTTCCTCGAGCGTCGTCGGCTCGCTCACGGCCGCGCCTCCCGCGCCCCCGAGTCCCGCGGCCGCACGGTCACGGGCCCCGGGTAGCGCGGCTCGAGCAGCGCGAGCTCGAGCACCTCGTCGATCGTCTCCACCGGCTTGATCTCGAGCAGCTCCTTCACCTCGTCGGGTACCTCGATGATGTCGCTCTGATTCCGCGCCGGAACGAGCACGGTCTTCACCCCCGCGCGCGCCGCGGCGGTCAGCTTCTCCTTGAGCCCGCCGATCGGCAGCACGCGGCCCCGCAGCGTCAGCTCGCCGGTCATCGCCACGTCGTGGCGCGCCGGGCGGCGGCACAGAAGCGAGGCCAGCGCCGCGGCGATCGTGATCCCCGCCGACGGCCCGTCCTTCGGCACCGCGCCCGCAGGGACGTGCAGGTGCACGTCCGTCTGCGTGAACGACTCGAGCGGGATGCCGAGGCTGGCGGCGCGCGCCCGCAGCAGGCTCCACGCCGCCTGCGCGGACTCCTTCATCACGTCGCCCAGCTGGCCGGTGAGGGTGATCTGCCCCTTCCCCGGCATCTGGATCGCCTCGATGAACATGATGTCGCCGCCCACCGGTGTCCACGCGAGCCCCGTCGCCACGCCCACCTCCGGGCTCCGCCCCGCAACTTCGCTCTGGACCTTGGGTTGGCCGGCGTACTTCTCGAGGTTCTTCGCGGAGATCTTGACCGCTCCCCCCGCCCCTCCGGCCCGCCCTTCCACCACGTCCAGCGCGGCCTTGCGGAGCACGCCCTGGATCTCGCGCTCCAGCTGGCGCACCCCTGCTTCCCGCGTGTACTCGGCGATCAAGCGCTCGAGCGCGCCGTCCGCCACGCTGGCCCGCGCGTCGGCGAGCCCCGTCTCCTTGAGCTGGCGCGGCAGCAGGTAGCGCTTGGCGATCGCGAGCTTCTCGCCCGGCGTGTACCCGGGTAAGGTGAGGACCTCCATCCGGTCGAGCAAGGGGTCGGGGATCGGCGCGAGGCTGTTGGCGGTCGCGATGAACATCACGCCCGAGAGATCGAATGGCACCTCGATGTAGTGATCCACGAAGGCGCCGTTCTGGGCGGGGTCGAGCACCTCGAGCAGCGCGGCCGTCGGGTCGCCGCGCACGTCCGCGCCCATCTTGTCCACCTCGTCGAGCATGAGGACCGGGTTGCGCGTCTCGCAGCGCTGCAGCGCGTGGATGATGCGCCCCGGGAGCGCGCCCACGTAGGTGCGGCGGTGGCCGCGGACCTCCGCCTCGTCCCGCACGCCGCCGAGCGACACGCGGGTGAAGCGGCGCCCCAGCGCCTCCGCGATGCTCTGGCCGAGGGACGTCTTCCCCACGCCCGGCGGGCCCACGAAGCACAGGATGCTGCCTCGCGCCTCGGGGTTGAGCGTACGCACCGCGAGGTACTCGAGGATCCGCTCCTTCACCGTCTTCAGGTCGTAGTGGTCGCGGTCGAGGATCTCGCGCGCGCCCTTCAGATCCAGCCGGTCCGTCGAGGTCCGGCCCCAGGGGAGGGTCGCGATCACCTCGAGGTAGGTGCGCGCGACGTGGTACTCGGCCGACTGCGGCGACATCTGCCGCAGCCGCTTGAGCTCGCGCTCGCCGACCTTCTTCGCCTCGGGCGAGACGCCCGCCTCCTCCAGCCGCCGTCCCAGGTCGGTCAGCTCGTCGTCCCCCTCGTCCTCGCCCAGCTCCTGGCGGATCACGCGCAGCTGCTCGCGCAGCACGTACTCGCGCTGGTTCTGGTCGAGGCGGGTCCGGACCTTCTCCTGGATCTGGCTCCCCACCTCGAGCACCTGCAGCTCCTGGCCGAGCAGCTCCGCCAGCCGCTCGAGGCGCCGGTTGGTGTCGTCGAGCGCGAGCAGCTCGGCCTTGGCGGGGAGCGCCAGGTCCAGGTTCGCGGCGACGAAGTCGGCGAGCTTGCCGGCGTCGGAGATGCCGGCGAGCACTTCGTGCAGCTCCTCGCCCAGGTAGGGAGCGATGTCGATCACGCGCGAGAACTGGGCGTGGACGGTGCGCTTCAGCGCCTCGGTGCGCGCGTCCTCGAGCACGGTCGAGGGGAGCGTCTCGTAGCGGGCGACGAGCCAGTGCTCGGCGGGCGCGACCTCGAGGAGCCGCGCGCGCTCGAGGCCCTGCACCATCACGCGCACCGACCCGTCGCCGAGCTTGAGCATCCGGACGACGGTGCTGAGCGTGCCGACCTCGTACAGCTCGTCGGCGCGGGCCTGCATCACGGCGCCCTCGGGCGGCTCGGCGCCGCCGAGCGGCCGCACCACGCCGAGCAGCAGCCGCTTGTTCCCCTGGACCACCTCGTCGATCAGCTGCACCGCGTACGGGTCGTTGAGCGCCATCGGCAGCACGACATGCGGATAGACGACCAGCTGGCCCAGCGGCAGGATCGGGAGGCGGTCCATCGGCTAGCGCACGCGCACCGACTGCGGGCCCGACAGCCGGGCCGGCAGCTTGGTGAGCCGGACCTCGAGGAAGCCGTGCTCGTAGCTCGCGGCGATGCTCTCGGGATCGACGGGCACCGGAAGGCGGAAGCGACGCTCGAACGGGCCGACCTGCACTTCCATCGCGTGGTAGTGCGGCTTGCCTTCACGTCGCAGCGTGCGCTCGCCGGCGATGGTCAGAATGCCGCCCTCGAGCTGGACGGTGAAGTCTTCCGAGCGCATCCCCGCGATGTCCATGCAGATGACGAGGGCGTCGTCGATCTCGAAGATGTCGGTGGGCGGCTTCCACTTGGCCGAGGCGACGAAGCCCACGGGGCGGCCGTGGGCGACCTCGTTGAAGTAGACCTCGAGCTCCTCGGCGAGGTGCACCGTGAACGAGCCCGAGCCCCGGGGCCGGCTCGACGACCCGCCGCTGCTATCGGCCATGGGAGGCGACGGCGGCGCGGGGCGCCGCGTACAGGGGGAACTGGTCGGTGAGCTCGCGCACCTCGGCCTTCACGCGCGTGATGGTGGCGTCGTCCCTCTTGGTGAGGACGTCGTCGATCAGGACCGCCACCCGCTCCATCTCGGGCTCGGTGAAGCCGCGCGTCGTGACCGCGGGGGTCCCGATGCGGATGCCGCTCGTGACGAACGCCTTCTGCGGGTCGCCCGGGATCGTGTTCTTGTTGACGGTGATGGACGCCCGGTCGAGCAGCTCCTGCGCCTCCTTGCCGGTGACGTTCTTGGGACGCAGGTCGACCAGCATCAAGTGCGTGTCGGTGCCGCCCGAGACGATCGCGTAGCCGCGCTCCACCAGCGCGGCGGCGAGGGTTTGTGCGTTCTTCACCACCTGTTGCGCGTACTCCTTGAACTCGGGCGTGAGCGCCTCGCCGAGCGCCACGGCCTTGGCCGCGATCACATGCTCGAGCGGGCCGCCCTGGATCCCCGGGAACACCTGCTTGTCGACGTCCTTCGCGAAGACTTCCTGGCACAGGATGATGCCGCCGCGCGGGCCGCGCAGCGTCTTGTGCGTGGTGGTCGTGACGATGTGCGCGTGCGGCACGGGCGACGGGTGGATGCCCGCGGCCACGAGCCCGGCGAAGTGCGCCATGTCCACCACGAAGATCGCGCCGACCTCGTCGGCGACGCTCCGGAGCGCCGCGAAGTCGATCACCCTGGCGTAGGCGCTGCCGCCGCCGATGAGGATCCGCGGCCGCTCGCGCCGCGCGATCTCGCGCACCTGGTCGTAGTCGATCCGTCCGGTCTCTTCGCGCACGCCGTAGTGGGTGGCGCGGAACAGCGTCCCCGAGAAGTTCACCGCCGCGCCGTGGGTCAGGTGCCCGCCGTGCGGCAGCGCCAGCCCCAGCAGCGTGTCGCCGGGTTTCGCGACCGCCAGGTACGCGGCCATGTTCGCCTGCGCGCCCGAGTGCGGCTGCACGTTGGCGTGCTCGGCCTTGAACAGCGCCTTGGCGCGATCGATGGCGAGCTGCTCCACCTCGTCCACCACCTCGCACCCGCCGTAGTAGCGCTTCCGCGGCAGCCCCTCGGCGTACTTGTTGGTGAGCGCGGAGCCCATCGCCTCGAGCACCGCGATGGTCACGAAGTTCTCGCTCGCGATCAGCTCGAGCCCGTGCTCCTGGCGCTCCACCTCGCGCCGGATCAGCTGGTAAATGGCCGGGTCCGCCTTCGCGAGCGGCGCGCGCCGGTCGATCACTGGTCGATCTTCGCGACGCGCCGTTCGTGGCGCCCGCCCTCGAACGTCGTCTCGAGCCATTTGTGCAGGATCTCCATCCCTTCCTCCTCACTCACGAACCGCGCCGGCAGGACGAGCACGTTCGCGTCATTGTGCTTGCGCGCGAGCTCGGCGATCTCGGGGCTCCACGCCACCGCCGCCCGCACGCGGGGGAACCGGTTGGCGACGTAGGCCATCCCGAGCCCCGTCCCGCACGTCAGGACGCCGCGCCGCACCTTCCCCTCGCTCACGGCCGCGGCGACGGGCCGCGCGTAGTCCGGGAAATCGTCCGCCGGATCGAGCGCCTTGGGACCCACGTCCACGGGTTCGTAGCCGAGCCGCTTCAGCTCCTCCACGAGCCGCTGCTTCAGCCGGTAGCCCGCGTGGTCCGCGCCGACGAAAATCTGCTCAGACAAAGTTGCGCCGCACCTTCGCGATCGCGGCGATCCGCTGCTCCGCCAACCGCGCCGCGGCCTTGTAGCTGGGGATGCCTTCCTCGCGCGCGATCTCGAACACGCGCAGGATGGTGTCGTAGATCTCCCCCGCCTTGGAGCGGGCGCGCTCCGGGGCCCAGCCGTGCAGCTCGGCGTTCACGTTGATCAGCCCCCCGCCGTTGATCACGTAGTCCGGCGCGTACGTGATGTGCCGCGCCTCGAGCAGGTCGCCGTGGCGGTCCTCGGCGAGCTGGTTGTTGGCGCCGCCCGCCACGATCTCCACCTGGAGCCGCGGGATCGTCGCGTCGTTCAGCACCGCGCCGAGCGCGCACGGCGCGAACACGTCCGCCCCCACGTCGTAGATCTCGTCCGTCGCCACCGCCTGCGCCCCTGTCTCCTCCACCACCCGCTTCACCCGCTGCGGGTCGATGTCGGTGCAGGTGAGCTGCGCCCCTTCGGCGTGCAGCAGCCTCGCCAGATGATAGCCCACGGAGCCGCATCCCTGCAAAGCCACGCGCTTCCCGGCCAGGCTGTCCGAACCGTAGCGGTACGTGGCGCACGCCTTCATCCCGCGATACACGCCGTACGCCGTGACGGGCGAGGGGTCGCCCGACCGGCCGATCAGGCCGGTCACGTGGTTGGTCTCGGCCTTGATGTACTCCATGTCGCCGGTGGTCGTCCCCACGTCCTCGGCGGTGATGTAGCGCCCCTTGAGGGACTCGACGTGCCGGCCGTGGGCGCGGAACAGCGCCTCGCGCCGCGCGGTGCGGTTGTCGCCGATGATGACGCTCTTGCCGCCGCCCAGGTTCAGGCCCGCCACCGCCGCCTTGTACGTCATCCCGCGCGCGAGCCGCAGCGCGTCGATCAGCGCCTCCGCGTCGCTCGCGTAGTTCCAGAAGCGCGTGCCGCCGAGCGCGGGACCGAGCACCGTCGAGTGGATCGCGATGATGCCCCGGTACCCGCTCGACGGCTCGTAGTACGCGCTCACCTGCTCGTGCTCGTGCTCGGCGAGCAGGGCGAACAGCTCGAGCCCCTTGCGTTCCCCGGGCTTGCGCCCGGGGTCAGGCGCTGGGATAGAGACCGCGGGCGATGACGATCCGCTGGATTTCGCTGGTGCCTTCATAGATCTCGGTGGCCTTCGCGTCCCGGAACAGTTTCTCGACGGGGAAGTCCCGCATATAGCCGTACCCGCCGAACAACTGCACCGCCTGGGTCGTGACCCACATCGCCGTCTCGGAAGCGAACAGCTTCGCCATGCTCGCCGGGACCGTGATCTCCTCGCCCCGGTCCCTGCGCGCCGCCGTCGCGTGGGCGAGGGCCCGTGCCGCCTCCACCCGCGTCGCCATGTCGGCCAGCTTGAACTGCACCGCCTCGAACTCCCGCAGCGCCCGGCCGAACTGCCGGCGCTCGGCGCAGTAGCCGACCGCGTGCTCGAGCGCCCGCCGCGCGATCCCGACCGCCTGGACCGCGATGCCGAGGCGGCCCACGTCGAGCCCCTCCATCGCGTATCCGAACCCCTGTCCGTCCTCGCCCACCAGGTGATCGGCCGGCAGCCGGACGTCCTCGAGCGCGATCGCGACGGTGTTCGACGCGCGGAGGCCCATCTTGTCCTCCGGCGTCCCCGCACGATAACCCGCCGCATCGGTGGGCACAATGAAGGCGGAAATCCCGCGCTCGGTGCGGGCCATCACCATCATCAGTTCCGCCGTGCCGCCGTTCGTTGCCCACGCCTTGGTGCCCCGCAGCACCCAGTGATCCCCGTCACGCACCGCCCGCGCCCGCAGCGACGCCGCGTCCGAGCCCGCCTCGGGCTCGGACAGCGCGAACCCCGCGAGCACCTCCCCTCGGGCCATGCTCTTGAGGAAGCGCTGCTTCTGCGCCGGGCTGCCGTGGCGCGCGAGCATCGTGGCCGGGATGGCGTTGTGGAGGGAGACCGACAGCGCGATGCTCGCGTCCGCCGCCGCGAGCTCTTCGAGCGCCAGCAGATACGTGAGGGTGTCGAGCCCCATGCCGTCGTATTCCTCGGGCGTGCACATCCCGAGGAAACCGAGCTTGCCCAGCTCGTCGATCACGTCACGGGCGAAGTGCCGGGTGCGGTCCCACTCGGCGGCGTGGGGCTCGATGCGCGTGCGGGCGAACTCGCGCGCCAGATCGACGATCTGGCGCTGCGTCTCGGAGAGGCCCGGCGGCTCAATCGCGATAGACATGGAACCCGCGGCCGCTCTTCCGCCCCAGCCGCCCGGCCGCGACCATCTTCCGGAGCAGGGGCGCCGGCCGGTACTTGTCGTCGCCCAGGTCGCGGTGCAGCACCTCGAGGATCGCCAGGCACACGTCGAGCCCGATCAGGTCGGCGAGCGCGAGCGGCCCCAACGGATGGTTCATGCCCAGCTTCATCACCGTGTCCACGGCCTCGGGGCTCGCGACCCCTTCCATCACGCAGAAGACCGCCTCGTTGATCATCGGCAGGAGGACCCGGTTCGACACGAACCCGGGGGAATCGGTGACCTCGACCGGCGTCTTGCCGAGGGCCCGCGCGATCTCGAGCGTGCGCTTCGTGGTCTCGTCGGAAGTCTCGAGCCCGCGGATCACCTCGACGAGCTGCATCACCGGCACCGGGTTCATGAAGTGCATCCCGACCACCTGCGCGGGACGCCGCGTCTCGGCGGCGATGGCCGTGATCGAGATCGACGACGTGTTGCTCGCGAGAATGGCGTGTGGCGGGGCGCGGCGATCGAGGTCGCGGAAGATCTTGAACTTGGTCTCGGGGTGCTCGGTCGCGGCCTCGATGACGAGCTCGACGTCCTCGACGGGATCGAGGGTGGCCGCGGTCCGGATGCGCCCCAGCGCGGCGTCGCGCTGCTCCGGGGTGAGCGTCCCCTTCTTCACCTGGCGTTCGAAGTTCGCGCGGATCGTGGCGAGGACCCGCTCGAGCAGCCCGGGCGCCACGTCGATCAGCGCCGTGTCCCACCCGTGCTGCGCGAACACGTGCGCGATCCCGTTGCCCATGGTGCCCGCGCCCACGACGGCGACCCGGCTCACCAGCCCGCCCCTCGGCCCGAAGCGCGCGGCTGAAGCCGCGGCTCGGCAGCGACCGCTGAAGCGGACGAGGCACGCCGGTTTACCGGCCGAGGCCGAGCCGCGAGTTCACTCGCGCGCTTCACGCGAGCCATTCCGGTCGTGATCTGAGCTGGAGCCCCACAATCAGCAGCGCCCCGACGACGAGCGCGACGGTCCCCACCAGCCCGCCCTCCGGGCCGAAGCGCCCGCCGTCGATCCACGACCGCGCCCCGGGGAAATAGTCCACGCCCGGCACGTCGAACGCGAAGCCGCTCACCGGGGCGTCGAACACGAGCGCCAGCGCGCCGTTCCACCCGAAATGCAGTCCCCAGGCGAACGGCATCCCGCCCGGGGAGAAGAACGCGAGTGCCAGCCACACGCCCGCGAGCACGATGTTGGCGGTGCTCAAGACCGTGGCGTTCGGGTTGGCGACGTGGACCGCGCCGAAGCCGAGGGAGACGACGGCCATCGCGGGAACCGGCCCGACCGCCTCCGCGAGGCGGCGGAGCGGGTATCCCCGAAACCACAGCTCTTCCGCCAGCGCCGCCGCCACCAGGCCGAGGGCGATCGGCCCGGCGACGCCGGGCCACTGCGCGAGGCTCGGCGTCAGGTGGATCGCCGCGCCGCTCGCCAGGAGCGCGAGCCCCACAGCGATCGCGGCGAGCGCCACCCCCACGGCGGCGCCGCGCAACAGGCGCCGCGGCAGCCCGCGGTCGAACCGCCACCCCATACGCTCCCAGCTGTGGCGGTTCAGCCAGTACCCCACCACGACCGTCGCGACGGCGAACCCCGTCGCCTGCTCGAGCCCGTTGCGCGCGAGCCACCAGGGCCGGCCTCCGACGGCCGGGATCAGCTCGCTCAAGAGGATCGTGACGCCGATGCCGATCCCCACGAACAGCACGAGCCACGCGACCGCCGCGCCGACCGCCTTCGCCCGCTCCCCAAACGCAACGCGCGCCGTCATAGGCGCGCGCGCAGGGGACTCACCGCCGGCTTCAGGATCAGCACGGCGATCGCGAGCTTCAGCAGATCGCCGAGGAGGAAGGGCAGCGTACCGAGTCGCAAGGCGAGATCGGCGCTGCCGGTGAGCACGAGCAGCTGCGCCACGCCGCCGAGGTGAATCAGCACTAGTCCGGCGAGCACGGCGAGCGCCAGTCGCCCAAGGCGGCGGCCGTCGCCCCGCCCGGTGAGCCTCCCGACGGCGTACGCCGCCACGGGATAGGCGAGCAGATAGCCGCCCGTGGGCCCGAGCAGCCGGGCGAGGCCCGGCACCCCGTAGGGGGTGAACACCGGGAGGCCGGCCGCGCCGAGGGCGAGATAGAGGATGAGGGCGCTCGTGCCCAGCGCGGGACCGAGCAGCCCGCCCACGAGGAGCACGGCGAGCGGCTGCAACGTCATCGGCACGGGGGTGCCGGGGAGCGGCAGAGCGATCTGCGCCGCCATGGCGACGAGGCCGGCGCCCAGCACCACGGCCACGCTGCGCCGGGCGGCGAGGCTCGACGGCGCGACGGCAAGCGACGACTCGTGCATCAGAGCATCTCCACGCTGAGGGCCACTGCGTTGCCGCCACCCAGGCAGAGGGTGGCGAGTCCGGTCCGCTGCTTCCGATCCTTCAGGGCATAGAGGAGCGTCGTGAGGACGCGCGCGCCGGAGGCGCCGATCGGGTGCCCGAGTGCGATCGCCCCGCCGTTCACGTTCACGCGGTCCCAGTCCCACCCGAGGGCGCGCCCGTCGGCCAGCGCCTGCACGGCGAACGCCTCGTTCGCCTCGATCAGGTCGTAGTCCCGGATGGTCGTCTTGGCCTTCGCCAGCAGATTCCTCACGGCGACGATCGGGGCGAAGAACAGGTCCTTCGGCTCGCCGCCGCCCGTCGCGTAGGCGGTGATGCGCGCCAGTGGCTTCAGGCCGTGGGCCCGCGCGAAGGCGAGGGAGGTCACGACGAGGGCGCTCGCGCCGTCGTTCAGCCCGGGCGCGTTCCCGGGAGTGACCGTGCCGCCCCCCCCCTGCTCGAACGAGGGCTTGAGGGCGGCCAGGGCCTCGAGCGACGTCTCTTTCCGCGGCCCTTCGTCCTTGTCGATGACGGTCGGCCCCTTCTTGCCGGGGATCTCGACCGCCACCGTCTCCGCCTTGAAGCGGCACGCCTCCATCGCCGCAACGGCCTTCTGGTGGCTCGCGAGCGCGAACGCGTCCTGGTCCGCGCGCGACACGCCCGCCTTCTGCGCCGTGTACTCGGCGAGGTTGCCCATGTGCGTGTTCGAGAACGAGTCCCACAGGCCGTCGTGGATCATTCCGTCCACGAGCTGGCTGTTCCCCGCCTTGATGCCGCCCCGCATTCCGAAGACGTAGTGCGGCGCGTTGGACATCGACTCCATCCCCCCCGCCACGACGCACTGCTCGTCGCCCGCCTTGATCGCCTGGGCGGCGAGCATCACCGCCTTGAGGCCGGAGCCGCACACCTTGTTGATCGTGACGGAGGGGATCAGCCCCGGGAGGCCCGCGTGGATCGCCGCCTGGCGCGCGGGCGCCTGGCCCACGCCGCCCTGCAGCACGTTCCCCATGATGACTTCGTCGACGCTGGCGGCGTCGACGCCGGCGCGGCGCACCGCCTCGCGGATCACGAGGGCGCCGAGCCGCGGGGCGGGAAGCGGGGAGAGACCGCCCAGATACTTCCCGATGGGCGTCCGCACCGCACTGACGATGACGGGAATGGTGGCGTCCGACATAGGTGACCTCGACTTGGCCTCAAATTAATGAATCGCCGGCTCGAGCGCCCGCGTGCGGACCTCGTCCGTGAGCTTGGCCACGAATTCCGCCACGGGGAGCACGACCTGCTTCGTCCCCGCCCCACGCGCCCGCACCGCCACGCTCCCCGCCTCGGCCTCGCGCTGCCCCACCACCGCCATGTAGGGAACCTTCTGCACCTCGCCGTCGCGGATCTTGTAGTTCAGCGTCTCGTTGCGCTCGTCGAGGTGGGAGCGGATTCCGGCGGCGCGGAGCCGCTCGTGCAGCGCGCGCGCCGCCGCCGCCTGGGCGTCCGAGATCGGGAGCACCCGCACCTGCTCCGGGGCGAGCCAGAGCGGGAACGCGCCAGCGAAGTGCTCGATCAGAAAGCCGCAGAACCGCTCCAGCGTGCCGTAGATCGCGCGGTGAATCATCACCGGCTGATGCGGCCGGTTGTCCTCGCCCGTGTACTCGAGCCGGAACCGCTCGGGGAGTTCGTAATCGAGCTGGATCGTCGCGCCCTGCCACTCGCGGCCGATCGCGTCGTTGAACTTGACGTCGATCTTCGGGCCGTAGAATGCCCCGCCGCCCTGGTCCATGCGGTAGGTGAGCCCGCGGCGCTTGAGCGCCTGCTCCAGCGCCCGCTCCGCCTGCTCCCAGACGTCGTCCGTGCCGAGCTTCTTGGCGGGCCGGGTCGCGAGATCGAGGCGGTACGAGAGGCCGAACGTCTTGCCCAGGACCAGCTCCACGATGTCGAGCAGCCGGAAGATCTCCTCCTCGATCTGGTCGGGCCGCAGGAAGATGTGCGCGTCGTCCATCGTGAGCCCGCGCACGCGCAGCATCCCGTGCAGCGTCCCCGAGCGCTCGTTGCGGTACACGTTGGCGATCTCGGCCAGCCGGATCGGCAGGTCGCGGTAGCTGCGCTGCTGCGAGGCGTAGATCAGGATGTGCATCGGGCAGTTCATCGGCTTCACCCGGTAGCGCACGTCGTCCGCCTCGCCCTCCCCCGCGCCCATCGCCGGAAACTGGTTCTCGGCGTAGAGCGGCAGGTGTCCCGAGCGCAGGAACAGCTGCTCGCGCGTCACGTGCGGCGTGTAGACGAGCTGGTAGCCCCGCTCGAGGATCGTGTCCTCGATGAACCGCCGCAACTGGAACTGGAGCATCGCCCCCTTGGGGTGCCAGAAGACGAGCCCCGGGCCCACGTCCTCCTGGATCGAGAACAGGTCGAGCTGCTTCCCCAGCACGCGGTGGTCGCGCTTCTTCGCCTCCTCGAGCCGCCGCAGGTAGGCATCGAGGTCGTCCTTGGTGAACCACGCCGTCCCGTAGATGCGCTGCAGCATCTGGCGGCGCTCGTCGCCGCGCCAGTACGCGCCCGCGGCGTGCAGCAGCTTGAAGTGCTTGATGCGCCCGGTGCTCGGCACGTGCGGGCCGCGGCACAGATCGACGAACGGGCCGTCGGTGTAGACCGAGATCACCTCGTCCGGGCCCAGATCCTCGATGCGCTCGAGCTTCAGGGGATCGTCGGCAAAGCGCTTCTTGGCTTCGGCGCGCGATACTTCTTCGCGGACGAACGGATAGTCCGCCTTCACCACCTCCACCATCTTTTTCTCGATCGCCTCGAGATCCTCGGGTGTAAACGGCGTCGGGACCTGGAAGTCGTAATAAAAGCCGTCCTCGATCGGCGGCCCGAAGCCGATCTTGGCGTGCGGGAAGAGCTGCCGCACCGCCGTGGCCAGCACGTGCGCCGACGAATGCCGCAGCACGTCGAGCGCCTGCGGGTCCTTGTCGGTGAGGATCGCCACCTTCACCCCGTCCGGCAGCGGGCGGCCCAGATCCCACACCTGACCGTCCACCCGGACGGCGAGCGCCGCCCGCGCCAGCCCGGGGCCGATCGCCTTGGCGAGGTCGGCGCCCGTCGCGCCCGCGGGCAGGCGTTTCTCGCTCCCGTCGGGGAGCGTGATGCGGATCTCGGAAGCGGCCATCAGGTCAGTTGGTCGACTGCCCGGGCGCGGGCGCGACGGGGGCGGGGGCGGGGGCGGGGGCGGAGCCCGCGGGCGGTGCCGTGAGCGGCGCGAGCCGGCGCCCGTCGCGGAAATAGAGCGCGACGGCGAGCAGGATCAGCGCACCGATCGCGAGCCAGCGGGCCACGCGGCTCGTGGGAAGGACGTTTGATTCGTCGGGCATCGGGAGGTATTCTAGCAACCCTTTCTATATTAAGGAATGTCGCAGCCCACCTTCGCGCTTCCGCCCCAGTACGACGCGCACGCCGTCGAGCGCCCGCTCTACCGGCGCTGGCTCGACCGGGGCGTGTTCACCGCGCGCGTCGATTCGCCCAAGCCGCCGTACGTCATCGTGATGCCGCCGCCCAACGTGACGGCTATCCTGCACGTGGGCCACGGGCTGAACAACGTCATCCAGGACGTGCTCATTCGCTTCGAGCGGATGCGCGGGCGGGAGGCGGAGTGGCTCCCGGGCACCGATCACGCCGGCATCGCCACCCAGAACGTCGTGGAGCGGCTCCTCGCCGAGGAGGGGAAGACCCGCTTCGACCTCGGTCGCGAGGCGTTCGTCGAGCGGGTGTGGGCGTTCGTGCGCGAGACCGGGAACGCCATCCTCGAGCAGCTCAAGGTGATCGGGTGCTCGTGCGACTGGAGCCGCACCCGCTTCACGCTCGACCCGGCGTACTCGCGCGCGGTGCGCGAAGTGTTCGTGCGGCTGTGGGAAGAGGGGCTGATCTACCGCGGCCACCGCGTGATCCACTGGTGCCCCCACTGCCTCACCGCGCTCTCGGACGAGGAGGCCGAGTTCGCCGACGAGACCGGCAAGCTGTACTACATCCGCTACCCCGTGGACGGCGGCCCCAAGCCCTCCCTCACCGTCGCGACCACGCGTCCCGAGACGCTGCTCGGCGACACCGCGGTCGCGGTGAACCCGAAAGACACGCGGCACGCCGGCTTCATCGGCAAGACGGCGCGCCTCCCGATCACGAATCTCCCGATCCCGATCATCGCCGACGCGGCGGTCGATCCGGCGTTCGGGACGGGGTTCGTGAAGGTGACGCCGGCGCACGACGCCAACGACTTCGAGATCGGGACACGCCACAAGCTCGAGATGCCGCTGGTGATGACGGAGGACGGGCGCATGCAGCACCCGACGCGCGTGCCGCAGGAGCTCGCGGGGAAGATCGTGCAGATGCTCGAGGCGGCGGGGCTGCTCGAGAAGGTGGAGCCGCACCAGCACGCGGTGCGCCACTGCTACCGCTGCGACACGGTGGTCGAGCCCCGGCTCTCCGACCAGTGGTTTGTGAAGATGCAGCCGCTCGCCGTGCGCGCCCTCTCCGCCTACCGCGCGGGGGAGGTGCGGTTCGTCCCGGAGCACTGGGGGGCGACCTACGAGCACTGGATGGAGAACATCCGCGACTGGAACATCTCGCGGCAGCTGTGGTGGGGGCACCGGATCCCCGTGTTCACCTGTCGCCAGTGCGGCGAACAGTGGGCCGACCGGGAGGATCCGCGGCGCTGCCGCAAGTGCGGCGGGCCGGTCGAGCGGGA
>WNGA01009227.1_pt1 | contig 21181 bp, 12 predicted proteins | sample 5400061 | NCBI WGS metagenome assembly WNGA01 (sample SAMN13153366, study PRJNA577476) | soil metagenome | isolation source: 100 cm soil or saprolite under grassland replicate 2 | place: USA:California | collected 2016-06-15
CCAACACGACGACGAGCGGCAAAATCCTCGTCGCCGGCGGCAAATCGGGCACGACGACACTGACCAGCGCGCAACTGTATTCCCCGTCCGGGGGAACATGGACGTCCGCGACGGCGATGAACGTCGGCCGTTCGGCGGCGACGGCGACGGTGCTCGCCAGCGGCAAGGTGCTCTTTGCCGGCGGATTCTCGGGGACGACGGCGCAATCGAGCGCGGCCGTCTACGATCCGTCGAGTGGCACCGGCAGTTGGACGGCAGTTTCGTCGATGGCCACCGCGCGCGTCGGGCACACCGCCACCCGGCTGTCGACCAGCAACACTACTCTCAACAACAAAGTGCTCGTCGTAGGCGGCAACAGTGGGTCGGCGAGCGTCACATCGGTACAGCTCTTCGACGGGACTTCGAGCTGGACGACGCTCACCGGTTTGTCGACCGCTCGCGAAGGACACACAGCGACCGCGCTTTCGAACGGCAAAGTTCTCGTCGCCGGCGGTAAGAGCGGCACGACCCCACTCGCCACGGCACTCCTCTTCGATCCCAGCTCGGGATCGGGCTCCTGGGTGTCGGCGGGAACGATGACGACGCCGCGCCAGCAGCATACGGCGACGCTTCTTTCGAGCAGCGTGCTCAATAGCGGGCAAGTGCTCGTCGCCGGCGGATCGAACTCGACGACGGCCACCCTGAACACGGCCGAGCTGTTCAACGGCACGAGCACCTGGACCGCGACGACCAATCTCCGTTCCCCGAGCAAGGCGCAGACGGCGAGCCTCTTGTCGAACGGGCTCGTGCTCATCGCCGGCGGTCTCAACGGAACGACGACGGTTGCCACCTCCGAGCTCTACGATCCATCGCGCGGACTTCCCTGTACCAGCAGCGGCCAGTGCGCCAGCGGCTTTTGTGCCAATAGCGTGTGCTGCAACACCGCGTGCACGAACCAATGCACCGCCTGCCACCTGACAGGTTCCGTCGGCACTTGCTCGAACAAAACGAACGGCACGACCTGCAGCGACAGCAACGCCTGCACGCAAACCGACTCGTGCCAGAACGGCGTTTGCGCCGGTAGCAATTCGATTACTTGCACGGCGCTCGATCAGTGTCACGTCGCCGGCACCTGCAGCCCGACAACGGGAACCTGTTCGAACCCGACCAAGGCCGACGGTACCAGCTGCAACGCCGGCGATGTCTGCGCGTCGTCGCAAACGTGCCAAGCCGGTGTATGTACGGGAACGCCTTCGGCTTGTCCGTATACGGCGTACTGCCCGTCGGGCGCAGCCTCGTGTTGCCCGTCCGGCTTCACGCCCGTCGTGCTCACGCAAGGAGACGACAACTTTTCGACGGGGGCTTCGAACCAATGCATTCTTGGGCTCGCGGGTCGAGACACGATCGGTGCTCAAGGGGGGAACTCGATCGTCATCGCGGGGCCGAACGACGACACGATTCAGGCGGCCAACGGAAACAACCTGGTCGCACCGGGCCAAGGCTCCGACACCGTGATGATGGGCACCGGCGACGATACTTTGATCATTTTCGATTTATGCGAAATGGACAAGCCCAAGACGGTCGATCTCGGTACCGGCAACAACACGCTCATCGCGCCATTGCCCCTCGCCGACATGCAGGCCAGAGGCCTCAATATCGCGAACGTGCAGAACGTCATCGTGAAGTCGGCCTCCTGTGAATCGGCCTGCACGACGAAGCCGAACTGCAACGGCCACGGCGATTGCCAAGACGGGTCCACGCCGGGCCAAATGAATTGCATTTGTCGCGACGGATTCAGCGGCACAAGCTGCGAGATTCCTCCGCCGGGCACCATTCCGCCGGGCGGGAATTGCTTTTCCGATGTCGACTGCGTGACCGGTCTGGTGTGCGGGATGAACAACGGCGCTTGCTTTGGTGGAGCCCGCGAAGAGCGAAGGTGCTGGAAACCGAGCTGTGGCGGCGGCCTCGAATGCGGTCAGCCGGACAGCGCTTGTGGATCCAACTGCTCGTGCGTGACCGTCTGCGACTCGAACAACCCGCAGACCGTTTGCCCCAATGGTGAAGTGTGCAAGGCGCGCATGGGTATCCCACTCCACGCCCCTTCGCCGGACGTGTGCCTCGACCCCCGCTGTCCGTCGAGCGATCCCGCACTCTGCGGCACGGCGCGAGCGCTGTGCGGCCAGCCCTGCATCTGTACGCCGGACTGTTCGCGCGCCACATGCGCCAACCCCGACGACGGATGCGGCGGAAAATGTGCTGGCGTCTGTGGCGCCGGGCAACCGGGCTGCCCCGACGACGTGACATGCCCGAATGGCTATAGCTGCCTTCGCGGGTCAGACGGAGTCAATACTTGTTTGCCAGGCAGCTGCGCATTTCGTGTGCTCACGCCGCCGCTGTGCGGTACGCCTGGTGCGCCGTGCGGCGACACCTGCCCGGTGTGCACGCCTCGCTGTGAGGGTCGTCAGTGTGGTGCCGACCCGAACTGCGGTCAGAGCTGCGGGTCCTGCGCAGCCGGCACGATCTGCAACGCCAACGGCCAGTGCGTGCCGCCGACGAGCGACCCGCCCATCATCATAACAACGCCGGGCGGCGGACCACGTCCGATCAACGACTTGCCCCAGCCTCCCCCGAGCACCGTGGGAGCCCTCCGCGGCGCCTTCAGCGTCACGGAGCAGGGAACGTCGCAGTATACGGTGCCCATCGACGTTCCGCCCGGTCGAGCCGGGATCGAACCCGCGCTCAGCTTGAAGTACGTCGGTTCTCGTCAAAACGACGATCTCGGGGTCGGCTGGCACCTCGATGGACTCTCGAAAATAACGCGATGTCCCAACGTTCAGTCGCCTACTTCCGTGTGTTGGCCAAGGATGGTCGCATTCTCACGTTTGGCCTTAACAAGGAAGCCATCGCCATGGGCCGAACGGGTATCCGTTATGCCTGGCTCTTGACTCGGGTCGAAGATCGCTTCGGCAATACGATGGATGTCCATTACACGAACGTCAACACGGCGATACCGGCGATCCTCGCGCAGGGTTTGCCCAATATGGTCCGACCAAGCTTCATTTCATATACAGGACATTCCTCCGAGACTTCCAACGATCCGGGCAATCGACAGGTCCGCTTCGCGTACGAAGGGCGCAACGATCCGAAGGTCGACTTCTTGCAAGGAGGCGTGCCGCACACGAGCTTTGAGCGCCTGCATCGGATTACGACTTACCTCAACAATGTAGCCGTCAAGAACTACCTGCTCGACTACAAGAACGACGATCTCAGCCAAATCTCGGCTATTTCAGAGTGCGCCGGCGGCGATGATTCGCACTGCAAGTCGCCGACCAAGTTCGACTATGCGCGCGAATCAGGCTTTACACCTATAACTCGCTTCGAATCCGACCTCTCGTCGTCCGCCCAGCTCGACGCCGACGGCGACGGAATTCAGACTTCTTGGGCACCCAGATCGGCTCCGATGCCATTGCTGCGAATCCTTGGCTCGAGGGCGGCCAGATCGCCTCCGACATCGTGGTCACTGTCGGCGCGAACTTCATCCCGAATCCGGTCGGCTTCGCAGTCAGCTTGATTTGGACCAATTTCATGAGCGGGATCGTCTTTGGGTCCTTCGCCGAGCATCCCCAAATGCATATGCAGAACACGATCTATTTTGGCACGGGCAACCGAACGGCACCATCGAACAAGATCGACCTACAAGGCGCGTTTGTGTGTTTCGCGAACGACCGAGGACCGTCCGTATTCATGGTCGACTATGATCGAGACGGCAAAGACGACATCATGATCGGCTGCCCGAACATGGGCGTTGACAGCTCCGGCAACGAGACCGGCAGAATCGACTTCTCGGTAGCCCAGTCGCGCGCTCGCGGACAGTTCGAGGGGACGGGACCGTTTTTGAGTTTGCCGTATGGAGTTTCGGTGCCGCTCAACGGTTCGACGACTGCAACCCGTCTCGACCCGCTTCCGCGGCCCGCCGTGTATGACATCGACGGCGACTCCCTTCAGGACATCGTCTCCTGCAAAGACCAAAAGACGATCGAGCTGCGTCTACGTCCTTCACCAACCAAGGTCTTTCCTTCGATCGCCACCACCTCTCTGACCGCTAATCCCGCAGTTGGAAGCGGTAAAGATCCACTCTGCGGTTCGAGCAAGGCAACGTACCGCGTCATGGATCTCGATGGCGACGGTTCGCCAGACCTCCTGGTGCGCGGCGAGGATGGTTGGAAGGCCTTGAGATTTCAGGCTGCTACTCCGTCGAGCGCAGCGAAGATATCGTGGCAACCCGTGGCCTTGGTCGATACGGGCACGTCGCCAAGCGGCGACGGTCTCGCCATCGGAGACTTCAACGGCGACGGCCTCGCGGACATCTGGAACACGCGCGGCGACAGTGCCGTGATCTGGCTCAATTCAGGAGACGGTCGCTTCTGGAGCCGACCCCTCGCGCGCCCGCGACCGCTCATCAACGGAACCTCGCCGATGTTCAACGGCAAAACGGCGGTGCTCGACTTCAATGGCGACAGCCGCTCGGACCTGTTCGAACAGTGGACACTCGATAAATTAGCGCCGCAGCACTTCGCGCAAATTCCCGACAACCCGCTAACTGCCCTGACAGCGACACAAGTTCATATTCAGTATATCGACATCTTCGACCTGCTGCACGAGGACACGTTCCGGCTGGCCTCCGATCTGGACGGCGATGGCAACATCGATCTGCTCAGCACCCAGGGTGCTTTCTATGGAAAGGGTGTCAAAAACAGACTTCTCAGCCACGTCGTCGATGGTGTCGGCAACGTCACCGCGATCACCTATGACGACGCCGGCACGTACCAAACCGATGCTCGATGTCAGGGAAGCTCTTGGCCGGAGAAATGCCTGCCGCGGATGACCGGCCTCGTTGGGTCCCATCAGGAGGGTTTCCTCGGTTCGAATGGAGATGTGTTGGAACGCAGGTATACCTATCAGAACGTCAACGGACGAATGAATACGACGGGGCAAGGCTGGCTCGGCTTCGATCGGCGAGTGATTACCGAGAAATCGGGTGCGGCGCCGCCCAGGGTCGTGACGATCGATTACCAACCGATCGCCCGATACGATCTGCAGGGCAATCCCACCCAGGCCACGACGCCTCCGTACATTTATCCGCTTGCCAATCTTCCGAAGGTCATCACCACCGACCAGGTAGGCGACCCAGGTTTGCTCATCGAGCAACCGCCGCCGCTTCAGAGCGGATTTTTCAGCCGACGAATGCGAGTCGAGAATACGTGGCGGGTGAACCTTTCCGCATCCAACCGACCCTTCCCCTTCGTAGGCTCGCGGTTCACGACCACCTACGACCGCGCGGAAACCCAAGCTTCGCCGAGACCGTTCGATGACAATGGGACGCTCCTCACCGAATGCTCGGATTCGTTCTCTCCCGACAGTTACGGCAACATCACCATCGAGGACCAGCGATGCCAGGAATTGTTCGGGACAGCTATAGAACGAAATCTAACGATCAAGACAATCATCCCCGATCCGACGAATTGGTTCGTCACGAATCCCAAGCACGTCAGTGTCCAGAGCTCGAGAGCTACGACGGCCATTCAGGACTTCGAGATGACCTATCAGGGCAATCTCGTAGCGTCCGTTACCCGGAGCCTCAATTCCGACGATAAGCGACGCGTGACCACCTATGCTCGTGACGAGTTCGGAAGTGTTCGAACCGTCACGGAAGAGGTTGCAACAGGCCAACCCGCACGTGTCACTGGAATCACGTACGATACCGACAACGTCTTCCCGACGACCGTAACCAATCCGAAGAACCAGACGACGCTGTTGCGGTTCGACGCGCGCTGGGGGACACCGAAAGCAGTCGTCGATCCCAACCAGATCTCCGTGCAGCGAGGCTACGACGATTTTGGGCGTCTGGTGGAGGTTGTCGGTCCCGACGGTACGACGACCATCTCCTTCGCCAGTTCACCTGTATCCACGCTCGACACCGCGGCCGGGCACGCCGAGCCGAGAGTCGAAGTGAGGGTCGAGCGGCAGGGCACGAACGGCACGCCCGGCGGCCTGGATATCAAGGACTACGACAACTATGGCCGCGTCGTTCGCACTACAACCCCTGGGTTCGACGCGGACGTCGTTCAAGAGCAGACGTACGATACTCGCGGGCGGCTGAACGCGGCCACGCTTCCCCATACCGGTACATCGACACAAGCTGCCCACGTGGGCTACAGCTACGACGAGCTCAACCGCCTGACGCAAGTCACTAACTCGGACAAGGACAAGAGCGCGAAGCGAATTCAGTACGCGAGCAGCGCATCCCTGGCACCGAATTTCCAGCAATGGCTCAACGGCTTCACCTGCGGGGGGTTGCCCGTTGCATCGTGCGCCGTCGAATTTGCCCTCACGATCGATGAGGAAGGTCGCCGCAACGTTGCGATCTACGACCATCGGGGGATGATTGTCCGTAGCATCGACGGCGACAACGTCGACAACACCGAACGTTCGAGCAATTATGGATACGGCGCGTTCAACCGTCTTGTCGAAGCTCGCGATAACCTCGGTCTGGTTACCTCATTCACATATGACAATTATGGTCGGCGCACCGTACAAACCGATCCCGACGTGGGGCCAAGCAGCTCCACATACAACGGCTTCGACGAGCTTGTGACGAGCAGAGACCCGAAGCAGCAGGTGCGGACCTACCATCACGACGAGCTCGGGCGACTCGACAGCATCGTCGATGATGCCGGCACGACGCAGTGGATCTACGACCAGGGTGTCAATGCCATCGGGCGAATCAGCGAAACCATTTCACCGCCGACCCCGCAGAACGCGGCCGGCCAGCACGTCCGCTATACGTACGAAGACCCCACCGAGACAAGCAACCGGGGCCTGGTCCGCACCATCGACTCGATCGTCGACGGCACCGCCTACGACATCAGTTTCGAGTACGACGATCTCGGCCGCACGCTGCGCGTCCACTATCCGGTGCTCGCCACCGGAGCTCCCATCGTCGCGCAGTACGGCTACGCGCCGTCCGGCATGCTCACCAAGTTGGACGAGGTCGGCGGAGCGACACCGAAGCCGATCTGGGAGATCAAGCAGGCGTTCCAGGGTCACCTGGTCCAGCGTGAAGATTTCGGCAACGGCGCGATCAGCACCTACGGGTACGATGCCGACCGCCACTGGCTCAACAACCAAGCGACCACAATTGGCGCTTCGACCCCGCAACAGCTGGAGTACACGCCCTTCCACAACGGTCGCATCCAGTTCCGGATCGACCACGTCAGCCAAAGCCAGCGCGAGCACGTCTACGACAACGTGAACCGCCTATCGTCCATCACCGATACGTTCGCAGGTGGTGCAAGCCAGGCAACGTCGTACGGCTACGACCCGCTCGGGAACATCACGGCTCGCGGTTCGAGGACGATCAACTACCTCGCCGGCCAACCGCACCTCATCGATACGGCCGGTTCGAACACGTACCACTACGACGCGAACGGCAACGTCGACCAGCGTAGCGGACCCGACGTGCCGAGCGGGTTCCAATCCTTCGAGTACACCCCCTTCGATTTGCCGAGTCTGATTCAAACCGGATCCGCAGGCACGGCCCGGAACACCCGCTTCGAGTATACTGCCGACGAGATGCGCGCCGTACGCCGAGACGACGACGACAAGACCCGACGATTCGTCGGCGGCATCTACCAGCACCTCGTGTCGGCGGCGGGCGACACGCTCGAAGAGCGCTTCCAGCTCTTCGCTGGCAGCCGGCAGATCGGCGAGATCGTACGCTCGAACGGCAACGACCGGACGCTCTTCTTCCACACCGACATCCTTGGCACCGTCAGCACGATCACCGACAACAACAGGGCGGAGTTCACCCAGACGTTCGACCCCTTCGGGATGCCCTTGGACGTGCCGAACCCGTCGATCACCCGCGAGGGGTTCACCGGCCACGAGCACGATCTCGATCTCGGCCTCGTGGACATGAAAGGTCGGATCTACGACCCGCTTGCCGCCAGGTTCACGACGGCCGATCCGATCCTGCAGGCGCCGTTTTTCAGCCAGGGACTCAATCGGTACAGCTACGTCTTCAACGATCCAATCAACCACACCGACCCGAGCGGATTTCTCGAAGAAGACGAACAAGCGTTGATTGCCGGATTCGCCTACTTTGGTTTGATCGTCGCGGCCGACCTTTCGCACCTGGGCACCATGAATGCGGCCGGCGGCCTTGGCGGTGTCGCTGGATACGCTCTCAACAAGCTGGGCATAGGCACCGGGCTCGCGGGGCAGGCGGTGCCGGGGACGAGCGGCACGGTTTCGATGTCCGGTGCCCAGGCTGTACCGACGACGACGGGAACCAGCACCGCATCTCCGAATGCGGCGGCGGGGAATCGGGGAGGCGTGAGGCCCGAGCAGCCGAATTTTGAGCTTCCAGGGAAAGGACCGGACCAGCGGCAAGCGGCGATAGCTACGTGCGGCTCCGAATTTCATCGGGCCCACCCTGAGTTAGCGTGCGTCCCAGCAGGCACCAGCGCTCTTGATGCGCCTGGCTTCGCTCCAATTGGAATGGTCGAGGAAGTGGGGGTGTCGGCCGGTGGACGCATCCTGAACTGGCTGCTGCGGCTCTTTGGAAGGGGAGGTGCGGCCGCAAGGGAGCTGGGCGAGTTTAACATCCGACAAGTGGGAAACTTCCTTATGAGCTCTCGAAGCGGTTTGGTGGGTAAGACTTTCGTTACGGAGATCGAAAACATTGGAAACGTGGGCGCCCAGGCGGCGACGAAGGCGGACTTCGCCGCCCTAGCGAATGCATTCGAGGTGGAGGCTCGCGCAGCGGGAGCAACGAATCTCGAAATTCGTGGGGTGACGATCATGAACAAGGGGTTCCTACGTTTGGAAGGACTAGCTCGTGAGCTCGGCTATTCGGTGAAAGATGTTGGACAAACCACGATAACGTTCGTAAAGGGTCTCTGATGGAATCGCGCCACGCACGACTCGCCAAGGGATGCGCCAGGCTTTTCAAAAGAAACTTCGAAGGCTCACCGAGCTTCGGAGATCTCAATGACCTAGACGTCGAAATGCGTAGCCTCATCAACCAAGCGAATATCCCGCGTGACGAGCTGGCGGTGCTCGCCTATGTGCGAGAGAAGGGAGACTGGGCGCTTCTAACGACGGGCCGTCTTCGATGGGCTCATGCGGGGGCACAGGAAGAGATTCTCCTCGACGATATATCCATAGTAGTATCAAAGGACCTAGACCAAGCCGGGTCGAAAGATCGAGGCACTCTGGTGATCTACAACCAACAACAACTTCGAAGGGAGGTACGCTTGGAGGACGGGTATCCCGTGATGGGCTTTTGGAACCTGATCAAGCATCTGAAGAAAGAGCATTGAGGACGTGCGAGTAACTGTGAATCTGAGGGTCGGCTTCGGCTCATGTTTGGAAGACAGGGCAAACGTCACTATGCTCGAGTTTCCCCATCGCCCGTCGGCCTGACGAACGCCGCGCGACGGGGTGAGGATCCGGTGGATTGCTGAAAAGCTGCGCCTCCTTCCATCTATCTCGTACTGGGGTGAAGGGGTCCGCCGATCTTTTCGTCGTAAAATGCGGGGATTTCAAGCGGAGAACGTGCGAGGCTTGGCGGTGTTTCGTCGATCACGAACCGAAGATTTCACGCTGCCCCTCAGACAGAATGGATCGCTCCCTTGAGCGGCTCGGATGATCGCTTGTCCGGCTGGTCGGTGCGCCGGCGCGCAGCCGCGTCAAGCGGCGGGGCGCAGCGCGACGACGGGCAAGTGCGCGCGCCCGTCGACCGGCGAGACGACAATCGACATGTCGCGGACGCGACGGATGGCAACACAACATTTGCCCTTGCGAACGACGGGATACCGAGCGCGTGGTTCGAGGCGAGGCCCTTGGGACGCGGGCAGCCGCCCATCGCGCACCTCCGCCGGAGTCGCGCCTCGGAGTGATCGATGCGGCCGGTGCACGTTGTACCAGCTCATGTCCGACTTTGTGCTAAAGGGGCCGCTATGAACAGAGCGTGCTTTCTGCAAGCTAGTCTGCTCGTGGGGCTCACATGCTGCAATACGGCCATCGTAGAGCCGAGTATGGATATCCAGGTAACCAGGGAGAGCGCGGGCTACAAGTTCTCCTTTAAAGACTGCGGCCGAACCTGGTTGCCGGACGGGCCGATGCCAGTTTCCGACGTTACGTACGGAAGGGTGTCGGCCAACCCGGTTCGTTGCCGCTGCAGTGCGAAGTGACAAGGGGCCCTTCCGTGTGCCAACTGCGCGGGCAATGGCAATATGGGACAGCTCCGCCAGGCTATACGATGTCGCGATGTGACCCGCTCGAGCCGGGTGAGACGTATCAAGTGAGTGTTGGAGGACCGCCGTTCGGCCGCCGCGTCTTCACCGTGAAGGAGAATGGTGATGTGGCCCTCGGGGAAAGCTCGTGCCGGTAACGGCAAGAGCGCTCCTTGCGAACCGAAACGCACTTCCCATCTTTGGAGGCCACGCTGCTTGCAATCAGTCCGGAGCACCCGGGGCAAGCGTCGTGCCCTCCACCCTGTGCTCGCCACCGGAGCTCCCATCGTGGCGCAGTACGGCTACGCGCCGTCGGGCATGCTCACCAAGCTGGACGAGGTCGGCGGGGCGACACCGAAGCCGATCTGGGAGATCAAGCAGGCGTTCCAGGGTCACCTGGTCCAGCGTGAAGATTTCGGCAACGGCGCGATCAGCACCTACGGGTACGATGCCGACCGCCACTGGCGCAACGACCAAGCGACCACGGTTGGCGCTTCGACCCCGCAAGAGCTGGAGTACAAGCACTTCCACAACGGTCGCATCCAGTTCCGGATCGACGACGTTAGCCAAAGCCAGCGCGAGCACGTCTACGACGACGTGAACCGCCTCTCGTCCGTGGTTGATGGTCCGGCGGTCCGCCCACGTAAAGCGCCGTCGCAGCGCCGCGCCAGCAACAAGATCTCCCCGCCCCCCCGCCTCCTTGTGAATTCTTCCGAACGGTCAACCATGGCAGCGGGGCGTGGCGGCACGGCTCTGACGTCTGGGACAATGTGGGCAAAAAGCGCCTGTTTCAATCGGTTGACTGCGGCGACGGGGACGTGATTGACTGTATGCGGGCGGTCTTTTGCGAAGAGCCAGCATGTCCCACGAGTGGGGTCGTTTTCCAGCGTTGGCCGGCGCGATGGTGCCGTTCGCGCTGACCTGCCTCGGCTGCGCCCGGGGCGTCGACGGCGAGCTTTCTGCTGACGTGGGGGGCTCTGCCGGCGTTGGTGGGAGCCCGACCAGCGGTCCGACGGGAACTGCCGGAATCTTGAGTAGCGGGGGTGAGGGGGGGAGCACTGCGGGTAGCGGCGGGGCGGCGGGTAATGCGGGAGTGGGTGAGTCCGGATCGGCGGGCATTGGCGGGAGTGGTGGAACGGCGGTCGCCGACGCTTCCGGCGGTTCTGCAGGCTCCGGCGGTTCGGGCGGTCCCATGGACGCGTCTTCCGACGTGGTCGACTCAGGAAGCGTCGTGAGGGATGCTGCTGCCGACGTTCCCTGCTCGAGCGGAGGCAAGGCGTTGTCTTTCGACGGCGTGTCGGCCCACGTCACCATCCCAGCTGCTGCGGTGGTCACCGGCAGCGCGGTTCGGACGGTCGAGATGTGGATCTACGTGAGGATCGTCACCCCCAACTGGTCGCCCAATCACACGCCTTTCGAATACGGCGGGACCTCGGGTCTGCAGGTATTCGCCGTCGATATGGATGTGTTTCCGAACATGGAGCTTTACGTGAATCCCGGAAGCAACAGCCTCTATTTTCCCACGGGCATCACCCAGGACAGCTGGTTTCACGTGGCGGCGACGTACGACGGCACCATGGTCCACGCGTTCATCAACGGCGTCGAACAGGGCTCCAAACCGCCATCCGGTGCGCTGGCGACGACCTCGGCGACGCTCTACGTGGGCTCGGCCACCAACCGCAATTACTTCAACGGTATGATCGACGAGGTTCGGATCTGGAACGTGGCGCGCAGCGGCACCCAAATCGCGCAGAACATGTCCGTACGCCTCGCCGGCACCGAAGCCGGACTCGTGGGCTATTGGCGCTTCGACGAGGGAGCGGGTACGACTGCGCGCGACTCTTCCGGGCGAGGTCACGACGCAACGCTGGCCGGCACGACACTGCCCGCGTGGGTCGCCTCAGGCGTCACGTTGAGCTGCCGCTAAGGGTCCCCTCGCGGTTGACTAGGTGCTCAGTTCCGTGAGCGTCCCCTCGTAGCCAGCGGCGCCGAACGTCGTTGCCGGGACATCCATGGCGTTGCATAGCGCGGTGAGAAGCCTGTTGTGCGGGATCTTGGAGTAGCGAACGACTTTTCCGGTCTTGAAGAATCCGCCGCAGCTTCCTATGAGCAAAAATGGAATCCTACCGACGTAGTGATCGGCGCCTTCGTTCATGTCGTTGCACGTCATGACGACGGTGTGATCGAGGGCGGTGCCCTCCGACTCCACCGTGGCATCGAGCTGCTGAACGAGGATCGCAATGTTCTGGTAGATCCATTGATCGATCTTGATCTTTTGCGCGTACTGACTGGAACCGGCGTGGGCGACCTTGTGGTAATCGCTGCTGATGCCGAGCCAGGGGAAGTTGTTCCCGTCGCCACCACCGTCATCGTAGAGATCGTAGGTGATGACGCGGGTGAGGTCGCACTTGAGGGCGACCGCGCCCATTTCGAACATCACTTTCATCAGCGTCGGCACATCGAGCTTCGTTCCCGTGGGGGGTAACGTGGGCTTGACGCAGGAGGCACCGGCGCCCGGAACCGTCGTGCTGAGTTGCCGCTCGAGCTCGCGGATCGATTCCATGTGGGCGTCGATCTTGGTTCGGTCCTCGGTTCCGAGGCGCTGCCCGAAGCCCGTGAGATCCTTGACCACGAAGTCGAGCACGCTCTGGCGGCGCAGGCGCAACGTGTCGATGGTGCCGGGAGGCATCGCCGCGCTGGCGAACAAGCGAGTGAAAAGGCGGTAGGGGTCGGTCTCGGCGACGTTCATCTGACCGGCCGCGCGCCAGCTCGTTGGATTGCCATCGCCCTGCGAGCGAACGCCGAGGTTGAGCAGCGGGGCCGTCAACGAGACCTTCTTGCTCACCTCGTTGGCGATGAACTGATCGACGGAGATGCCTTGCCCGATGCGTCCTTCCGACTTTTGCTCGGCCCTGCCGGTGAGGAGCGACGGAAACGTGAAGTGACCGTCGTAGGCACGATTGCCGGCGGCATCGAGCACGACCTTGAGGTCGAGCCCGATCGGCATGAGCATCTTGGCCTTGAATGCCTCGAGCGGCTTCAAGGTCTGGCCGATCGTGAGATCGGCACCGGTCGGGTAGAAGTCGGTGGGAACGATGCCGTTCGTCCAGCTGACGGTGACCAGGCGCTTGGGAAAGCCGGCCACCGTCGCAGCGGGAGCGCGCTCCGCGTGAAGGAGCGGGACCAGGGCTGCGCTGGCACCCAAACTCTTGAGCAGGGCCCTTCGCGAGAATCTCTCGTGGTTCATGGTTGTTCTCCGGCAGCAAGGCTTCGATATCGGAACGAGCGCGAGAGGGCTACGCCTACGAGAAGCTCACGCACGGAGTAATTGCCGCCGACGAACTTGGCGTTCGCCGAGTTGAGCGACGCTTGGTCCGCGTCGGTCTCGGCGCGGGTGAATGCGAAGCGTGTCCACTGTCTCACGAAACAGTTTCGGACCTCCGCGCTGTCGGCCAGAAGGCGACTGAGCTCGATGGCGTCCTTGAAATTTTGCGCCGCACCGTCGAGCTGGATCTTGCTGGCTGAATTCACCGGCAGGCCATTGTCGAGCGTTCGGTACTTGCCGATGCCGTCGTAGTGCTCGAAACCGAATCCGATGGGATCCATGAGCGTATGACAACCGGCGGCGCAGGCCTGCATATCGTGTTCGACGAAGCGGTCGCGGGTCGTGCCGCCCGCGGATGGCGGTTTGGGGGGCGGCACGTTGGGTGGCGGCGGAGGAAGCGTTCCGCAGAGAAGGCGTTCGTACACCTTCCTGCCGCGCTTGACCGGGTTCGAGCCGTCCGTCGCGCCGGTGACCGTCAGGAAAGCCGGCTGGGTGAGAAGCCCGAGGCGCTCGGCGGGATTCAGCTCGGTCTTCTGCAAGTTGGTGGTCGTCGTGCTGGTGAGCCCGTAGAGCTTGGCGAGCGGTTGATTGACGTACGAATACGTGGCCGTGAGCAGCGAGGAGAGCCGCCCATCTCCTTCGAACACCACGTTGCTCACGAAGTTTTGCATCTCGGCCGTCATCGCCGCCTTCAGCGCGTCGTTGAATTCCGGGTAGAGCGTCGTGTCTTTGGGACGTTCCGGCACCTGCTCGAGGCTCAGCCATTCGCCGAAGAACGAGCCCACGGTCTCTCGCCCTTTCGTATCGGCGAGCATGCGGCGGGCCTGCTGCTCGAGATCGGCGTCGGTCGAGAGCTGGTTCGCGGCGGCGGCCGCGAAGAGCTGCTGGTCGGGCATCGAGCGCCAGAGAAAATACGAGAGGCGAGATGCGACTTCGTACGGACCGAGACGAACCACTTGGCCTTCCAACGTGGGAGCATTCGGGCCGAGCTCCCAGCGATAGATGAATGCCGGTGATTGCAACATGGCCTCGATGAGCAGCTTGATCGCGCCCGCGTAATCCAGCATCAACGTCGTGCGGCCGACCTGATAGAGCGCCATCAGCCGATCGATCTCGGCCGCCAACGGCGGTCGGCGGTACGCACGCAGGCCGAACGTTTCGACGAACTTGTGGGCGCACGTTGGGTCGCCTCCGGTCGTGGCACAGGGCGCCAGCGTCGTGACGTTGGCCGCGCTGGCCAGCGTCTCCGCCGCTTCGCGCAGCCGATCGGCGTCGAGCGAAGACACGAGACCCGCACGATGGAAAATGAAGTCGGGGTCGAGGTCCGCGGGGAATGCATCGGCGGGTTTGGTCGCGACGCTGAGCAGGTCGCGCACGGTGTTGTTGTATTCGCGCCGATTCAGCCGCCGCATCGGCATCGGGCCGGCTGCGTACGGATCCGCGGGCACACCGGTTCCGGTGCCCCCGCCCGTCGGGGGCGGGACCGGGTTCGTGGGGTTGCTCGGGTCTCCTGGGGTGCCGCTACCGGGTGCGCCGGGGCCGCGATCGTTCGGCTCCGCGATGATGGCCGTGCACGCGACGGTAGTTGCGAGCCAGAATCCACCGACCGCCTTAGCAATGGATCTCGTCATGAGATGATCCCTTTTGAGTGATTCGTCGCGGCCTTCGGTTCGGCCAAACCGCGAGCCGAAGGAACTCGTCCAAAGATCTCGGTGCGGGAGCTTCGTCTCTGCGCGCCGGCTGAGTTCGCGCCCCCCCTATGGATGGAAGAGCCACGGCGGAACCTTCTATGGCCCGTCGCATGGTGGAACGTTACGCCGCCCGAATTTGCGGCTCGTCCACCAGCGCAGGAATCTTCTACCCTGATCGAAACATTGAGCATCCGATTCACACGAGCGTCTGATCCGCTCCCTGACTTCAGTGCCCCGAGTAATGGCCGCACAGGCCCACAATCGGACAACAATCTTCAGGCACCGCTAGGACCGCGGACGGATGAGCGTCGCGCGACGATCGCCAGTGAGCGGCGATCAGGGCAAAAAGAGCGCTCCCACGAACGTCGGCATCATGCCGGCGACCGTCGTTGGACTTCCGGCTTGCGTCAGTTTGCCGTCGGTCCCGATGCGAAAGACGACCAGGTTGTTCGACATCTGATTCGCGGCCAGCAAGAATTTGCCAGTGGGATCGATCGAGAAATGACGGGGCGGACCGCCGCCGGTGCTGGTGTGATTGACGAACGTCATCCTGCCGTCGGCATCGCCGATCGAAAAAAGAACGATGTTGTTGTCCCCTCGATTCGATCCGTAGAGCCACTTGCCCGACGAGTTCGGATGAAAGGCGATGTGCCTTGGGTTGGCGCCGCTTTTGGTGGCTACGCGTGCGGGGGTGTTCGCCAGGAGTTTGCCGGCGGCCGCGTCGAACCGAAACTGCGCGATGGCGTCGGCACCTTTCAAGGGAACGAAGGCAAACTGATGATTGGGATCGAGGACGATCTGATGGGGGAGGGGAGGGGTCGCGCTTGGGAATGTTTGCGTGTCGACGGGTGCTCCCACGCCGCCGTTGGCCTGGATCGGGAGAACCGCCGCCGTTCCTCCATCGTAGTTGGCGACGAGCACCCATTTGTTCGAGGGATCGACGAGCAGGTGGGCGGGACCCGCACCGGAAGACGACGCGTTGTTGATGGCGGCGAGCGTGCCCTGCAGCGGGTCGATCGAATACGCGTAGATGCGACCATTGTCGGTTTCGCTCAGCGCATACAGGTTTTTGGCCGGAGATCCCCAGGCCAGAAAAGAGGGGGCCGTCACCCCGGTGATCGGAGCTCCTCGGGAGGTGAGCGAGCCGGTCTGCGGATCGAAAGCGAAAGTCCCGATCGTGTTGCCGTAGCCGCTCGCGTAGACGCGCATCACGCCCGAAACGGAACCGCCCCCGGTTCCGCCCCCGGCGCCCCCATTGGAACCGCCGTCGCTCGCTGCGCCGCCGGTGCCCGTCGAGCCGCCGGTTCCCGCCGCGCCCGAACTGCCGGTGTCGCCCCCGGTTCCAACATTGCCCCCCGTGCTGAAGCTGCCTCCAGTTGCGCTGCTGGTGGGGCTTCCCGAGCTCGTCGACGTCGTGCCGACCGTCGATCCTGAGGCGCTACCACCCTGTCCCGTGCCGCTCGGTCCCTCGTCGCTCGAAGCATTGCTGCACGCGCAAACGAAAAGAGAAGTCGCAGTCATCCCGCTCCAAAACATTGCCCTCAGATATTTGGTTGCAGGACGCCTCAGCCGGGACTGCTCATGCATGAAGACCTTCTCTTTCGATGGCAAACGGTTACGCGCCAACCAAGGTTCCATGGAAGCTGGCCGGCTGCCAGCCTCAATGGCAGTTCACGCGGAAAACCTTCATCGCTCTTGAAGGTTCGGCGCGTCCTGTGGGAAAGCTGAGACGTGAAAGGTTGCCGCGCCACCGGCTCCGCCGCGCTCTTGGCGCTCGCGGCGGCTACCGCGCGTGCAGAGCCGCCCGCTTCGCTGCGCGTCGTGGGAGACGAGAGCGCGTGCCCCAATCCGTCACAGGTCGTCGGGCTTCTCGCGCGCTTGCTCCAACGAACGAAGATCGCGCCGGCGAGCGGCTCTGCCGGCGTCGACGATGCTTCGATCTCCGACGAGGGAACGAACTTTCGGGTCACCGTCGCGAGACAGGAGCGATCGTTCGCAGATCCAACGAGGCAGTGCACCGAACGAGCGCGTCACGCCGCCGTCTTCATCGCCCTCGTGCTCGATCCACCGGTCGTCGCCGAACCAGCTGCTCCGTCGCCAGCTCCACCTGCGACCTCTGCGCCGCCACGCGCGACGTCACCCTCCGCGCCGACGGCGCCCGTCGCGCCGAGCACGCCGGTGCCGCGCCCGACCGCCGCGTCGACGCGCGAGAACGCACCGTCGGCGACTCCACCGGAGCGCGTGGGAGCAACGTCCCACTTCGATGTGGCGCTGGGAGCGCTTGTGCAGGTGGCCCCGCCGTCTTCGACGCGCAGCTGGACGACGATGGGCGGCGCGGCCGCGTGGGCGCGCTACAAGCGTGAGTTCTACCTATCGGTCGGCGCAGGTGTTCTCTACGGATCTCTTCACTTCGATGAGGCCGATGCCGGCGCATGGATCGTTCCTCTGGATTTCGCGGCAGGATGGAGTGTTCGCGTGGGGGGATGGGAAGCGGGAGCCGAGATCGGTCCGGCGCTCAGCGTTCTGGCGATCGCCGGAAAGAACCTCGAGCAGAATCAACGTCAAATCCGCCTCGAGCTAGGGGGTCGCGCCGGGGTAGCCGGTAGATTTTGGTTCAACGACAATTTTGCGCTGTGTCTGTCGCTGGGCGCAACTTGGGTTCCGTCTCCTTATCGACTGGCGGTCGACGAACCCGAGGGGCGGGGGAGCGTCGGCTCGATGCCCACGCTATGGTTGAGGGGGTCAGGCGGGCTGGCCCTCGAGATCGAGTGAAAAGCGAGAAGCTTTTGCCCATGCGCCACCATCTTTCTTCGATGTCGGCTGATGTCATGGTGGTAAAGGCCCTATCGACACAGGTTCCGCTCGAAGAGCGCGCTCCGTCGGTTCTCGTTTTCGAAGACGTTTACACCCGATGGTTCGACGAGGTGTCGCGCTGGGTGCGGGCTTTTGGTGGTCTCGACGCCGATCTCGATGATCTCACGCAGGAAGTATTCCTGATCGTCCGTCGGAAGCTTGCGCAATTCGACGGCAAGAACATCCGTGGGTGGCTCTACAGAATCAGCCAACGCACGGTGCGCGACTACCGCCGCCGGGCTTGGTTCCGGCGCGCTCCCAAGAAGGAAGAAGATCCGCCCGAGAGCGGATCGTTTGCCCGGCCAGAGGACCCGACCGAGCTGCTCGAACGCCGCGAAGCCGAACGTCTGCTCGTTCAGATCCTGGCCAAGATGAGCCAAACGCGCCGTGCGGCTTTCATCCTCTTCGAGATCGAAGGCTATAGCGGCGAAGAAATCGCGGAACTCGAAGGAGTGCCGGTCAACACCGTGTGGACTCGCTTGCACCACGCGCGAAAGGAGTTCTACGAGCTCATCGATCGCGCTCGCCGGGGAGGGAGGTTGCCTTGAAGCGACTGTTGGAGCAGTCGGATCGGTTCGATGCGAACGAGGCGTGCGGAGTGGCGCTCCTGGCGCAGGCGCGGCCGCTCGAGCCTTCTGCCGCGCGGAAACATCGCGTGTGGAACGCTCTTCACGCCTCGGGGATGAAGCGATCGATTTTCCGGCTGAGCCCCGCCTTCGCGATCGCGATCGTACTCTTCGGCGCGACGGGAGCGAGCGGGATGGTAGCTCGCATGTGGCTGCGTTCGCACCGGCCGCTTGCCTCGGCCGCCCCCCCACTCGCGCCCCAGCCCGCGCAGCGGCCGCCCGCGATCGAGCTGCCCGCGATCCCGCACCAAAACATCGCCCCGGCGACTACACCACCCGAGCCATTGCGCCGCCCGGCCACGTTCTCTCCGGAGGCCAAGCCTGCCGGCAGGTTGCGCCCGCCGTCGACCGCGCCTTCCGCCGATCTGGTGCGTTCTCCGGGCGCCGCGCTCATGGTGCAAGCGATGCAGGCGCGCCGCGCCGCTGACTACGGACGCGTGCGCGAGCTTGCCGCGGAGTACCGGTCCAAGTATCCCGACGGGGCGCTCCAAGAAGAGGCGCTCGCGTTGTCCATCGAAGCCGCGGCCGCGCGCGGCGATGCAGATGCATCGCGGCTTGCGTCGCTCTACCTGCAGGCTTACCCGACGGGGAGGTTCCGCGAGCAGGCATTGCGAGCCCTTCGTTCACCTCTTCGCTGATGCGAGATCGCGCGATGGCCGTTCAGCGGTCGAAGGCTCGCGCGACCGTGTGCGTGGCTCTTGGATTCGCATCGCTTCTCGGCGGGTGCAACTCCGAGATCTTGCTGGGCGCGCGTCCTGCCGGGAACGATGCGAGTACCTCGGGTGACGGTGAGGCGAAGCTCGACGCGCCTTCGGGTATCCTCTGGTTTGCCGACCATGAAACCGGCGACCTGTCGCAATGGCATGCAGGCGGCGACGCGATGGGCGGCGAGTACCAAGCGGGAGGCACCATCGAAATTTCCAGCGAACAGGCGCACGGCGGGTCTTACTCCGTCAAGATGACCATCGACACGAGCGACGCAGCCGATCACACCGCGCGCGTGTACCGTCGCGCCGCCACGGCCCCCGCCTACTACAGTGCCTGGTTTTACTTCAGCGAGGCGCACACGCCCGATGTTTGGTGGTCGATCTTTCTCATCCGATCCCAGGATCCCAATAACCTCGGCACCTACCGAAACCTCTGGGACGTCAATCTCGAGCGCCCCGGCGATGCAGCGATGATCATTTCATTTTACGATCACATCGCCGACAAGGACACGCTCGGCGCCTTCCCGAAGCCGGTGCCGGTCGGGCAGTGGATCCACTTCGAGGCTTTCTTCAGCTACGCGCCGCCCAACGGCACCCGGCTCACCTTCTGGCAAGACGGCGATCCGGTGCTGGATCTGATGGGTCTCGGTGATGCGCCTTCACCGGATCTCTATTGGGCGATCGGCAACGGCGCCAACAACCTCACCCCGCCGATCTCCACGCTGTACATCGACGATGCGGTCATCGCGACCACGAGGGTCGGTCCGTAAAGCTCGGAGGCTCTATCGAATGTCGATGGTCTTGCAACCGAAGCGCAGCTCGACGCTGCCCATCGGATCGGATTGGATGCGGCGGCAACTGGCGCCGCAGGTGACGATCCGTGTCGGGGTGCCGCCGGCCGGGTTGACGTCGTAATACCACCCTCCGCGCACGGGATCGCAGCGCTCTGGGCCTCCCGTGTAGTAGATGTCTTCCTCCCCGCTGCTCAGTTTGAGGTGCACGTTCACTTTGCCGAAATCCAGAGGACCCGACATGGGTTTGGGAATATTGAATTCGCACGGGAGCGCCTGCCCGCGGATCTGGTTCAGGGCATCGAGAAAGCGCTGGGCCAGGTCGGGCATGGTGTTCACGACGAACGGCGGGGCCGTGCCGCCCGCGGTGGCGAGTTGCGTGAGCGCTTGCTGTGCGCCCGTTTCGCCGGAGGTGAAAATGCCGATCACGTAGGTCGCGATGCTGCGGCTCCCGGTGCGCGCAGCGCTGAGCAATCCGGCGATGGTGGGTATATCGCTCGGCGCGCAGTTCGGAGAAGGCTGCCCATCGGTTGCGAGGACGAGCACGCCGCGATGATCGGGGTGACCTGCGACCTGGGTGTTCAATTGCACGAGCGCGCCTTTGACCGCTGCTCCCAAGGGCGTACCGCCGCCCGGTCCACGCCGCGCGAGGGCGCTCGCGAGGAGCCGCTCGGCCGGCACCGGCAGCGCGGCGATCGGTGCGGCGAGCTGCGCGTAGACAGTCGGATCGCAGCTCTGCGTGTCGGTAACCGTGCACAACTTGGGAAGCGCGGTGCAGAGGTCACCGGTCATCCCCGACGGACAAGGTTGCCCGATGTTGGTGCAGTCGAGGGCGGTCACCGAGCATGTGCCCGCGGGAAGGCACGCCGCGCCACCCGAGCAGCTGAGCGAACCCGCGCGGCACGACTTGA
>WNGA01006659.1_pt1 | contig 21175 bp, 20 predicted proteins | sample 5400061 | NCBI WGS metagenome assembly WNGA01 (sample SAMN13153366, study PRJNA577476) | soil metagenome | isolation source: 100 cm soil or saprolite under grassland replicate 2 | place: USA:California | collected 2016-06-15
CGGCCGTTCAGCGGGAAGCTGATCAGCGGCAGGACGCCACCGAGGTTGCCGAAGAAGATGAAGACGAACAGGGTCGTCAGGTACGGCAGGAAGCGCAGCCCGTCCGGCCCGATGTTCTCAAGGACGATCTGGTTGCGGATGAAGTCGACCAGCGACTCCATGACGTTCTGCAGCCCGGCCGGGGCCAGCCTGGGGGTGCGGAAGGCGAGGAAGAACAGCAGCCAGACCGTGCCGGCGACGAGGAACATCTGCAGCACGACGCGGTTGATGCCGAGGTCGATGCCGAACAGGTGCAGGTCGACGAGGTTCGGCCACTCGAACTCCTCGATCCCGGGGGCCTGGAAGCCCTCCCGCTGGGCAAGCACCGTCACCGTCGCTCCCCTAGCCGCCGCCGTAGCGCCTGATGATCAGGTAGAAGGCGCCCGCCGCTCCGACCAGGATGCCGACCGCCACCAGGAACTCCGTCCCCAGCCAGCGGTCCAGCAGCCAGCCGATGGCACCCCAGGCCAGCACCCCGGCGACCAGCGTGCCGATGATCGACCAGACGATGTCGCCGCCACCGCCAGGCTTGCCGGGAGGCTCGGGTTGGCTCATGGGCGGGCGAATCTATCATCGGGGGCCCGCCTCCTTCTCGTCGACGACCACGTAGGGAATGCGCGCCCGCATCGCGAAGCGGATCTCGGCCGCCAGGTAGACGCAGGTCCCGGCGACCAGCGACAGCGCGAACGCCTCCCGGTCGAAGGCGGTGGTGTCCCGCAGCAGGAACAGCAGCATGCCGATGGCGACCATCTTGACCATGAAGGTGAGCAGCGCCGCCGGCACCATCAGGTCGGTGGCGACCCGCCCGGCGGCCCCGACCGCCAGCAGGGTCGCCGAGAAGAAGCCGACGGCCAGGGCGAGTCCGAACGCGGCGCCGAGCACCCCCTTGCCGCCCGCCGCGAGGAACGCCACCGCGAGCACGACGGGGGTCGCCACCGCGGTGGCCAGGGTGGCCCCGCGGGCCATGCGGACCTCCTCGGTCATCCCGCTCCCTCCCCTCGTCGGTCGCGTTCCACGACATGGCAGACCCGCCGCTCGCGCGGCACCGTCGCCCGATGGAAGTGGACGGCTAACCTACCAGCCGCCGCGCACGTCTCGCCAAGTCACGGCGCTGGGGCGCGCCGGCGCCAGCGCGGCGACAGCAGCCCGAACACCCCGCAGGCGACGACCACCAGGAAGAACGGCAGCACCCGGCGCGGCCCGGTGAACGACAGGGCGACGACCGAGCCGGCCAGCAGCGCGCTCCAGGCGTACAGGATCAGCACCGCCTTGCGGTGGGAGTGGCCGATCTCCAGCAGCCGGTGGTGGAGGTGGTCCTTGTCGGCGGTCATGACCCCGGTGCCCGACCGCACGCGGCGCCCCACCGCGAACAGCGTGTCCAGGAACGGTAGGGCGAGCACCAGGATCGGGATGGCCACGGGGATCAGCAGGGCGAACTGGTCGCCGGCCTGCGGCTGGGTGGTGCGGCCGATGCCGGTGATGGTCGCGCCGGCCAGCAGCGTCCCGAGCAGCATCGAGCCGGTGTCGCCCATGAAGATGCGGGCGGGGTTGAAGTTGTGCGGCAGGAAGCCGACGCAGACCCCGAACAGCAGGGCGCTGAGCAGCGGCGCCGGCGAGTCCTCGGCGATCAGGCCGGAGGCGCCGGTGCGGTAGCTGTAGACGAAGTAGGCCAGCGCGCCGATCCCGACCAGCCCGGCGGCCAGCCCGTCCAGGCCGTCGACCAGGTTGACCGCGTTGACGGTGACGATCACCAGCAGCACGGTGAGCGGCACGCCCAGCTCGGGGGCCAGGCTGATGACGCCCTCGTGGAGCGGGCCGAACGACGGCAGCCAGAAGAACAGCACCTGCACCCCTGCCAGGGTCATGACGCTGGCCGCCAGGACCTGCCCGGCCAGCTTCGCGGGCGCGGTCAGCCCCTTGAGGTCGTCGACGATGCCGATGCCGACCATGAGCGCGGCCCCGATGGCGATGCCGGCCGCCTCAGAGGAGACGAACAGGCGGGGGAACAGCAGCGACGACAGCCCGAGCCCGCCGATGAAGCCGAAGAACAGCGCCAGCCCGCCGAGGGTGGGGGTGGCGATGGCGTGCATCTTGCGCCCGCCCGGCCGGTCGACCGCGCCGATCCGCAGCACCACGGCCCGTACCAGCGGGGTCAGGCAGTAGGTGAGCCCGGCGGCCATCACGGCCACGAGCAGATAGGAGCGAAGGTCGCCCACCAGAGGAACCTATCACGGGGCCTGGCGGTCGGCCGGGCCGACCGGCAGGGTCCTGGCGAGCGCGGTCATCACGGGAGTGACCAGGGCGTCCAACCGCTCGGCGCAGGCCGCGTACGCCTCGGGGGGATGGCCGAGCGGGTCGTCGATGTCGTCGCCCGGCAGGGTCCGGCTGGCTTGCTCGGCGGCGAGGTCGACCAGCTCCGCCGGCGACTTGGCCAGCCACTCCCACTGGCTGGCAGCGCGGGCGAAGGCGGCGAGCAGGAAGGTCCGCCCGGCGGCCGCGCGGTCGTAGGCGAGCACGAACGGCCGGTGCTCCTCGGCCATGCAGAGGATCAGGCCGGCGGCCCGCACCCGGCGCCTGGTCAGCTCGCGGGCGTGGTGCCGTTGCAGGTCGGCGCCCCGGGTCGAGGCCGCGAGCAGCGACCGGCTGGCCGCCGGGTTGCCCTCGAGCGCGTGGCTGCCGGCGGAGCTGACCCGCAGGGCCGCCCCCGGGTAACGGGCCAGCTCCCGGCGGGCGATCGCCTCGGCGGTCGGCGACCGGCAGATGTTGCCGGTGCACACGAACAGCACGGCGAACTCGGCCGGGGGGTCGAGCCGGTCAGTCCGCATCGTCGAACGGCTCCTCGAGGACGCGCTCGATCTCGCCGGCCGGGATCGCCCCCTCGCGCAGCAGCCGCGGCCGTGGGCCCGAGAGGTCGACGATGGTGGATGCCGGCCCCGCGGGCGCCGGGCCGGCGTCGAAGAAGACGCCGACGTCGTCGCCGAGCTGCTCGACGATGCCGGGCATGGTCGCTGGGGTGGGCTCCCCGGTGCGGTTGGCGCTGCTCACCGCCAGGGGGCCGGTGCGCTGGATGAGGGCGAGCGCGAAGGTCTGCTTGGGCATGCGGACCGCGACCGTGCCGCGCGACTCGCCGAGGTCCCAGCCGATGCCGGCCGCCTCGTTGAGCACCAGGGTGAGCGGTCCCGGCCACCAGGCCGCGATCAGCGCCTGGGCGTGGTCGTCGATCTCCTCGACCAGGCCGACGGCCTGGCGCCAGGTGTGCACCAGCACCGGCAGGGGCAGGTCCCGGTCACGCTGCTTGGCGACGAACAGGGCGTCCACCGCCGAGGGGTTGAAGGGGTCGCAGCCGACCCCGTAGAGGGTGTCGGTGGGCAGCACGACCAGCCCGCCGCGGGCGACGACCTCGCTGCCGACCTCCAGCAGCGAGCCCCACTGCTCCTCGTCGCTGGGGACCGCGATGACGCGGGCGTCCTCCACCGGCTCCTCCGCCGTCGTCATCGCCGAGCCTCGTTCACCGGGGCACCCCCTTGGGGTTCCCCGGACCCCACCGGCCCTCCACGACCCGGTCGCCGCCCGCCATGTCGGGCAGGACGGCGATCTCGGCGAGGCCGGCATCGGCGAGCAGCGCGGCGGCCGCCTCGCCCTGGTCCTCGCCGATCTCGCACAGCAGGAAGCCGCCGGGGGCGAGCCAGCGTCCGGCGCGGGCGGCGACCCGCCGCAGCACGTCCAGACCGTCCGGGCCGCCGTCCAGGGCCAGGCGCGGCTCGTGGTCGCGGACGTCCCGGGGCAGGGTCGGGATCGCCCCGCTGGGTACGTAGGGGACGTTGGCGCACAGCACGTCCACCCGGCCGGCCAGCTCGCCGGGGAGCGGCGCGTCCAGGTCGCCGGCGAGCAGCTCCACCCCGTAGCGCTCGGTGTTGGGCCTGGCCCAGGCGAGCGCCGCCGGGTCGAGCTCGGTGGCCACCACCCGCGCGCCGGGGACCTCGGCGGCCAGGAAGCAGGCGATCGCCCCCGACCCGGTGCACAGATCCACCGCGATCGGCCGGAGGGGTCCGGGGAACCCCAAGGGGGTGCCCCGGTGGATCGGTCGGAGGGGTCCGGGGAACCCCAGGGGGGTGCCCCGGTGGATCCGGAGGGGTCCGGGGAACCCCGGGGGGGTGCCCCGGTGGATCGGGAGGGGTCCGGGGAACCCCGGGGGGGTGCCCCGGTCGGTCGGGGGTCCCATCGCGCGGAGGCGGGCGGCGGCCCGGTCGGCGAGGCCCTCGGTCTCGGGGCGGGGCACGAACACGCCGGGACCCACCAGCAGCCGCAGCCGCCCGAACGGCGCCCACCCGACCACGTACTGCAGCGGCTCGCCGGCGGCCCGCCGCGCCACCATGGCCCGCAGCGCCAGCGGGTCGGCGGCCTCCTCGACCAGCCACCGCGCCTCGGCGGCGGCGGAGATGCAGCCGGCCGCCGCCAGCTCGCGGGTCACCCTGGCGACCACCTCCCTGGCCGAAGGGCTAGGCGGCGCTCCGGTGGCGTGGCTCATGCCGGCGCCTCCGCGCCCTCCGCGCCCTCGGCGGCCAGCGCCTGCTCGGCGTCCCTGGCGGCCAGCTCGCCGATGATCCGGTCCAGGCCCCGCCCCTCCAGCACCCCCGGCAGGTCGCCGACGGACAGGCCGATGCGGTGGTCGGTGACGCGGTCCTGGGGGAAGTTGTAGGTGCGCACCCGCTCCGAGCGGTCCAGCGAGCGGACCTGGGAGCGGCGCTCGGCGGCGAGCTGCGCCTGCTGCTCGGAGACGGCCCGCTCCAGCAGCCGCGCCCGCAGCACCCGCATTGCCTTCTCGCGGTTCTGGATCTGGGACTTCTCGTCCTGCATGGCGACGACGATGCCGGTCGGCAGGTGGGTGACGCGCACCGCCGAGTCGGTGGTGTTGACCGACTGCCCGCCCGGGCCGGTCGAGCGGTAGACGTCGACCTTGAGGTCGTTCTGGTCGATGGTGACCTCGACCGGGTCGGCCTCCGGCAGCACGTTGACCCCGGCCGCCGAGGTGTGGATGCGGCCCTGCGACTCGGTCACCGGGACCCGCTGCACGCGGTGGACGCCAGCCTCGTACTTCAGCCGCGACCAGGCGCCCCTGCCCTTGACGGCGAACACGACCTCCTTGAAGCTGCCTTCCTGATTCGAGGCGCTCCGGGAGAGGACCTCGACCCGGTAGCCGTGCTGCTCGGCCCAGCGGGTGTACATCCGGTACAGGTCGCCGGCGAACAGGGCCGCCTCGTCGCCGCCGGTCCCGGCCCGCACCTCGACGATCACGTCCCTGTCGTCGTTGGGGTCCTTGGGGACCAGCGCCAGCCGGAGCTGGGCCTCCAGCTGGGAAGCTGCCGCCTGGGCGCTGGCGATCTCCTCGTCGAGCAGCGCCCGCCCGTCGGCCGAGCGCTCCTCGCGGTGGAGCTGGCGGGCGGTGTCCAGGTCGTCGCGTGCCGCCCGCCAGGCGCGGTAGGCGCGGACGACCTCCCCCAGCTCGGCGAGGCGCTTGGACAGCTCGACCAGGCGGGCCTGGTCGGCGAGGACCTCCGGGTCGGCGAGCTGCCGCTCGACGTCGCCGTAGGTCCGCTCGATCTCGTCCAGTCGTTCGAACACGTCAGCCGCCCTTGGCCAGGTCCTCCTCGGCGGGCGCGACGCCCGGTCCGGCGACCAGCCGGGAGGGCAGGGCCGCGACCCTGGCCTGGTCGGCCGCCGGCAGGACCTGCTCGAGCGCGCGGATGGCGACCTCGTGCATGTCCGGGGTCGGTGGCTTGGTGGTCAGCATCTGCAGCCACAGGCCCGGCTTCATCATCGCCTGCACCAGCGCCGAGTGCTCGCGGCCGGCGCCGAGCCGGATGCCCTCGTAGGCGATGCCGACGATCACCGGCACCGCCAGGATCTGCAGCGGCACCCGCACCAGCAGCGGCGGCCGGCCCACCAGGGAGAACGCCACCGTGAACAGCACCAGCGTGACGACGAACAGGATCAGCAGGAAGTTCGTGCCGCAGCGGACGTGCAGGGTCGGGAAGCGGCCGACGTTGCCCGGCTCCAGCGGCAGGCCCGCCTCGTAGCAGTGGATCGTCTGGTGCTCGGCGCCGTGGTACTGGAACACCCGCCGGATGTCCCGCAGCAGCGAGATGACCAGGATGTAGACGAGGAAGAAGCCGAGCCGGGCGACGCCCTCGACCAGGTTGAACACCAGGTTGTTGGGCAGCATGCGCGACAGCCAGTTGGTCCCGGCCGCCGGCGCCAGGATGAACAGGGCGGTGAAGAACGCCGCCCCGATCCCCAGCGACCAGCCCATCTGCCTGTCGCTGAGCTGCTCGTCCTCCTCGAGGGCCTGGTTGCCGGAGATGGCCAGCGCGCGCACGCCGATGACCAGCGAGTCCACCAGCACCCCGACGCCGCGGAAGAACGGCAGCCGGAACAGCCGCACCCGCTCGGCCAGCGGCCGCAGCGGGTGGCGCTCGAGGTAGATCTCGCCCTTGGGGCGGCGGACGGCGAGCGACCAGACGTCCTGGCCGCGCATCATGACGCCTTCGAGGACGGCCTGGCCGCCGTAGTAGAACGGCCGCCGCTCCCTGGCCTGGTCGCTCACCTCGCGGGATCCCGTGGCGGTCAGGGGGTCGTCTCGGGCGACTTGCGCTTCCCGTAGCGGCGCTCGAACCGCTCGACCCGCCCGCCGGCGTCCACCAGCTTCTGCTTGCCGGTGTAGAAGGGGTGGCACTTGGAGCAGATGTCGACCCGCAGCTCGGAGACGGTCGAGCGGGTCTGGAACTCCTCGCCACACGAGCAGCGCACGGTGGCGGTCACGTACTCGGGGTGGATGCCCTGCTTCATCGTTTTCCTGGTCCTCATGGTCGGGTGCGTGCTGATCCTATACCCCGAACCACCTGGACGGTTGGGGCATTCCGCGCCGTGCGGCTAGTGATCGGGTTCGCGCGTTGCCTTCCTGCCCGCTCTGATCCCCGCGGGCCGTCGCCCTCGCCGCAACACGCGAACCCGATCAGCTGATGTTGGCGCGCTGGATGTGACGCAGGAACTCGGCGTTGGTCTTGCTCTGTCGCATCCGGTCGACCACCAGCTCCAGGGCCTGGGCCGGCTCGAGCGCGCCGAGCACCCGGCGCAGCTTCCAGGCGACGACCAGCTCCTCCTCGGTGAGCAGCAGCTCCTCCTTGCGGGTCGAGGAGGCGTCGACGTCCAGGGCCGGGAAGATCCGCCGCTCGGACAGCTTGCGGTCCAGGCGGACCTCCATGTTCCCGGTGCCCTTGAACTCCTCGAAGATCACCTCGTCCATCCGCGAGCCGGTGTCGACCAGGGCGGTGGCCAGGATCGTCAGCGAGCCGCCCTCCTCCAGGTTGCGGGCCGCCCCGAAGAACCGCTTGGGCGGGTACAGGGCCGAGGAGTCGACCCCACCGGAGAGGATCTTGCCGCTGGCGGGCGTGGCCAGGTTGTAGGCCCTCGACAGGCGGGTGATGCCGTCCAGCAGCACCACCACGTCGCGGCCGTACTCGACCAGCCGCTTGGCCCGCTCGATGGTCAGCTCGGCGACCTGGCAGTGCTCCTCGCTCGGCCGGTCGAAGGTCGAGTAGATCACGTGCGCCTTGGTCGAGCGCTGCATGTCGGTGACCTCTTCGGGCCGCTCGCCGGTGAGCAGGATGATGAGGTACACCTCGGGGTTGTTGGCGCTGATCGCGTTGGCGATCTGCTTCATCAGGGTGGTCTTGCCGGCCTTGGGCGGCGAGACGATCAGCCCGCGCTGGCCCTTCCCGATCGGGCACATCAGGTCCATGATCCGCGTGGAGATCTCGGTCGGGTTGTTCTCCAGGCGCAGCCGCTCCGCGGGGTAGAGCGGGGTCAGGTCCTTGAAGTCGCGGCGGTTGCGGGCCTCCTCCGGCTCCAGGCCGTTGACCTTGTCGACCCGGGAGAGCGCGGCGTACTTCTCGGAGTCGCGCGGCAGCTTGACCGTGCCCTCGATCTCGTCCCCGCGGCGCAGCCCCATCCGCCGGATCATGGACAGCGGCACGTACACGTCCTCCTGGCCCGGCAGGTAGCCGTTGACCCGCAGGAAGCCGTAGCCGTCCTGGGCGCGGATGTCGAGGGTGCCGGTGCGGCTGACCTCCGGACGGTCGTCGGGCTGCTGCCGGTCCCGGTACTCGGGCCGGTCGAGCAGCGCCACGTTGCCGCCCTGCTCGTTGAAGCCGCGGTTGCGGTTCCGGTTGCGGTTGCGGTTGCGGCGACGGCTGCTACCGCCGCCCTGGCCCTGCTGGTTCTCCCAGCGGTTGCCCTGCTGGCCGCCCCAGTCACGGTCGCGGCGCTGGCCGCGGTCGCCGCCGTGGTCGGGCTGTCCGTCGCCGCGGCCGCCCTGCCCCTGACCCTGCCCCTGGCCCTGCTGGCCACCGGAGGCCTGGCCGGCGTCGGCCTGCCCGGCGTCGGCCGCCTGGGCCTGCTGGCCCTCGGAGCCGGCCGCCTGGCCGCCGCCCGGGTTGGGCTCGGTCTGTGCCGGCTGGACCTCCGCGGCCACCTGCACCTGCTCCTGCGCCCGCTGACCGCCCTCGGCCGCGGACGCCGCCGGAGCGGCGGCGGACTCGCCGGTCGCCGCGACGGGTGGCAGCCCGTCGGCGCGCTCGCCGTTGCGGGCCTCGCCCTCCGCCGGGCGAGGGTCGGCCTCACGCTCCACCAGGCGAGAACCGGCCCCGGCGGACGACGGCTGGCCGCCGTTGCCGGCCGCGTCGAACTGCGCCTTCTGCTCCGCCGGCGCGCTGGGCTCCTCGGCGGTGCCGGGCAGCTCCTGCTGGTTGGCCGCCTGGGCGTCGGCCGCCTGGGCCCCGCCGGCAGCGGCCGCGCCGCCGCGCCGGCCCCGACCCGAGGAGCCGGAGGAAGGCACGAACTCGACACCCTGGGCCTTGGCGATGATCGCGCCGATCAGGTCGGCCTTGCGGAGCCGCTGGTAGCCCTGGACACCCATGGACGAGGCGATCGCCTGCAACTCGGGCAGGACCTTCGCTTCGAGGATGTCGCGTTCGGTGGTTGCCATGTTCACCTTCCCTGTGGGTGGTAGACGCCGGCTGGCGTTGGAGCCGGCGTCGCGTGGGGAGCCACCCGGTTGCCGGGGTCTTGAAATGGGCGCCTGGAGGCGGCGCCGTGCGGAGAACTCGCCTCGCTCCTAATCCTGTTCCCGTCGACGGGGCCCGGCGGTGCGGCGCATGCCGCGAGCCGCGAGCTGAAAACGTCGGATCGCGTGACCCGGTCGACTGCTCGAACGGAACTGGTGCTGGTGGTGGTGCCGCCGCTGGCCGGCCTCGCCGGGCACCACCCCGATCGCCAAACGATCCGTGAATGTCACAGGAGTCGCCGAAGCGATGAGCCGAGATGGCGGGGGCGTCGACCGAATTGGCCAGCGACTGAGACCTCTTGCATTGTACGAGCCGGACCCGACGGAGCGCAACAGCCGTCACTCCTCCATCAGCACGCGGACGTCGCCGTGCTTGTCCAGCAACGAGAACCCGGTCGTCTCCCCGTGCCGCTGGAAGACGATCGAGATGGTGGAGCGGCCGACCCGCAGGTCGTGCAGCTCCACCGTGTTGAGCCAGCCGGGGAGCTGTGGCTTGTTCACGTTCAGGGTGTTGGCCGGCGCGTCCGCCGAGATGCCGAGCATCGCCTGCAGCAGCAGGAACGGGGCGCCGGCCGCCCAGGCCTGGGGCGAGCAGGCGACCGGGTAGGCGACCGGCCGGTTCGGCGACCGCCTGGTGAAGCCGCAGAACAGCTCCGGCAGGCGCATGTCGTCGACGGTCACGGCCATCTCGAACATGGCGGTGGCCAGGCGGTTGGTCGCCTTGGCGAAGCCGTACCGCTTCAGCCCGGCGCCGATGATGGCGTTGTCGTGCGGCCAGATCGACCCGTTGTGGTAGCTCATCGGGTTGTAGGCCACCGCCGACTTCGACAGCGTCCGCACCCCCCAGCCGGAGAACATGTCGGGTGCCAGCAGGCGGCGCGCCAGCGGCGCCGCCTTGTCCTGGTCGACGACGCCGCAGTACAGGCCGTGCGCGGGGTTGGAGGAGATGGTGGCCACGGGCCGCTTGTCGCCGTCGAGGGCCATCGCGAAGTACTGCTCGGACTCGACCCAGAAGCGCTCGTTGAAGGCCACCCTCAGGCTGGCCGCCTGGGCGCGGAGGGCCGCGGCCCGCTCGCCGTCGCCGAGCGCCTCGTAGACGTCGGCCAGGCGCAGCTTGGCCAGGTAGACGTAGGCCTGCACCTCGGCGAGCGCGATCGGCCCTTCGGCGAGCTTGCCGTCGACGTGGACGACGGAGTCGTGGGAGTCCTTCCAGCCCTGGTTGGCCAGCCCGCGGGGGCTGGAGCGCTGGTACTCGAGGAGGCCGTCGCCGTCCGGGTCGCCGTAGGTCTCGACCCACTGGAGGGCCCGCTCGACGTTGGGCAGCAGCCGCCTGCAGAACCCGAGGTCGCCCGTCCAGCGGTAGTAGGTGCCGAACAGCAGCAGCCACAGCGGCGTCGAGTCGATCGAGCCGTAGTACGGCGTGTGCGGGATCTCGTTGGCGCCCGCCAGCTCGCCCTGGCGCAGCTCGTGGAGGATCTTGCCGGGCTGGGCGTCGCGCCACTCGTCGACCTCGTCGGCCTGGAAGGCGGCGAGGACCTCGAGCGTGGTGCGGGTCAGGTCGGGGTTCAGCAGCAGCGTCTGGTGGCAGGTGAGCAGCGAGTCGCGGCCGAACGGGGCCACGAACCAGGGGATGCCCGCGGCGGGCAGGTTGCCGTGCCTGGTCGGTGTCAGCAGGGCCCGCAGGTCGCGCAGCCCCCTGGCGAGCAGCGAGTTGTAGAGCTGGTTGTCGGTCCAGACGCGCGTGCAGGAGCGCTCCCACGACTCGTAGGAGCGCCGCAGCTCGTGCATGGCGACGTCGAACGGCTTCTCCGGGAGGCTGGAGTTGGCGGCTCTCGGCTCCACGGTGAGCGCGATCATCTCGGTCTGGGTGGGCTCCAGGCGCAGCCGCCAGGCGGCGACGACCTGCGCGCCGCGGACCTCGATCTCGGTCGGTTCCAGCTCGAACGAGATGCGGGTCTCCCGGAACACCCCGTCCTGACCGGCGTAGGCGAAGGCGACCGAGCTCCGGTCGGCCTTGGGCCGGGCGAGCTTGCCCCTCGTCGCTCGCCGCAGGCCGCGGACCTCGAAGATGTCGGCGAAGTCGGTCCCGAAGGTGAGCCGGAGGTTGAGCTCCACCGCGGTGGCGTTGTAGTTCCTGACCCGGATGCGCTCGAAGAGCCGGCCGTCGATGACCCGGGTGCGGCGGATGTTGACCGTGCCCTGGACGGCGGTGACCGTGCCGTCCTCGTCGACCAGGTCCTGGTTGGTCAGGTCGACGTGGCTGGCGAAGGCGCGGTCGGCCGAGGTCGACAGCAGCAGCGGGGCGTGCCCGTCGACGTCGAGCATGAAGTCCGACAGGTAGCGCGTGTCCCGCCAGTAGAAGCCGGAGCCGATGGCCTTCTCGGCGTCCAGGTTCCCCTCGGCGTCGGCGCAGAGGAACATCTCGCCTTCCTTGGTGGACCACAGCCGCTCGGTCCGCGCGTGCATGACGGCGACGACGCCCTTGACCAGGACACGGTTGACCGAGGCGTCGGCCAGCACGAACTCCTCGCCGGCGGGCGAGGTCAGCTTCTCGGGCACGGGAGACTCCGCGTCATCGGTCTGCGGCATGGGAGCTGCCTCATCCTTCGGCGGAGAGGCAGAGCACTTGAGCCCGCAGTCTACCGCGCGCGTCCAGCCTCCCTCCGGCGGCCCTGAGACCGGGGGGCTACCGCCTTCGGCGATCCTGACTCACCGGGGCACCTCCTTGGGGGTTCCCCGGACCCCTCCGGAGCCCCCCGGACCCCCAGCCAGCGCGCCGGTGCGGGTCAGCTCGAGCTGGTGCACCCGCCAGCCGTCGGCGGCCGCCGTCCGCAACGCCTCGCCGGCGTCGGCGACGGCACCCGGCGCCGCCGACCGGCCGCAGAGGACCAGCAGCGACGGCCCGGCCCCCGACACGAAGGCGGCATGGCCACGGTCGCGCAGCAGCTCGAGCAGGCGGGCCGCGACCGGCGTGCGGGCCAGCCGCCACGGCTGGTGGAGCAGGTCCTCGGTGGCGGGCAGCAGCAGCTCGGTGTCGCCGGCGAGCGCCAGTGGCAGCAGCGCGGCCCTGCCGGCGGTGTGGACGGCGACCTGGAACGGCACCCGCTCGGGCAGCAGCCGGCGGGCCTCGGTGGTCGGCATCGGCGCCGGCGCCACCAGCGCGACGGCGACCAGGTCGGGATGCAGCGGGGCGGCCCGCTGGCGGGGGCGCCCGTCCTCCATCCAGGCGACGGTGGCGCCGCCGTGCAGGCATGGAGCGACGTTGTCGGGGTGGCCCTCCAGCTCGCAGGCGAGCGCGAGCAGGTCGGCGTCGGCCAGGTCGGGCGCGACCAGCTCACGGGCGGCGAGCAGGCCGAGCACGACGGCGGCGGCGCTGGACCCGAAGCCCCGTCCGAGGGGGAAGCCCTTGACCAGCGAGAGGTGGAGCGGGGGCAGGCGCGTCCCGGCCTCGGCCGCGAGCCGCCGCATGGCCACCGCGACCAGGCTGTCCGGCCCGGTCGGCAGCAGCTCCGCCTGCTCGCCGCTGACCTGGATGGCGTCGGCCGGGCCGGGCACGGCCTCCAGCTCGTCCCACCAGTCGATGGCCAGCCCGGCCGCGTCGAACGCCGGCCCCAGGTTGGCGCTGGTCGCCGGCGCCCTCACGCGCACGGACGCGTCCATGGCCCTCGCCTACTGGAGGCCGAGGGCCTCGGCGGCCGCGACCGGGTCGGGCGGCACGGGGCTCGGTGGGGGCGCGCCGGCGAGCGCCCAGTCCGGGTCCTTGAGCCCGTTGCCGGTGACGGTGCAGACGACCAGCTTGCCGCGTTCCACGCCGACGTCGAGCAGGCCGGCCACCGAGGCGGCCGAGGCCATCTCCACGAACACGCCCTCCTCGCGGGCGAGCAGACGGTAGGCGGCCAGGATCTGGCGGTCGGTGACGGCCGCGAGCCGCCCGCCCGACTCGGCCACCGCACGGCGGGCGCCCTCGGCCGACGCCGGCCGGCCGATGCGGATGGCGCTGGCGATCGTCGCCGGCCGCTCCACGGGCCGGCCGATGACCAGCGGCGCGGCCCCCGCGGCCTGGAAGCCGAGCATCGCCGGGCGGCCCGCTCCCATGCCCAGCTCGACCGCCTCGCGGTAGCCGAGCCAGGTGGCGGTGATGTTGCCGGCGTTGCCGACCGGGATGCAGTGGACGTCCGGGGCGCGGCCGAGCGCCTCGACGATCTCGAAGGCGACCGTCTTCTGGCCCTGGATGCGCAGCGGGTTGACGGAGTTGACCAGCGCCACCGGGTGCCGCTCGGCCAGCGTCCGGACCAGCGCAAGGCAGTCGTCGAAGGAGCCGTCGACGGCGAGCACGGTGGCGCCGTGGACCAGCGCCTGGGCGAGCTTGCCGAGCGCGACCTTGCCCTCGGGGACCACCACCGCGCAGGTGATCGCCGCCCTGGCCGCGTAGGCGGCCGCCGACGCCGAGGTGTTGCCGGTGGAGGCGCACAGCACCGCCCGCGCCCCGTCCTCCAGCGCCCTGGACACCGCGACCGTCATGCCGCGGTCCTTGAACGACCCGGTCGGGTTGGCGCCCTCGACCTTGAGCCACACGTCGCAGCCGGTCCGGGCCGACAGCACCGGCGCCCGCACCAGCGGCGTGCCGCCCTCCAGCAGGGTGACGACCGGCGTGCCCGGACCGACCGGGAGATGCTCCCGGTAGCGCTCGATCAGCCCGGGCCACGCCCGTGGGTGATCCAGCTTGTTCACCGGGGCACCCCCTTGGGGTTCCCCGGACCCCTCCGGCTCACCAGCCCAGCACCTCGTCGGCCTCCTCCCCTTCGACCCGCATGACGCTGGCCAGGTTGCTCACCACCGGAAGCTGCTCGAGGCCGTCGAGCACGCGCCGCATGGCGCCCTCCCGTGCCAGGTGGGTGACGAGCACGAGCTGGGCCTCCTCTCCCTTGCCCCGCTGCAGCACCGAGCGGATCGACACGTCGTGCTCGGCGAACACGGCCGCCACCTGGGCGAGGACGCCGGGCCGGTCGGTAACGTCGAGCGCGACATAGTACTGCGTGTCGACGTCCTCCATGCCGCGGACCCGGCGCTCGTACAGGCAGGTGCAGCCGACCCCGTGGGCGCCCTGCAGGCGCGCCCTGGCCACGGCGACCAGGTCGCCGACCACCGCCGAACCGGTCGGCCTGCCGCCGGCGCCGCGGCCGTAGAACATGAGCTGGCCGACGGCGTCGCCCTCGACGAACACGGCGTTGTAGGCCTCGGTGACGCCGGCGAGGGGGTGGCCGCCGGGGATCATCGCGGGGTGGACGCGGGCGCTGACCTCGCCGTCCACCTCCTCGGCGATGGCGAGCAGCTTGACCGTGTACCCCATGCGCGCGGCCGCCGCGATGTCGGCGGCGGTCACGTCGGTGATGCCCTCGCGGTAGACGTCGCCGGCCACCACCCGGGTGTTGAAGGCGAGGCTGGCCAGGATGGCGCACTTGGCGGCCGCGTCGAAGCCCTCCACGTCGGCGCTGGGGTCCGGCTCGGCATAGCCCAGCTCGGTCGCCTCGGCCAGCGCCTCCGCGTAGCCGGCGCCGGTCGAGGCCATGCGCCACAGCACGTAGTTGGTGGTGCCGTTGACGATGCCGAGCACCCGGCGGACGCGGTCGCCGGCCAGCGACTCCTTGAGCGGGGCGACGATCGGGACGGCCCCGCCGACGGCGGCCTCGAACTTGAGGTCGACGCCGGCGGCGTCGGCCGCGTCGAACAGCTCGCCGCCGTGGGTGGCCAGCAGCTCCTTGTTGGCGGTCACGACCGGCTTGCCGAGCCGGATCGCCTCCAGGATCAGGGAGCGGGCCGGCTCGATGCCGCCCATCACCTCCACGACGACGTCGACCTCCGGGTCGGCGACGACCGCGGCGGCGTCGCCGCTGATCCGGGTGGGGTCGACGGCGGGGTCGCGTTTGCGGGTGACGTCGCGGACCGCGACCCGCTGCAGCGTGATCGCCACCCCTGCCCGGTCCCGCACCGGCGTGGCGTGCTCGACCAGCAGCCTGGCCACCCCGGTGCCGACCACCCCGCACCCCAGCATCCCGATCCTGAGCGCCGCCCCCACGTTCCCTCCGTTGTTCGTTCCCGGACTGCCGCCCATCTTGCCCGACGTCCCGCTTCGCGGCCCGCCGGGACCGCCTCGTCGGCGGGTCCAGGCCGCCGGATCGATCCCGTATGCTCCGCTCGGGAGCAACCGCAGGAGGGAGCACCATGGCGACCGCGACCGCCTACCTGGACCGCGTCCTGCCCGCCATCGACCGCCTCGGCGAGCGCTTCGCCGCCCTGGTGACCTCGGCGCCCGACCCGGCGGCCCCGATCCCCGACTCCGCCTGGACCGTCCGGGACGCGACCGCCCACGTGGTCACCGTGGCACGCCGGTACATCGACGGCCCCGAGGGTCGCGGCACCTGGGTCCCCGACCCGCGCGACCTGGCCGCGCTGAACGACACCCAGATCGAGGCGCTCGGCGACCTCGACATGGGCGAGCTCGCCGCCAGGCTGCGGCGCGACCTCACCGCGCTGGCCGCCCAGCTCCGGGCCTACGGCACCGCGCCGCCCTCGTTCCGGTTCCACGGCGGCGAGCCGGTCGCCGCCGACGTGGCCCTCGGCATCCTCCTCGGCGAGCTGGTCGTCCACGGCTGGGACATCGCCAGGGCCGTCGCCCGCCCCTGGCCGATCGACCCGGGCGACGTCGAGCTGATCCTCGACGGCGTCGAGCCCATCCTCCCCGGCTGGGTCGACCACGAACACGCCGGCGACCTCACCGCTACCTTCGAGGTCCGCCTGCGCGGCGGCAGCACCCGCCGCTGGTCGTTCCGCAACGGCCGCCTCGACACCACCCCCACCGCCGGCCGCCCCGACGTCCACATCTCCGCCGACCCCGCCGCCCTCCTCCTGGTCTTCTACCGCCGCGAGTCTCAGTGGTCCCACATCGCCCGCGGCCACATGCTCGCCTGGGGCCGCCGCCCCTGGCTCGCCGTCACCCTCGCCACCCGCTTCCACACCCCCTGAAGAATTCAAAGAAGCGACCGGCAGGCCAGGCACCCAACGGGAACGGAAGGGACCCACCGTAGGGGCGGCCGGGGGGCCACCGCCCGACCGACTGTAGTTCCCGGAGGAAGGGTGGTGGCCCCCCGGCCGCCCCCCCACGGCGAGCGAAACGAGGACGAGGGCCCGGGCTACATCCGCTCCGGCGCCCCGGGCTACATCCGCTCCGGCGCCGCGACCCCCAGCACCCCGAGCGCATTGGCGAGGACCTGCCGCGTCGCCATGCACAACCACCAGCGCGCGCTGGACACCCCCGGATCGTCGGTGAGGATCCGGCACTCCCCGTAGAAGCGGTGGAACGCCGCCGCCAGCTCCTCCGCGTAGCGCGTCAGCCGGTGCGGGGCGCGCTGCGTCGCCGCCACCACCACCATCTCCTCGTAGCCGGCGATCCGGCGGAGCAGCACCTGCTCGAGCGGATGGTCCAGCAGCCCCAGGTCGGCGGCGTCCGGCGGGACGGGCGCGAACCCCACCTCGCCCGCCTGCCGGATCACGCTGGCGATGCGGGCGTGCGCGTACTGGACGTAGTAGACCGGGTTGTCCATCGACTGGCGGGTGACCGCCTCGATGTCGAACTCCATCGGCGTGTCGACCGAGAAGCGCAGCATCGTGTAGCGGGCCGCGTCCTTGCCGACCTCGTCGATCAGGTCGTCGACGGTGACGATGTCGCCGGCCCGCTTGCTCATGCGCACCGGCTCGCCGGCCCGGACCAGCGAGACCATCTGGCCGATGACGAACTCGGCGGTGCCCTCGGGGTCGCCGAAGGCGCGCACGACCGCACGCAGCCGCGGGATGTAGCCGTGGTGGTCGGCGCCCCACAGGAAGATGAGCCGGTCGAAGCCGCGCGCCCGCTTGTCCCGGTAGTAGGCGACGTCCTTGCCGAAGTACGTCGGCTCGCCGTTGGAGCGGATCATCGGGCGGTCCTTGTCGTCCCCGAACCGGGTGGAGCGCAACCACACGGCGCCGTCGCGGTCCTCGACCACGCCGCGCTCGCGCAGCTCCGCCACTGCCGCGGCGATCGCCCCGGTCTGGTGCAGGGTCCGCTCGGAGAACCAGACGTCGAACTCGACCCCGAGCCGCGCGAGCGTCCGCCTGATCGTGTCGAGCATGCGGCGGTAGGCCCATTCGGTGATCTGCGCCCGGCGCTCCCCGGCGTCCAGGTCGGCCGGGCCGGCCCCCTGCTCGGCCTGGAGCGCCTCGGCCAGCTCGGCGATGTAGCTGCCCTTGTAGCCGTCTGGCGGGGGCTCGGCGGGCCGGCCGAGCAGGCGCAGGTAGGCCGCATCCACGCTGGCGCCGAGCAACTCGATCTGGGTGCCGGTGTCGTTGAGGTAGTACTCGCGCCCGACCTCGTGGCCGGTGGTGGCGAGCAGGTTGGCGAGCGCGTCGCCCGTCGGCCCGAGGCGGGCGTTGCCGACGTGCAGGGGGCCGGTCGGGTTGGCGGAGATGAACTCGACGTTGACCCGCTCTCCCCCGCCGAGGTCGATCCCGCCGAACCTCGGCCCCGCCGCCAGCACCCGGCGGACCAGGTCCTCGAACCAGCGATGCGCGAGGCGGACGTTGACGAAGCCGGGCCCGGCCACCTCGACGCCCTCGATCCAGTCGGGGGCCTCCAGGTGGGCGACCATCGCCTCGGCGACCGCCCTCGGTGGCGCCTTGGCGGCCTTGGCCAGCGCCAGCGCCACGTTGGTGGCCCAGTCGCCGTGCTCGGCCAGCCGTGGCCGCTCCAGGGTCGGTTCCGGGAGCGCGTCCGGGTCGAGCGCCAGCGCCCCGGCCGCGGACGCCTTGGCCAGCGCGTCGCGGAACAGCTCGGAGAGCTCGCGCTGGACGGCGAGCTGGCCGCCACTCATGGCGCCCCCGCGGTCGGCGCCCCGCGTCCCTGCTGGGCGAGGATGCCGGCCACCAGGTGCAGGAGCTGGATGGGGTCGAACGGCTTGGTGACGTAGGCGGCGACGCCGAGGTCGGTGCCCTTCTGCACGTCGGACTCCTGGGCCCTGGCCGACAGCAGCACGATCGGCACCGGACCGCCGGTGGTGCCCGCGAGCCGGCGGGCGACCTCCCAGCCGTCCAGCTTCGGCATCATGATGTCGAGCAGCATCAGGTCCGGCTTGAAGTCGGCGAACAGCGCCAGCGCCTCCTCGCCGTCGGAGGCCACCTCGACCGCGTAGCCCTCCAGCTCGAGGTTGACCTTGAGCAACTGTTGGATGACCTGGTCGTCGTCCACGACAAGGATGCGGGGATTGGACATGCGGACAAGACCTGAGGAAGGGGCTCCGGATGAGCGCGCGACGCGAGTTCGCGGAGCATAGCACAGGCCCTTTGAGCAGCAGGTTCGCGTTTGTCCGGGGATTGCCGCCGCGCCCTTGATGCGCACCGCCGACGGCCGAGTTGAACCGCGACCGCACGTTCTCCAAGCAGACGAGCGCCGTGAGCTCGACCAGTTGTGCCTCATCGAGGTGGTCCAGCAGCCTCTTCACGAGCTCGTCGTCGACGGTGGGCGGCGTGTCGGTCATCGCCTCGGCGTACTCCAGGACCAGCCGCTCCAGCGGATCGAACAGCTCGCTGTCCCGCCACTGCGGCACCGCCTCGATCTTCCCGCGCGAGATGCCGTGGGTGTGCAGCACCCAGTACCCGAAGTCCATGCACCACGGGCAGCCGATCTTGACGGCCGCGGCCAGGTCGGCCAGGTCCTTGATCTTCACGTCCAACCGCCGCCAGCGGGGCGCGCGCTGCTCCAACTGGCCGTACGCCCTCGCCACCTGCGGGTGGTGACCCATGGCCCGAAACGGCTCGAGCACCTCACCGAACCTCCGCCGAAGGAACCACCCGCCGATCCGGTAAGACAAGGTCCGTGGCGGATCGAGCGATATGCGTGCCATATCGTGTCTCCTTGTCACATCGGCTGGGGTTGGTTCGTCACTGTGATGACGGAACGCGACCGGAGGATGTGACCGGTGGACGAGGGCGACTGGCTGGCGGAACGGTTCGAGGAGAATCGGACCCACCTGCGGGCGGTGGCCTACCGGATGCTCGGCTCGCTCAGCGAGGCCGACGACGCCGTCCAGGACGCCTGGCTGCGGCTCAGCCGCGCCGACACCAGCGGCGTCGACAACCTCGGCGGCTGGCTGACGACCGTGGTGGCGCGGGGGTGCCTGGACCGGCTGCGCGCCCGCGCCTCGCGCCGCGAGCAGCCGCTTGGGGTGCACCTGCCCGAGCCGATCCTCAGCCCCGACGACGGGCCCGACCCCGAGCAGCAGGCGCTGCTGGCCGAGGGGGTCGGGCTGGCGCTGCTGGTGGTGCTGGAGACGCTGACGCCCGCCGAGCGGCTGGCGTTCGTGCTGCACGACACGTTCGCGGTGCCCTTCGACCAGGTCGCTGCGATCGTGGGGTGCTCCCCGACCGCGGCACGGCAGCTCGCCAGCCGCGCCCGCCGCCGGGTCAAGCAGCACGCCACCGTGCCCGACGCCGACCTGGCCCGCCAGCGGGCGGTGGTCGACGCCTTCCTTGCCGCCGCGCGCGACGGTGACTTCGACGCGCTTGTCGCGGTGCTGGACCCCGACGTCGTGCTGCGCGCCGACCGCGGTGCCGTGCCGTTGGGCGCATCGAGGGTGGTCCGCGGCGCGCGGGCCGTGGCCGAGGGGGCGCTGACCTTCGCGCGGCTTGGCCGGTTCGCACGACCGGTGCTGGTGAACGGGGCCGCGGGAGTCGTCGCGCGGGCCCCGGATGGCCAGCCGTTTTCGGTCATGGGCTTTACCGTCAGGCGCGGGAGGATCGTCGAAATCGACATCCTCGCCGACCTCGCGCGCCTCCGCCAGCTCGACCTGACGGTCCTCAACGACTGATGACATCAATCCGCAGCAGATCGTGACAGAGGAGGCGAGATGGCAGAGGTCGTGGCAAGCATCGAGATATCCCGTCGTCCCGAAGACGTCTTCGCATACGTGGCCGACCCGTTGCACCACACCGAATGGATCGAGAGCGTCGTGTCGGCACGCCAGGAGCATGATGGCCCACTCGCCGTGGGCTCCAGAGTCCTGGCGACCCGGCGGGTCGGGCCTTGGAAGTTGCGGTACACCGAGGAGATGGACGAGCTGCATCCTCCAAGGACCTGGGTGAACCACGGCGTCGGCGGCATCCCGGTCATCGCCGTTGCCAAAGGCACGGTTGAGCCGCTCGACGACGGCAAGCGGTCGCGCGTAACGATCTCGTGCGAGTTCCTGGGGCACGGGATCGGCAAGCTGCTCGCTCCGCTCCTCGCCCGTCGGCTGGCGAAACAGCTGCCGAGGGACGAACAGAAGCTGAAGGAGTTGCTCGAGCGGGGCGCGTACGCCCAAACGTAAACGTGTGCGCCTGGCGGGATTCGAACCCACGACCTTCTGCTCCGGAGGCAGACGCGCTATCCAGACTGCGCCACAGACGCCGATCCACATCTCCCTGGCTCGCCAGGGACGTGCCCGATCATACCGAACGCGCGCCCCTTGTGGAGAGCTGAACGCAGGCGAGCTGCCGAGCCCCGAGAATCTGGAGCTGTGGCACGTCCACCAGCCCTGCGGGGCCAGTGTGGCGGACACAGTGGCGTGGGCCAGGTGGTTCCTCGAGCAGTATGGCGAGGAGTTTCCAGACGGCGGAGCCGTGAACTCGCCTTCCGTCCCGAGGGATGCGAACATGTGTTCGTGGTGAGTGAGGGGACGATCCTGCACGCCGACGTCGACGCGTTCTACGCGTCGGTCGAGCAGCGGGACGACCCTCGCCTGCGCGGCCGCCCCGTGATCGTCGGGACATGGGTCGTGCTCGCGGCCAGCTACGAGGCCAAGGCGTGCGGCGTCCGCACGGCGATGGGCGGCGCGCAGGCTCGCCGCCTGTGCCCGCAGGCGGTGGTGGTCCAGCCCCGGATGTCGGCCTACGCCGAGGCGAGCAAGGCGATGTTCGAGGTGTTCGATGACACCACGCCGCTGGTCGAGG
>WNGA01020035.1_pt1 | contig 21172 bp, 20 predicted proteins | sample 5400061 | NCBI WGS metagenome assembly WNGA01 (sample SAMN13153366, study PRJNA577476) | soil metagenome | isolation source: 100 cm soil or saprolite under grassland replicate 2 | place: USA:California | collected 2016-06-15
GGGATCGGTGCCGTAGCCCGGCTGCACGAAGGATTTGAATCCGAGGTTCTCCAGCGTTTTGACCGCGTCGGCTTCGAGATCGGAAATCAGCATGCAATTGACGTGGCGCAGGCCGCGCCCGCGCGCGATGTCGATCAGAAGATTGACAAGCGTGGTACCGAGTCCCCGGCCGCGAAACTGCGGATTGAGCATCCATTTGATTCGTCCCACCAGCCGCAGCGGACCGCCGAGGCGATGCAGGGTCGCGTCGGCGACGATCTCCTGGCCGTTGAGCGCGAGCAAGGGGAAGACTTTCCCGTAATCGATGTTGCGTCCCCACGATTCAATCAGCGCGCGACTGTCGACGTTGTCCCAGGCGAAACGTTTGTAGTCGTTCGGGAGTCGATGAAAAAAATCGTAGAGCGCGTCGACGTCATTCGCCGCGAACGGACGAATCAGAACGCGCGTGCCGTCGCGGAGAACAGCTTCCTGTGGGTATCGGTGCGGCATGCTTCTAGCGTTTCGCGATCGCGCGATAGCTTTCGTCGATCCACGCTTCGATCAGCTCGAGCGGCGGTTTTGATTTGGGATTCAGATGCGCGGTCACCCAGCCGTGCTTGCCCAGGCCGTAGTGCGTCGGCTCGGCGAATGGAAGGTCATGCGCCATGTCGCGGGATTGCGGCAGCTTCGTCGAGATGCTCACCTCGCCGTCTGTGAGCCCCATGAAAACGAACGCTTTCCCCTTCACCTTGATCGCCGTCTCGCCCCACGGATGATCCTCGGTCGCCCCGGGATAGCGGAGCGCCCGCTTGCGCAATCGTTCGTGAATCTGTTTTGCGGTCATGTCAGCAGAGCGAATCCGATCATCTTATACAGCAGTCGCGCGCCGACGTTCGCATCCCACTCCGATTCTCCCGGCGCGACCTCGCAGAGATCGAGCCCCACAATGCGCTTCTTCGCGCGGCGAATCGCGCGCAGCAGTCCGATCGCTTCGTTCCACGACAAGCCGCCGGGCACCGGTGTTCCCGTTCCGGGACAGAGCGTCGGATCGAGACCATCGATGTCCCACGACAGATATACATCGGCAGGCAACTCGGAGACGATTTCATCCGCGAGCTCGGCGAATGTCGCGCCGCTCTCTTTTCGCGCTGCGAGCTGGTCATCGAAAAAAGTTCGAATGCGGCCGTTCGACTCTTCGATCCGTTGCATTTCCGATATGCCGACATCACGCACACCAACTTGCACCAATTTTGGAATGTGGGTTTTCGTGATCACATTGTGAAAAATCGACGCGTGCGAATACGTGAAGCCTTCGTATGCATCGCGAAGATCGGCGTGAGCATCGAGATGGAGAATGCCCATCGTCGGATAGCGTTCTGCATATGCGCGGATCGCACCGAACGGCACGGAGTGATCGCCGCCCAGGACCACGGGCATTTTGCCGGCGTGGAGGAGAGCGCGCGCCTCGTCGTAAACCCACTGGTTGACCGCTTCGCTGATTTTGTTCACGTTCCGAACGTGTTTTCTGCCTAACTTTTTCGCCTTCGCGTTCCAGCTCACGATTTTTCGCGGGATGTCGAGCATCGCGATGCCCGCTTCATACGGACGGCCGGTCTCGTGATCGAAGAGATCGACCTGCTTCGATGCTTCGAACACCGCCGCCGGTCCACGCGAAGTTCCGCCACCGTACGAGGTCGTCGCTTCAAATGGGACGGGAATGATGACCACCTTCGCTTCGTCGGGCGTGAAGGGCAGGCCGTAGATCCCTGAATGCTCTGAGGCGGCTGCGTCAGGATCGAAACGTTGTCGGTTGTCGGTCGTCGGTTGTCGGGCCACGGCGAACGGCCAACTAATCCAGGTCCATCGGATTGATCAGCGGCTTATCCGATTTGTCCGCGCGCTGCATCGCTTCCTTGAATTTTTCCTCGAGGATGCGCGCGCGGTCCTTCTGACTCTCGAGCTGCTTCTCGAAGCGCTTCTCCATCTCGCTTTTCTGCGTTTCGAGGTTGGAGACCATCGATTCGAGCGAGAGGCCGGACTTCGTCTCTTTCGCTTTGTGCAGAAGGATCTCGCCGCTGACGCGATCGATGACGATCAGCGCTTCACAGCAGGGGCATTGGATCTCGAAGTTCTTCGCCATGGCACCACCTCATTCTAACGCCTGCGTGAGGTCGGCGATGAGGTCGTCCTTGTGCTCCAGTCCGATGGACAGCCGCAGCAGGCTCGGCGGCGTTCGGGAGGCAGGACCTTCGCTCGATGCGCGATGTTCGATCAGACTCTCGACTCCGCCGAGTGACGTGGCGCGGGTGAACACTTTCGTTTTCGCGGCGACGGCTAGCGCCTCCTCCCGCCCCCCCTTCATGCGGAAGGACAACATGCCTCCGAAATCCGTCATCTGTTTTGTCGCGATTGCGTGGCCCGGATGGGAGGGCAGTCCCGGGTAATGCACGACTTCGACGCGTGGCTGTCTCGCCAAAAATTCGGCGATGGCGCCCGCGTTCTCGCAATGAAGGCGCATTCGCGGAGCCAGCGTTCGGATGCCACGTAGCACCAGCCACGAATTGAATGGTGATGCGACACCTCCGACGATCGTGCGCACGTGGTCCGTTTTCTCGAACAGCTCATCGCGACGCCGGAACGCCAGTGAGCCGCCCTGCACATCGCTGTGGCCGCCAAGGTATTTGGTGGTGGAGTGCATGACGACGTCGGCGCCGAGCTCGATCGGCCGTTGCAGCGCAGGCGTGGCGAACGTGCTGTCCACGATCAACAACGCATCGCCGTCGTGGGCGATCGACGCGATGGCAACGATGTCGGTGATCTTCATCAGCGGATTCGACGGCGACTCGCACCATAACGCCCGCGTACCCGGTCGCATCGCCTTGCGCACGGCGTCGAGGTCGTCCATCGAAGTGAAGCCGTGTGTCAGTCCCCATGTGGGGAAAAAATCGGACGCCAGAACGCGCACGGCGTAGTAGCCGTCGTCGGGCAGCAGCACGTGAGCCCCCGACGGCAGCGATTGAAACAGAGCTGCGGCCGCCGCCATCCCTGACCCGAAGGCCAGGGCCGCCTCCGCGGAATCGATCGCCGCGAGCGCCGCCTCGAGCCGCGTCTGCGTCGGATTGTGATCGCGAATGTAGCTGTAGCCATGCGACGGCTGGCCGTCAGATGCATTGCGCTCGAACGTAGTTGAGAGGTGAATCGGCGGCGAGATCGCGCCGGTAGCCTCGTCAGGATTTGCGCCGGAGTGGACGGCTTTTGTTTCGAAATGCATGAGCGGAGCATAACTTCATTGCCGGTTGCCGGTTGCCGGTTGCCGGTTATCAGTTGCCGATTGCCGGTTACCGGTTGTCAGTTGTCGGTTGTCGATGTAGTTGCCGGTTTTGGCTGCCACGTACCGATTCTCGGTTGCAGGTCGGCGATCCGTTTTGGTTGTCCGGCAGAGTTGTGGAATGTGTCCGGCAACTGGCAACTGGTAACCGACAACCGACAACCGGTAACCGTCAACCGGGAACCAGCAACCCAGCGAATCCAGCAACCGAGTAACCTAGCAACCCTGTGGGCAGAATCCACCTCGGCTCCATCCTCGGCACGAGCATCGATCTCGATTTCAGCTTCATCATCCTGGTGGCCTTCTGGGTGATGAGTTACGTCCAGAGCGCCGGCATGAAGTACGCGCTGCTGTGGGTGCCTGTGCTCTTCATCAGCGTGCTCTTTCACGAGCTTGCACACGCGTCGATGATCGGGGGCTTCGGCTTCGGACCGAGTCACATCCTGCTTCAGGGAATCGGCGGCGTCACGGTCAACGAGCGGCGCGCGCGACCTTGGCAGGACCTCTTCATCAGCGCCGCCGGTCCGCTGTCGAGTTTTCTCCTCGCCATAACGGTTCGATTCCTGTTTCTGCGGATCCCGGGGATGCAGCGGGACCCGTTTTTTGCAGCTTTTGTTCCGCTCCTTGCGCAGGCCAACATCCTCTGGGGGTTTTTCAATCTACTTCCGGTCGCGCCGCTCGACGGCTACGGCATGGTGCGTCACTTCCTGCGCATGCTTCTGAGCGAGCGGACAGCCTTCATGATCTCCATCTGGCTGTCGATGATCGTCGGAGGAGTCCTCGTGCTGGCGAGTGTCTATCTGAAGCAGCCTTTCATCGCTCTCCTGCTGCTCTGGTTCATCCGGTCGAGCTATCTCCAGTGGCAGTTTTTCCGTTCTTCTGACCGGACAGACGATTAAGACGTAAATTCACCTAAAATAAGACTCTTTAGTCAGGTCCTATGACCCTACACCCGCCAGACTTCTCTTCGTCCAAGCCGTCGAGGCTGGCGAAAGCGAGACGCGATTTCGCGCGTTGGTTTCGCCTCTCTCGCGGCGGAGACGTGCCTTCGAGTAGGACCACGACGGCAATTCTCAAGGCGCAGCAAGAAGCGATGCTCGACGGAGTGCTCGTGGTGGATCCGGAAGGAGGCGTGCTCTCCTACAACCGCCGCTTTCTCGAGCTTTGGGGGATCCCGGAAGAGGCTGCAGCAAAGAGCAACGACCAGCAACTCCTCACGTACGCCGCCGAGAAGGTTGCCCATTGGGATAGCTTCATCGAGCAGGTCGAGTATCTGTACAAGCACCCGAAGGAGATTCGCTCGGGCGATCCGATCCTGCTCAAGGACGGGCGCGTCTTCATGCGCGCTTCCGTTCCGGTGACGACCGACGGCAAATATGCGGGCCGGGCCTGGCACTTTCGTGACGTGACAGAGTCGCGTCGCGTCGAGGTCCTGCAGACCGCGCTGTTCCGAATCGCACAACTCGCTCGCGAGACGGAAGACCTGCACGAGTTCTATCGCGAGATTCACGAAGTCGTCGGCACGTTGATGGAGGCGACGAACTTCTACATCGCCGAATACGACGCGGATCGCGGCATCCTCAGCTATCCATATTTTGTCGACGAGTTCGATCCGGCGCCCGAAGGTCGTCCGCCGGGCCGCGGCTGCACTGCATTTGTTCTGCGCACCGGCAAACCGCTGCTGGCAACACCGGAAGTCTTCGAGCGGTTATGCGCTGAGGGTGAAATCGAGCTTGTTGGACACCGCTCCATCGATTGGCTCGGCGCGCCGCTGAAGAGCGGCGATCGAACCTGGGGCGTCATCGGCGTGCAGACGTATGAGCCGTCGAAGCGGCTGACGCCGCGCGACAAAGAGATCCTGGTCTTTGTCTCGCAGCAGGTCGCGTCGGCCATCGAACAGAAACGGCAGGAAACGGCGCTTCGCGAGAACGAGCGCCGCTACCGCCAGATGTTCGAGAACAACCGTGCGGTGCAGCTCATCCTCGATCCGGAGACGGGTGACATCGTCGATGCGAACCTGGCCGCGTCGGAATATTACGGCTGGAGCGTCGATCGGCTGCGGTCGATGAAGATCTGGGACATCAACACGCGCGGCGAACAGCAGGCGCGTGAAGAGATGGCAAAAGCGGGGCAGCAGACTCGCGCCTATTTTGAATTTCAGCACCGGCTCGCGAGCGGGTCGGTCCGCGACGTCGAGGTTCACTCCGGGCCGGTCGAGATCGGCGGGCGCCGCTATCTCTACTCGATCCTTCACGACATTACCGAGCGCCGTCAGGCCGAGCAGGCGTTGCTCGCCTCGGAAGAGAAATACCGCAACATCTTCGATTTCGCATCCGTGGGGATTTATCAGGCCACACCCGACGGACGGCTGATCACAGCGAACGCCTCGATTGCCCGCATGCTTGGCTACGACTCCGTCGAGGAATTCCTGCAAATCAACATTCGCGACGTGTACTTCCATCCCGAAGACCGCGAGGAGCAGTTCCTCAACAAGATTTCCGCCAGCTCTGTCGCGGAGGCACAAGTCCTCTGGAAGACGAAGCACGGCACACCGATTTGGGTGCTCATCAACGCGCACGCGATTGAGGATGCCGGCGGCACAGTCCTCTTTGAGATTTTCGTCTACGACATGACGGAGCGGAAGCTCGCCGAGCAGCAACTCGCCGCGGCGAACGCGCAGCGCAAAGCGGTGCTCGACTCCGCGACGGGCGTCTCGATCATCGCCACGGACGCAGATGGGATCATCACCGTCTTCAATTCAGGCGCCGAACGGCTCCTCGGCTATTCGGCGGCCGAGGTGATCGGGCGGCGATCGGTGCTCGATCTGCATCGGCCCGAGGAGCTGGAAGAGCAAGCAAACCGGCTGCAAAGCGAATTCGGTCAGCGCCTCAGCGGCTTCGACATCCTTGCATATCGCGCCGATCACGAAGGCTTCGAAGAGCGCGAGTGGACGTACGTGAAGAAAGACGGAATGGCGATCACCGTTCTCCTGTCGGTCGCTGCGCTGCGCCGCGACGACGGCTGGCTCACCGGTTTCCTGCACGTCGCCAATGACGTCACCGAGCGCAAACGCGCAGAAGAGACGTTCCGCAAACAATCGGCGGCGATGACCGCTTCGATGGACGGCATTGGGATCGTCAACGATCGCCTTGAATTCACGGTTGTGAACGATGCGCTCGCGAAGCTGTACGGTTACCCCGATCCGCAGTCGATGGCCGGACTTTCCCTGAATGCCCTCTACGAAGCGGCAACGTACGAGCGCTTCACGAGCACGATTCTGCCGATCGTGAAGCAACGCGGCCGCTGGCGCGGTGAAGCGCCAGGCCTTCGACACGACGGCCTGACATTCCCGCAAGAAATCTCGATCAGCGCGATCGAAGGCGGCGGTCTGGTGTGCGTCGTGCGCGACATCACCGAACGGACATATGCCGAGGAGCAGATCAAGCACCTCGCGTATCACGATGCACTGACGGGCTTACCGAATCGCCTGCTGTTCAAGGATCGCCTGACCGTGGCCATCTCGCAGGCGCAGCGCGAGCGGGCCAAGCTCGCCGTTCTCTTCCTCGATCTCGATCGATTCAAGGTCATCAATGACTCCCTCGGCCACAACATCGGCGATCAGCTTCTGCAGGCGGTCGCCAGTCGCGTGCAATCGTGCGTCCGCGAAAGTGACACCGTCGCGCGCCTCGGCGGCGACGAATTCACGATTCTCCTCCCTCACCTGCCGCACGGCGAAGACGCGGCGCTTGTCGCGCAGAAGATCATCGACGCGGTCCGCTACCCGTTCCAGATCGAAGGACGCGAGTTCTTCATGACCACCAGTAGCGGCATCAGCTTGTATCCCGATGATGGATTCGATGCGGAGACGCTGATCAAGAACGCAGATACCGCCATGTATCAGGCGAAGGAACAGGGCCGCGACAACTACCAACTGTTCAACGCGTTCATCAACGCGAAAGCGCTGCAGCGCATCGCGCTCGAACATGGATTGCGAAAGGCGCTGCTCAACCAGGAGCTCGCGGTTTATTACCAGCCCATCTTCGATTTCCGCACCGGGCGCATCAGTGGGATGGAGGCCCTTCTCCGCTGGAATCACCCCACTCTCGGCATGATCCCGCCGACGGTGTTCATCCCGCTCGCGGAAGCCATCGGCGTCATGATTCCGATCGGCACCTGGGCAACACGCGTTGCGTGCGCGCAGGCAAAGGCGTGGCACGACGCCGGACATCGATCGCTTTCGCTCGCGGTGAATCTGTCCGTTTGTCAATTGCAGCAATCGGATTTGCTGCAACACGTTCAGGAGATCATCGACGAAACCGGCCTGCCGCCGCGGCTGCTCGAGCTGGAGATCACCGAAAGCAGCGCGATGCAGAGCCCGGAAACGAGTGTGCGCACGCTTTACGAACTGAAGAAGCTCGGAATTCGCATCTCACTCGACGATTTCGGCACCGGTCACTCATCGCTGAGCTACTTGAAGCGATTCCCGATCGATACGCTGAAGATCGATCAGTCGTTCGTCCGCGACATCACCCACGATCCCGACACCGCGGCCATTGTCACAGCGATCATCGCGATGGCGCACAGCCTGCGGCTGAAAGTGATCGCCGAGGGTGTCGAGTTCACCGAGCAGTCATCGTTCCTGAAGCGGCCGGTGCCGTCGGATCGCTTCGTCGAGCTGCTCGCGAGGACGTCAGAGGACGTGAGCGCCAGTTAGTGCCGGACAGTGCGCTGTCGACCGGCCGTCGTGATCTGTACGGTGATCTTTGAGATGGACTTCGCGCCCGCGGAGTCGGTGCCGGTCAGCGTCACCGTGTACGTTCCGGGATTCTGATACACGTGCTGGGCGACGGCGCCGCTCGCGGAGTCGTTGTCGCCGAATTGCCATTGGAATGTGTAGCCCGGATTGCCGCCGCTTCCGGTTGCAGTGAATGTCACCGGCACAAAGGGTCGCCAGATTGGATAATCGGCTGCCGCGCTGGCGACGAAGGGGCAGACCCTGACCAGATACGACTCGCTGCCTTCCGTCGTTGAGATCACGCGTTGAATCGAGCCGACGTAACCGTTATTGACGAATACGAGAGGAAAGGGTGCGGCGAGACGACTGAACTGCGAGTTGGGCGACAGAAAGGTGTCGCTGGGAGTCGCGCCGACCGAAGTGAAGCGGCGCAGACGCGTATCGGCAAAGAAATTCAGTCCGGCAATTGCGTCAACGTAGACCAGCGCCCACTCCGAGAGCGCACGATTCCAGATCAATGACGAAGCAGCAATGTCGGTGCCGGTGCCGCTCATCAATGACGAATCGGCTGTGGTGACGCTGCCTGCGGCATTCACCACTGCATAACGCAGTTCGGTCCCGCCGCCGCTCTTCGGGCTCGAGAAAATGATCAGCATCGAGGTTCCGTCAGTCGCAATGCGCGGATTCAAGACCGTTCGATTGGTGACGGCAGCCGTGTTGAAGGAGGGCCCGTTCAACAGAGTGAGAATCGTGATCGGCGGCGTCGAGTTTGTTCGCGACCAGAGCACGCCGACGGTTCCGTCGGGAAGCGCAACGATGCGAGGCTGCGCCGGATTTCCGGCGAACAGCGAGACATCCGTATCCAAAATCACGCTGCCGGAGGGTGCCACAAGCGAGAGCCAGAGGCCGAGGTCGCGGCCGCCGGTGACGAAGTGGGCGATCGCGAAAGCCTGTGCGGCGCTGTCCCAGGTGATGTCGAATTCGTCGCCGAAGGACCACGAATGCGGCATCGGAATCGGAGCGCCGACCGGACTTCCGGTGATGTCCAGCGGCTGCAGCATGAGAGTCGCATCCGTGCGCTGAAAAAAGAGGCCGAACTGCCGGGGGCCGTCTTCGAAGAGAAGCGCTGCGGGGCCATTCAAAGAAGTGGTTGTGACTTGGCGATCAGGGCTGACTTGATTGAGGCCGTCGTAACGGGCCGTGAAAATCGAAGGAGTGTTCGATGTCGTGTCGTGCTTTGCGACGAGAACGAACGCACCGTCAGTGGCGATCGGACCGGCAATGTGGCTGGGAAACGATGCCTGCTGTGAGACCGGTTGGATGGCAGTCACACACTGAGCGCGCACGACCGCCGCCGTGAGGAGCACGGCTAACGGTGCTATGTGCCGCAAGACCTTACTCACTCTCATCACACGCCCAGACGCCGAAGTATAGCAAGCATGTGGTACCTTGCCGCCTGCGCCATCGATGGAACCGGCATCGCAGCAGAGCAGCCGCAGATACCTCTTCGTCCTCTCTCTCGGCGCTCTCGGAGTGGTGTATGGGGACATCGGGACGAGCCCTCTTTACGCGCTGCGCGAGTGTTTCCGTCCCGAGCACGGCGTCCTACCGACCCAGGACAACGTCCTCGGCACGCTCTCACTGATCATCTGGTCGCTGGTGGTCATCATCTCGATCAAGTACCTCGCGCTGGTGATGCGAGCCGATAACCGGGGGGAAGGTGGGATCCTCGCGCTGATGTCGCTCGTAGGAGCGCGCGGCGATCGCAAACGTCGCTTCGCGCTCGTCGCTCTCGGATTATTCGGCGCCGCGCTCCTCTATGGCGACGGAATGATCACACCGGCGATCTCCGTGCTGAGCGCGATCGAAGGACTGGAAGTAGCCACGCCGGTCTTTTCGCCGGTTGTCGTTCCGATCACCGTTGTCGTGCTCGTGATTCTGTTCGTGGTGCAGCGATTCGGGACGGGAAAGGTCGGCGCGGCATTCGGACCGGTCATGCTCCTCTGGTTCGCAGTCATCGCGCTGCTCGGAGCGGTGCAGATCGTGAAGGAGCCGCACGTCCTCGCTGCATTCGACCCGCAGTACGGCGTCAACTTTTTTCTGCGGAACGGCCACCGCGGCTTCCTCGTCCTCGGCGCCGTTTTTCTCGCGGTGACCGGCGGCGAGGCGCTGTACGCCGACATGGGCCACTTCGGCGCGCGCCCGATCCGCATCGCCTGGTTTGTGCTCGTCTTCCCTTCGCTCGTGGTGAACTACCTCGGCCAGGGAGCGTTGCTGCTCCAACACCCCCGCGGCACGGAACATCCATTTTTTCTGCTCGCACCCCGATGGGCACAGTACCCGCTCGTCGTGTTGGCGACCGTGGCCACGATCATCGCCTCGCAGGCGGTGATTTCCGGCGCATATTCATTGACCCGCCAGGCCGTTCAACTCGGATACGCGCCGCGCCTCCTCATCCGGCACACCTCCGCGCGCGAGATCGGACAGATCTATATCCCGTCGGTGAATTGGATTCTGATGCTCTCCTCGATCGGGCTCGTCCTCACGTTTCGCGCGTCGACGAATCTAGCGGCGGCATACGGCGTTGCAGTCACCGCCACGATGGGGATCACCACGGCGCTTCTCGCATTCGTCGAGCGGGAGCGGTGGAACTGGTCGATTGTCACGGTCATCGCCGTGACCCTGCCGCTGCTGGCAATCGACCTGTCGTTTTTCGCCGCGAATATCGTGAAAGTGGCCGAAGGCGGATGGTTTCCATTAGTGGTGGGTATCGCCGTCTATACATTCATGACGACGTGGCACACTGGCCGCCGCATCCTCAATGAGCGACTGTCGCAGCAGGCGCTTTCGATCGATGACCTCAGTCGCGATCTCGCCAAAAACAGAATTCCGCGCGTGCCGGGCACGGCAATTTTCATGTCGCGTTCGCACGCCGGCATCCCGACCACGTTGCTGCACAACCTCAAGCACAACAAAGTCGTGCACGAAACTGTCGTCATCCTCAATGTCGACGTGGAGGAAACCGCGCGCGTGTCGGAGGAGCAGAGATACCAGTGGGAGGATTTGGGCAATGGCCTTTTTCGCCTGGTGGCGCACTTCGGCTTCATGGAGGACCCGAATTTGCCTGAGCTTCTGGCGAAGGTGAAAGGGCCTGTGACTTTTGCTCCGATGAGTACCAGCTATTTCCTCGGCCGGGAGACGCTGATCGCCACGCATGCGCCGGGCATGGCCCTGTGGCGCGATCACATCTTCGCCTGGATGATGCGCAACGCCAGCAGCGCCTCGCAGTACTTCTGTCTTCCTCCGAATCAGGTGATCGAGCTCGGCGCGCAGATCGAAATCTAATGGCCGACCGGGAGAAACCAGAAGGAGAAGAGACGCGGATCCGTCGCCTGCGGCGGATCGTGATCGGAAAAGCGCGCAACGTCAGCGATCCCGAGATCTTCCACCACACCACGCTGATCGCCTTTCTCGCGTGGGTGGGTCTCGGCGCGGACGGGTTGTCGTCGTCCGCATACGGTCCCGAGGAGGCATACAAGGCCCTGGGGGCGCATAACCATCTCGCCATCATCCTGACTGCGATGACCGCGATCACCATCGCGGTGATCTCCACCGCCTACGCGAATTTGATCGAGTACTTCCCCGGCGGCGGCGGCGGATACCTCGTGGCCACGAAGATGCTCGGCAATCGCGTCGGCGTCGTCTCCGGGTGCGCGCTGCTCGTCGATTACGTGCTGACGATCACCGTTTCCATCGCCAACGGCTGCGATCAGATCTGGTCCTTTCTGCCGCTGTCACTCGCGCATTACAAGCTGCTCGCGGAGATTGTGGTCATCGTCTTCCTCGTCGTGCTGAATCTGCGAGGCGTCAAGGAGTCGGTGACCTTCCTGATGCCGATCTTCGTCGCGTTTCTGATCATGCACGCAATATTGATTTTCTACACGATCTTTCACGATTTCGGCGCGATGCCGCAGGTGTTCCACGGCGCGACTCGCGATTTTCACACGTCCGTGCAATCGCTCGGCTGGATCCCGCTGCTTCTACTGATTCTCCGCGCCTATTCGCTCGGCGGCGGCACCTATACCGGAATCGAGGCCGTTTCGAATGGTGTGTCGATTCTCCGCGAGCCGCGCGTAGCGACGGCGCGCAAAACGATGCTGCTGATGGCGACATCCCTCGCGTTCACCGCCGGTGGAATCATGTTCAGCTATCTGCTGACGAATTCGCGCCCGGTGCCCGGTCGCACGATGAACGCGGTCCTCCTCGGCAATGTGTTCGGGCATTGGCCTCTCGGGACCGCGCTCGTCATTTTTTCACTGCTGACCGAAGCTGCGCTGCTGTTCGTGGCCGCGCAGGCGGGCTTTCTCGATGGCCCGCGAATTCTGTCGAACATGGCGATCGATTCCTGGATGCCGCACCGCTTCTCGCAGTTATCCGACCGTCTCGTGACGCAGGACGGAATCCTGATGATGGGTCTCGCCGCTCTCGCCGCGCTTCTCTACACCCGCGGCGACGTGACGATCATCGTGGTCATGTACTCGATCAACGTGTTCATCACCTTCTCGCTGTCGCTGCTGGGCATGTCCAAGCACTTCATTCAGGACCGCCGCAAAGAACCGAAATGGCGCAGGCGCCTGCTGATCCACGGCGTCGGATTCCTGATGTGCGTCAGCATTCTCAGCGTCACGATCTTCGAGAAATTCGCGCAGGGCGGCTGGATCACCATCGCGATCACCGCGTTGCTGGTGATCGTCGCGTTTTCAATTCACAAGCATTACCAGCGCGTGAGCGCGGGCATGCGCAGCCTCGATGAGGTGCTGAAGGACCTGCCGCCGGCGCCGGGCGCGCACGCGGCAGTGCAGCTCGATAAGAACGCTCAGACCGCGGTGATCATGGTCAAGTCGTTCTCGGGATTCGGCATTCACGAAGTGCTGTCGATCCATCGCTTGTTTCCGCGAATGTTCAAGAATTTCATTTTCCTGAGTGCAGCGGTGGTCGACTCCGGGACATTCAAAGGAGCGCAGGAGATCGAACGGCTCGAATCGGAGACGCGCACCAATCTGCAGAAGTACGTGGAGTGGGCGCGCAACCAGGGGATGGCAGCCGATTACCGCATCGCGGTCGGCACCGAAGCGGTCGACAGCATCACCGAGGTGTGCAAGAAAATCGCGGAAGAGTATCCGCGCGCGATCTTTTTCATGGGCAAGCTCATCTTCCGCGAGGAGAAGTGGTACTACCGGCTGCTGCACAACGAGACGCCGAACGCGATCCAGCGACGGCTGCAGTTCGATGGCCTGCAGGCGATCGTGTTGCCCATCCGCGTTTTGGGATCGTGAGATGGAATAACATCCGCCGAATCAGCCGTTTGGGGTTGCCGCATGCAGGCCACAAATCTACGTAAAGGCATGGTCGTCCTCTTCAACGGCGACCTGTGCAAAATCCTCGAATTTCATCACCACACGCCGGGCAATCTGCGCGCGATGGTGCAAGTCAAGCTGCGGAATCTCCGCACCGGAAATCAATTCGAGCACCGCTTCCGCTCCGGCGATGAGATCGAGCAGGCGTACATCAGCCAGCATGAGATGGAGTACCTCTACTCCGATGGGCACACGCACCATTTCATGAACACGGAGAATTACGAGCAGATCGAAATCTCAGAAGACGACCTTGGCGACTCCACAGCGTGGCTCACGCCCGGCGTGAAGCTGCAGGTGCAGTTCTATGAAGGGCGGCCGCTCGGCGTCGAGCTGCCGAAGACGGTGAAGGCCAAGATCGTCGAGACCCAGCCGATGATGAAGGGCGCCACGGCGTCGGCATCGTACAAACCGGCGACGCTGGAAAACGGCGTGGTCGTGCAGGTTCCGCCATTCGTCACCGCGGGCGAGGAGATCATCGTCGACCCGAGCGAGAACCGCTACATCGAACGCGCACGGTAATTGACGCGCAGCGTCATCCTGAGCCGCGTAGACGGCGAAGGATCTCAATGGCATCGGTACACTTTCTCTGCGAAAAATGCGACGCGCGCCTGGCGCGCGAATCGGGCGAGGCCGCGCGCGCATGCGAACGCTGCGGCGCAAGGAACGAAGTCGTGGCACCCGCCGCGGGGACAATCCTCGAGCGCTGCGCCGCGTGCGGTCACGATCAGCTCTACTTTCAGAAGGATTTCAATCGCACCACCGGAATCGCCCTCGTGGTCCTCGGATCGATTTTCGTGCCCTGGACCTACGGCCTCTCACTCCTCGGCGTCACCATCCTCGACTACATCGTCTGGCGGTTGGTGAAAGACGTCATCGTCTGCTATTCGTGTCAGGCCGTCCATCGCGGCTATCCGCCGAACACGGCGCTGAAGCCGTTCGATCGCGGAGGCAATCACGCTCGCGATTGGAAATGCGACTCCGCTCGTTCTCGAAGGCCGCCCGATGCTTCCCATTCCCGGTCCCCACTTTCGCCTCGCCAATTCACGATTTCTTCTTCTCGGCTGGTCGTCGATCGGCAGCGGGATGCAGACGATGCATGTTCTTCTGATCAGTGTTCGACACTCTGATGTCGTCCTTGATCGAGAGCTGACGGTCATGACCGATCGCGGCAGTGCTGGGCTGCTCATTCGCCTGGGGAAACATTCCGCCCGCATCGGCTTTCCACAGCCGCCATCAGACTTCGTCCATGACGAGGATGAATGGTTTCTGAATCTCGGAACAGGTGAATCCCTCGATTTGCAGCACATGCGAAGGTTGCTGTTCGCGAGAGTCAATCTTCAGAAAGGCGATTTGTTCTACAACGGGAGTACAAGCCCGCCATCGATGCCGAGGCGCGTCACCTGGATCGACGTAACTGCGAGTGGTTTCATCTTGCGTCGATCGGCCCAACGGCACTGATGCTGCACGCCATGACTCGCATGAAAACCATCAGCGCCGCTGAGAGCGGCACGTTTCGACTCGGCAGCGATCTCCCCGTTCATCGGCTCGGATTCGGCGCAATGCGCCTCACCGGCGACGGCATCTGGGGTCCGCCGAAAGATCGCAAAGAATGCATCAAAGTCTTGCGACGAGCCATCGAGCTCGGCGTGAATCTCATCGATACCGCTGAATCGTACGGCCCGCACGTGAGCGAAGAATTGATTGCCGAAGCGCTGCGCCCGTATCCGAAGGACCTGGTGATCGCGACAAAAGGTGGACTCGATCGTCCCGGTCCCGGCCAGTGGCAGCCAAACGGGCGGCCCGAGCGGCTGCGCGAAGAGCTGGAGGGCAGCCTCACACGTCTGCGCCTCGAGCGAATCGATCTGTGGCAACTGCATCGGATCGATGACAATGTTCCCGAAGAGGATCAATTCGGCACGCTGCAGAATTTTCAGCGCGAAGGAAAAATCCGCCACGTCGGATTGTCGGAAGTGGCGATCGAGCAGATCGATCGCGCACGGCGCTTCTTCCCAGTCGTTTCTGTTCAGAATCGATACAACATCGCCGACCGCCAATGGGAGAACGTGCTCGAGTACTGCGAGCGCGAGGGAATCGGTTTCATTCCCTGGTTCCCGCTGCAGACGGGGAAATTGGCTCCCGCAGCGGCGCTCGCATGGCTGCTACATCGATCGAAGGTGATGCTTCCGATTCCGGGGACATCGAAGGTGAAGCACCTCGAGGAAAACGTCTCGGCCGCGGGCATCGAGCTCTCTGACGCGGAGTTCTCGAGACTAGAGCGGGAGATGACCAAGAGCTGACAGCCAGCCGCCGAGCACCTCGCCGATGACGACGGCAACGACGTCGACGTAGAGAATTCCGGTCGCCGCCATCGTCGAGCGAATCTTCACCGTCCCCCAAACCATTGGATAGAGGGCCAGCGGAGCAGCCAGTCCCCATCCCACACGCATCCAGAAGAAGATTCCCTGCCGGATGGCGATGCTGTACCACACGCCAGGAGCGACGAGGGCGATGGTGACGACGATTGCGCGCACCACGGCACTTGCGAGCGTTGCGATCGTGAGGCGCTTCAGAGGATCGATGGTCATCCCGCGGACCACGAGATACCAGTGGCCGAGGAGCATGGCCAGATTCACGCTGCCTAACAAGGCGATGCTGGAGATCGCCCCCAGCGTGCTCCAGAGCCATGAAGCGCCGGTCGCAGTCCGCCACGCGTCAATCGCAACAGCAACGTATGCGATGCCGAGAAGAGCGGCAGGAATTCGGAAGATGAGGCGCTTGGGGTAGCGCAGCGTGAAGTAGACCAGAATCGTGAGGGCAATGATGATCGCGTCAGCGGCGACAACATGCGCGATGAGGGCACCGGTCATGAGCGCACCGCTGACGATGAGAATCAGGCGATAGAACTTCACGCCAGCATTCCGCCGGCCGACAAGCGGCAGAAAAAGATAAAGGCCCGCCGCGAGATCAATCAGGAAAAGTGCGAGAAGCATCGTTACCGTGTCATTCTGAGCGAAGCGAAGAATCTCAAGCTACGCAACTTGAGATCCTTCGCCGTCTTCGCGGCTCAGGATGACACTGTCATTCGACTATCGCACCACCTGACTCGCGCGCACGAACCGGAATCCCTCCCGCTTCAACTGGGGCACGGCGGCTCTCAACACGCGCACGGTGACAGGGTACATGTGGCCGATGCCGATGGCGATGCCTTGCTGCTCGGCTTCGCGCGCAAGGGCGCGCAGTTGATGGCGAACGGCGACGTCGCTTGCCACGTCGTCGAGAAAAGTATTTCGTGATGCGGCGCGCACGCTCATCTCGCGCGCGACTGCAGCGGCAACCGATGCCGGCGTCGTGCGCGAGTCGATGAAGTACATGTCCTCGGGCAGCGCGGCGAGGACAGACTCCATCACGCGCCGGTCCGCCGTCGCTCGCGAGCCCATGTGATTGTTGACCCCGCGCGCGAACGGCACCGCCTCGACGTTCGCGACCGTGGTGCGCGCGATCTCGTCATTCGACATCGTCGTCAGCACCGCACCTGATCCGGGAGAGACGCGCGGGAAGTGCTCCGGCTCCATCGGCAAATGGCAAAGGACCTCGAATCCGCGCCGGTGCAGCAGTGTCGCCACCTGCGTTGCCCGCGCGGCGTTCGGCAGCACCGAAAAATTCACGTTCGGGTCGATGGTCATCGCCTCATCGACCGGCTGGTGATCGAAGCCCACATCATCGAGGATCAGGACGATCTTGCCGCGAGGAGCGACCTGCACAAGCTTGGCCTTTTTCGCGGCTTTCTTCGCCATCGCCGGCAGACGGACGTTCTGCGCGATGAATGTCCAGAGCAGGACCGCCAGCAGGCCGAAAACAGGGACCAGGGTGAGGAGAGCGATCGTGCGGAACGAGCTTCGTCGCGGCGTGAGCCGGCGTCTCCCCTCCCGTCCGAGCATCCACGATCATTTTCGCACAAGACGTGCTATCCTCCGCGCGCCACACGAGACCGCGATCCCCACGCGGCCGCTTCCCCCTTCCCGCACCACAAAAACAGCAATGAAAACATTATCAATTATCGTGTACCTTTTTGCGATCCCGATGACTCGAGTGACGCGAGTGGTCGACAGTCACACCATCGTGGCGAACAACGCCGCGGTCGTGCTTCGCGGCGTCGACATCGGCGCAGCCGATGAAGAAGCAGCCGCGCAGTATCTGCACCGGCTGCTCGATGGCGCGTGGGTCTATGTCGAAGACGGGAACGTCTATCGCTCGCCCGATGGTCTGTACATTAACGGCGAGCTGCAGCGCCACGCCTGGCGGACCGCTGCAAATATGCGTTACTTGGGTGAGGTGTCGCCCGGGCCGATTCGATCAGCGGCGGTCAGACCGCCAGCGCGCTCCGCCAGAGTCGCGTCACCGTCAAGAGCCCGACGACGCTCTCGCCCTCGATGATCTGCAGCTCGCTGCCCGGCAAAAGTTCGTCATCCGGTGCGCTCTCCAGCTCGACGACTACGCGTCCGCCTTGACCCGGCTCGATCGTCGGCGGCCCTTCGATGAAGCGCACGCGCATCGATCCGACGAGTGGACGATACGATCCTTCGCGCGGCGCGATTGGCCCCACCCTTCCGCCCGCATCGAGCGGAAGGAGAAGGACGATGGCCTCGAGAAAGTCGATCATCGAAAATGATGATAACTCGTCATCGCTGAGCGCAGCGAAGGATCACGGAAGGAATCGCTGACGTTCCGCTTCCGTCGGAATCCGACATTGCTCTCTGCGACCAAACCAACGATATCGGTTTCGCGCGAGGATGCGGTACAACGGATTGCGAATCGAACGTGGGATGTATCGCATGAGGCTCAAGACCCGCCAAACTCCTCCCAGACGCCGATAGACCTCCAGCGAGGCATCCAACTGATCATGAATTCCTGCTTCGTCGAGATAAATCATTGACCAGTCGCGCGGATCATCAGACAGCGGTGGCAGAAGCTCGTGTGCCGTCGTTCCCTGAAGCGGCGCAAAGAGAAACAGCCCATGACGGTCGATACGCAGAGCAAAATTAACGAACGTATTGCACATCGCGCAGACCCCGTCGAAAAAAATGATCGGCTTTTCAATCGGCTGCTTCGGATGCATCGACGAGATGATAGCGCCTCAACCTTCCGCGCCGATGGCGCGCACGCGTTCGAGCAACTGCTCGGGCAGACTGTCGAAGCTCGCCGCGACCTGCGGAGCATAGATGGCATCGTGCAGCGTTGCGCTGATGTCGGCAAACACCTCGCGAAGCGGCGGCGGGAGATCGCGCCAGGCCTCCTCCGCCTGAGCGAAGAAGCGATCGACAGCGCAACAGTTCGCGTCCGTTCGTCCATGCTGCGATGCGAGAAAGGCCAGCAGCGCTTCCAGATCCGCTTTCAGATTCGGTGAGCGGTCGAGCAGATCGCGATAGACGGATGCCACCAGCCCCGACAGACTGCGGGAGACGCGTCGATGTCGAACCGCAGCCGTCCAGAGCGACTCGAAACTCATTTTTGTGGAGAGTACACTTATCCGCACATGTCCAGCACTCCCAAGGAAGTGCCGCCGCCGGCGGAAGAGGCCGGCGCACCTTTCAGCGGCGTCAAAGGGCGATCGAGCGTCGACAACCTTTTGCGAACGGCGCAGCAGCACCACGTGCAGCTCAGCCTCATGGCGGACATGAAAGCGAACATCTTGATCACCATTTCTTCGATCCTATTGACGATCGCGCTCGCCCGCTCGAGCGATCCGCAATTGCGACCCGCTCTTCTGACGCTCGCCGCCGCGTGCCTCATTTCGCTGGTGCTGGCGATCATCGCCGTGCTGCCGACGTTTGCTCAGCGGCAATCGCAGAACGTCAGCCGCAACATCCTCTTCTTCGGCCATTTCGCGGATATGTCGGAGGATGAATATCTGCGCGAGATGGAAGAGGTCCTTTCGTCCGACGCGCGCCTCTACGAAGTCGCCGTGCGCGACATCCACTCCCTCGGCATTTATCTGTATCGGAAGAAATACCGCTTCCTTCGATTCGCGTACGTGGCCCTGCTGTTCGGATTCATCCTGGCCACGATCGTCGAGGCGGTTTTCTACTGGCGCACCTGACCGCGGAACGTGTCGCAATCTTCGATGCGGCCCGATTCCAGTCCACGCCGAAACCACGTCGCCCGCTCGCGCGACGAGCCGTGCGTGAAGGATTCCGGATTCACACGGCGGCCGGACATGCGCTGAATCCGATCGTCGCCCACCGCTGACGCGGCATTCAGTCCTTCTTCGATGTCGCCGCTTTCGAGAATGTTTCGTTGCGCGGTCGAGTGACCCCAGACTCCGGCAAAGCAATCGGCCTGCAGCTCGAGCCTCGCCGAATACTCTTTGGCCCGCCGCGGATTCTGCTCCATCAAGTCGTGCACGCGCGGCTCGATGCCAAGGACCTTCTGCACGTGATGTCCGAGCTCGTGAGTGATGACATAGGCCTGCGCGAAATCTCCCGACGCGGCGAAGCGGTCGCGCAGCTCATCGAAAAAGCCGAGGTCGAGGTAAACCTTCTCGTCATCGGGGCAGTAGAACGGGCCTGAAGCCGCTTGCGCAAAACCGCACGCAGAGTTGATCGCGTCACGGAAGAGAACCAGCTTCGCGTGGCGATACTGCGGACCGAGGGCCGCGTTCCACGTCGATTGCGCATCGTCGAGAACGAACGAGACGAACTGCACTTCGCGATGCTCCTGAGGTGTCTCGTTGATCGGGCGTGTCGCCGCGGGCTGGTTCGTTGTTGCCGATCCGCCCTCAAAAAGCGCGAAAAAGTTGCGGTGGAAGATCAGACTCAGAACGAGAAGTACGATCGCGCCACCGATGCCGATGTGCGCGCCGCCAATGCCGCTCGAACCGCGGCGATCTTCGATATCTCCGCTTTCTCCACCGGGCGTCCAACGCATGCGGTGGGGAAAAGCACATTCAACGCCAACGCGCTTTCTTGATGGCAAAAACGAAGCCGCGCGCGGGCGGCTTCGCCCATTTCTTCGTCGCCTGCTTCATCGCTTCGAGCACGTACAGGATTCGCAGCACGTCGAAACGCTCGCGAAGCGCCGATTTTTTCAGGATCTCGGCGGACGTCAGGTTCTTCTTCCCGCCGAATCTCCGCTGAACGGCCTCGACCGCGCTCCGCTTCACCAGATTGAAATTGCCCGCCAGCGGACCGGAGAACGTGATCAGGATGAAATGCCTCTCCGTGGCGAGAACGCCGTATGTATTTCGGAGGCTGGCGACTTCGCCGACGAATGCCGCATCGCGGAACTCGGCCAGCAACTGCTTCGCTTTCATGGAACAGCAACATGGTACAGCCGGATCGCCGCATTCTCGAAAATCAGCCGGTATCCGACGACCGGTCCCCTCTGCGTGGCCTTCCAAAGAACGACGTAGTCGGGCGGGCGGGAGGGAGGTGTGGGGCGGTACATCACCGGAAAGTCGGTCAGATAGGCTTCGTAATCGTCGAGATCGACCACATCGGTCTGAAGTCCGAGATAGCCTGTGAGGTGGAGCGTCGCCGTGACTTGCGGACTCATGTAGGACTCGGGGAAGAACGTGTGGATCGTCGAGTGCGGCCGGATCAGAACCGCGCATCGGGTAATATCCGCGATGTAGTTGTTCAGCTTCGCGATCTTCAGCGAAGTCGTCATCAGATGTGCCCCGACTGCGACGAGCAGCACCGACATCGCGATCGCCGG
>WNGA01004556.1_pt1 | contig 21168 bp, 20 predicted proteins | sample 5400061 | NCBI WGS metagenome assembly WNGA01 (sample SAMN13153366, study PRJNA577476) | soil metagenome | isolation source: 100 cm soil or saprolite under grassland replicate 2 | place: USA:California | collected 2016-06-15
CCGATGTAGAAGAACGGCCGGGTGATGCCGGCGTTGAGCTCGGCGAAGTGATGGTCGAGCCGTTGGATCGCGGTCAGCCGGCCGCCCATGAGGTTGAACAGGCTCGAGAAGTTGTACGTGATCATCCAGGTGTACTGTGCCGCGTTGCCCTCGGTGAAGTTCGAGTTGCTGGCCGGGTCGAGGGGCAGCGCCCACGTGCCGTCCGAGTGGCGCGTGGTGATGAAGCTGGTCTCGTCGTTGAACATGTTGCGCCACCACTGGGCCCGCACCATGTGCGTATCGCGGATGTCCGTCCGGCCCAACCGGTCGGCGAACTGCGCGACCGCGAAGTCCGACGCCACGTACTCCAGGCCGTCCGAGGACTCGTCGGGCATGAACTGGTGGCTCACGAGGTCCTGCTGCCGGCCGCGGATCGGGCTGCCCTGCGTCGTGCCGCCGTTGGAGCTTCGCTCCATCGCGTCCAGTGCGGCGGTCGTGTCGAAGCCGGTCACGCCGAAGGCGTGCATGCTGGAGACGATGATCGGACCGGGGTCGCCGGTCATCACGAAGATCTCCTGGTTCTGGTGCGACCACTTGGGCAGCAGGCCACCCTGCTGGGCGTCGAGCACCATCGACTTGGCGATGTCGGCGGCCTCGCCCGGTGCGATCCAGGCGACCAGCGCCGCCCACGAGCGGTAGATGTCCCAGCCGGAGTAGTTCTGGTAGACGGGGTGGCTCGCGGTGTGCACCGCGCCGTCGAAGCCGCGGTACTGCCCGTTGGTGTCGCTGGCGATGTTCGGGTTCTGCAGCACGTGGTACAGCGCCGTGTAGAACTTCTGGGTGTCGGTTGCGCTGCCGCCGGTGGCCTGGACCCGGTTGAGGATGGTGTTCCACGCCGTGTCGGCCGCGGCCCGGGTGGCGTCGAAGTTGAACGCGGGGGCCTCGGCTGTGAGGTTCGCTTGAGCGTTGGCGACGCTCACGAACGAGATGGCCCACGCTGTTGGTGCTCGTGTCGAAGGTGACGAACCCGCCGGCGCTGGAGCCGCTGACGCTGCTGGCGCCGTTGGAGATCGTGGTGCCGCTGAACGTGCCGCGGCCGGTCGGCGTCCGGTCGAACTGGATCGCGAAGAAGACCTGGAACGTCTTTGACGAGCCACAGAAGCCGCCGGCGGTGTGGCTGCCGGTGATCGTGGTACCGCTCGTGCTGATGGTGAGCGATCCGTTGCGGCTGCCGGTGGCGCTGCGGCTGACGTTGACCAGTACTCGGGCGCTGGTGGTCGCCGGGTAGGTCAGGCGCATCTGGGCGGTACGCGTGGTCGCGGTCAGCTCCACCTGGGTGTTGCCGTAGTTGGACTCGACCGCCTTGTAGTAGCCGGCCTGGGCGACCTCGCTGGACTTGGTCTGGGTCGCCCGGAAGCTGGTCCAGGACGAGCCGGGGGACACGCCGAGCGAGCCGGTGATCGGCAGGAGCTGGATGTCCTCGTTGTTCGGGCAGCCCGCGCCGTTGAAGTGGGTCAGGCTGTACTCGTCGATCTGGGTGTCGGAGAAGCGGTAGCCCGACGGCGAGGCGCTCGGCGTGTCCGGGCTGAACTGCACCATGCCGAAGGGCAGCACCGGGCCGGGGACCGTACTGCCCCCCGCGCCGCCCCCTACCGGGTTGGGCGAGTTGCTGTCGTCGGATCCGATGAACGGGTTGACGAACTGGGTCAGGCTGAGCGTCGCCGCGGAGGCCGGGTTCGCCTGGGCGATCAGGACCGGCGCCAGGAGCAGCCCGGCCGCGATCGCGGTCGCGTACACGTACCGGCGGCGGGCCCCGTGACGATGGCGGGGACGGTGGGCTCCTCGCGCGGGATGGTCGCGGGCGGGCCCGGAAGTCTCTAGCGGCATGACGGGGATCTCCTCGGACGGATGGCGAGCGGCAGGCGCGGCCGGCGGTGACCGCGACCTGTTGGAGCGGCGCTACGTGTCGACCCCCGTTCCTCTGGCGTAGCAACGGTCTCGGGCGTCAGGCGTGGCAAGGCTTCGCTCTGGCGGTCCGGGCGTTGACAACGTTGGCATTGAGGGGTGTGGGTCCATAGATAGCCGTGGGCCCATGGCCTGTCAAGACTTCGCGATCTCCAAAAGGAAGGACAATCGACTCTTGACAGCGAGGAGCAGGGCGTGACTAGATGCAGTTGAGATAACGTTGTCTCGCTCCGCCGCACCCTAGGCTGGCGGCGTGCTGCGTCATGTCACTCGCTGGTTCACGCTGGCCGGGTTCCTGTTGGCCGCGCTCTGTTTCGTGCTGCCGTTCGTCACCGTCTCCTGTGACGTGCCCGGCGGGTACGGCCGCGCGAAGCCAGGCGGCTCCACCACGTACGTCGGGGTCGATCTGGTCGCCGGCGACGAGCCCGACGTCCGGCCGAGCGACGCCGTGCGGCCGGTCGGCGAGCGGCGCGAGGACCGGGTGGGCCCGCAACCGCTGGCGATCGCGGCGCTGCTGCTCACCGGTGCCGGCGCGGTCGCCGCCGGTCTTGCCAGGGCGGGAGTACGCCGAGCCAGCGCCGCCCTGATCGCGCTCGCGGCGGCCGGGTTCCTCGCCGGGAACCAGGCGGTGACCCAGCGGCTCCTGGCCGACCGGATTCGTGACCAGCTGACCGAACCGTTGCCAGCGGGCAAGGTGCCCGCCGACTTCGTCCACACCGAGGCGGGGTTCCTGCTGTGCCTGGTGCTGCTCGTGGTGGCCGCGCTGGGCAACACGGTGGCCTGGTTGGTTGGCCGGCGGCGCCGAGTGGGTACCCCTCCGGTGTGATTGTCGTCGGCACGTCGGGTTGGCAGTACGACTCCTGGCGCGGCGGCTTCTACCCGCATGGGCTACCGCAGCGGCGCTGGCTGGAGCGCTACGCCGCCGCGTTCGACACCGTCGAGGTCAACAACGCGTTCTACCGGCTGCCGGAGCGCTCGACGTTTGAGCAATGGCGGTCCCGTACGCCCGAGGGGTTCTGCGTCGCGGTGAAGATGAGCCGCTACCTCACCCACATCAGGCGGCTGACCGAGCCCGAGGAGCCGGTCGCCCGGTTCCTGGAGCGAGCGACCGGCCTGGGGGACAAGCTGGGACCGGTGCTGCTGCAGCTGCCGCCGTCGCTGCGCGCCGACACCGATGCCCTGGGAACCGTACTGAAGCTCCTCCCTTCCGCGATCCGGGTGGCGGTGGAGCCGCGCCACGCCTCCTGGTGGACCGACCAGGTCCGCGAGACCCTGGAGCGGCACAACGCGGCGCTGTGCTGGTCGGACCGGCGCGGCCGGCCGATCGCGCCGCTGTGGCGTACGGCCGGGTTCGGGTACCTACGGATGCACGAGGGTCGTGCGAAGCCCCGGCCGCGGTACGGCCGCCAGGCGTTGAGCAGCTGGCTGGACCGGATCGCCGGAGCCTTCACCGACGAGCCGGTCTACGTGTACTTCAACAACGACGGCGGCGGCGCGGCGGTGGTCGACGCGGCGGCGCTGGCCGCGATGGCGCGCCGCCGGGGGCTGCCGGTCAGCCGGGCCGAGCTACCGCCTGACCGCTTCGGCGAGCCGGGTCAGTGACCGGTCCATCTGGCGCGCCATGTCACGGGCGCCGAACATCCGCATCACCAAGCCCTTGACCGCGCTGGCCGGCTCCTGGCGCGAGCGCAGCCGTACCAGCGTGGCGCCATCGCGCGGCTCCAGCGTGACCCGGAACTCGGTCGACCTGGCGAACCGTGGCGCCGGCTTGCCGTCGAGCCGCTCGGCGAGATGCCGCCACGCCAGCACGCGTGGCGGGTCGTACTCGGTGATCTCCTGGTCCACTTCGGACCGCCGCCTTCCCCAGTGACCGTGCAGCCGTTGCCGCCGGCCGACTCCGTCGCCGTCGAGGACCTCCATCCGTTCGGCGAACGTCAGCCACTCCGGGACCCGCGCCACGTCGGCGACCAACGGCCACACCCGCTCCACCGGCGCGTCGACCACGCCATCGCGGACGATCTCCAACACTGCGGCCTCCTCGTTGGTATCCTGTTCCTAGGATGAAGAGTTCAGATTCTGAACGTTTCGAGAAAGCGTACCGTCTCATCTGGGGTGCGCTCAACAAGCCGGACGACCCGGACCTGAGCCAGCACGAGCGGCAGGTCCTCCACCACGTGGCGGCGGCGGACGGCACGCCGTTGAGCTGGCTCGCCGAGCACCTCGCGCTGCCCAAGAGCACCGCATCGGTACTGGTGAAGGCGCTCGCCCAGCGGGGCTTTGTGCACCGGGTGCGCCACCCAGACGACGAACGCCGGCTGTCGATCACGCTGACCGAGAAGGGTCGCCGCCGGGTCGAGGAGGACACCGTGCTCGACCCCGCCGCACTGGCGGCCGCGCTCGCGCGCCTGCCGGCGGTCACCCGCGCGGCCCTGCTCGACGGGATAGAACGCCTCGCCCAAGTAGCTGAGCACGAAGACCCGGCGAGCCCCTCGCGTTCGCGGAATCACCACCGGTAACTTTGTCGAATCCGGACGTATTTCTCGTGCTGTCTGGTATCTGGCCGTCCGGGGCAACGCACTAGGTCAAAGATGTGCACGGTGTACTGAATAGACGAGACGGAGATCGCGATGAAGCTGCGCTTTCCCGATAACGGCGACTCTTCGGACCGGCCGAACCGGCCCGACCACCCGGATCGGCCCGGCCGGCCCGACCGGCCCAAGGTCGCACCCGAGGCGCCGCTCCAGGTTCCGGACAGTGTGCTGCAGCGGCACGGCGCTCGGATGCTACGACCAGCGGAGGCGGTCCGGCTGCCGGGTGCGCCGCCGCCCAGACCAACCGTGTACCGGTACGGCACCCTGCTCATCCCGGAAGACCTGCTGCGCAGCAACGCGGTACCGGCGTTCAACGAAGCACTCGCCGAGATCGGCCTGACCCTGGTGCGGCCGCAGCCGCTGGAAGAGCTGGTGGGGCGCGAGCGGGCGGCCTCGCGCGCCTTCGCGACCCTGCCCCGGCCGGTCGGTCTCGCCGTCGCCAAGGGCCGGGCGACCATGGTCGATGCCTGGACAGCCCTGCAGGCGCTCTGGAACGCGGTGAGCCGGGGCAGGGCCAGCCGCGAGGCCGTGTCGCGCATCGGCCTGGAACACCTGCTCGCCGGCTCCGCGCTGGCCGGCGTCGGTACGGTGAACCTCACCGGTACGAACTTTCCGACCGAGGGTAGCCCTGACACCGGCGGCCTGTTCAACGGTCCACGGCCGGGTCTCAGCGGCCGGATCCCGGTCGAGGTTGTCCTGCCCAGGCCTAACCGGCGGACACCGACCGAGTTCGGCATCAGCCGGTTCCCGGTCGTCGCCGTCCTCGATACCGGAATCGGCGACCACCCTTGGTTCGACTCTGACATCGTCGATCGCGGTACGGCTGCGCCTGGCGACCAGTTCCTGATCGTGGACAGTATTCTGCAAGGGGCGATCTACAGCAACGGGGTCTCTGCCGCCGCGAGCAGCAACACGCCGACCGAGCCGATCGCGGGGTACCGGGACCAGCCCTCGATCCGGGAGCCGCTCATCGGTGAGCTCGACAGCCACTTCGGGCACGGCACCTTCATCGCCGGCATCATCCGGCAGGCGGCACCTAACGCGCGGGTCTTCTCGATCCGGGTCATGCATCCGGACGGCTTCGCCCATGAGAGTGACGTGCAGCTCGCACTGGCCTACCTCACCAACGAGACGCAGCGCGCGCAGGCCGGAGACCCGGGAGCGCTCGCGGTCGACGTCGTTTCGTTGTCCATGGGCTTCTTCCCGGAGACCAGCTTCGAGATCACGGTGCGGGACAACTTCGCGACCGCGCTGGACAAGGTGACCGCGGCCGGTATCACGGTCGTGGCAGCGGCCGGCAACTTTTCCAGCAGCCGCGAGTTTCACCCGGCCGCATTGGCTGGCCAACCGACTCAGAGTGACCATGCGCCGATCATCAGCGTCGGCGCACTCAACCCGAACGGCACCGTCGCCCACTTCAGCGACCAGGCACCGTGGGTGCTCTGCTACGCGCCAGGCGTCGCGATGGTCAGCACCTTCCCAGTGACCCGTGGTGCCGTGAATCCGGACGAGAGCACAACGGTCGATGGCCTGCTCCGGCAGGGTTTCGACCCGGACGACTTCTCCAGCGGCTTCTCCGTCTGGAGCGGCACATCCTTTGCAACGCCGCTGCTGGCCGCTGAACTCGCCAATGCGCTGGTGGAAAGCGCATCCGCCGTGACGAAACAGCTCGGCCATGGCGAGACCAGCCAGCCCGCTCCGGTAGACCGTGCGGTCCATGCGCTTGAGAGCGTCAAGCTCAAGGCGTTCGAAAGCCAGAAGAAGAAGTAGCGGTAGTGACGCCCAGCACGGCGCCGGTACCCGGGCCGCAGGCCCGGGTACCGGCGCTTGAGGACTGCCGGCAGCCGCTGGGGGTCTGCTGTGCGGCGGTCGTGCGGGACATGAACGGCCGGTCCCGGGGCGGCAGCGGCCCGACCCACGGCCGGTGCCTGGCCAAACTCCGTATCCTGTTGCTGTCGTAGCCCGACTGGAGCCGGTAATGACCTCCCCTGACATGATCTCTCCGCCAGGGTCGGATGAGCCGATCGACGACCTTGACATCGCGATCCTGCGGGACATCGCAGACGTGTTCACGGCCATCGATCCAATGCCGCCCGGGCTGGTCGAGCGCGTCCGGTTCGCACTCGCCTTGGAGGACATCGACGCCGAGGTCTCACGGATGCGCGAGGAGCTGTCGGTGGCGGCGCGCGGCGAGGAACAGAGCCGCACCATCACGTTCGACAGCGACAGCCTCACAATCATGATCACGGTCAGCGCGGCTACCGAAAAGACCGTCCGGCTCGACGGCTGGTTGGCACCGCCGGGCGAGCACCGGGTCGAGCTGCGCACGTCGAAGGGACAGCTGACGACCGACGCCGATGAGCGGGGCTGCTTCGTGCTCAAGCAGGTGCCGCGCGGACTCGCCCAGCTTGTCGTCCGCACCCACGGTGACCGCCAGACCCAGCAAGGGAGATCCGTGGTGACACCGTCGTTCGTGGTGTAGTGGTGCCTGACGTCGAGGCTACGGTTCGCGGCATGCACCGCGAGGGCGTGGCCGCGACCGCGGACGGCCGTCCCGCGGAAGGTGCTCGACTGCTGCGAGCTGGCTTGGCCCTGCTCGGCTGGAACGAACAGGACACCGCAGGGCAACCGTCGGGCACCGAGCACGACGCGCTGGTGGCCAGGCTGCTGATTAGCCTGGCCTACGCCGAAGCCGAGCAGGGGCGCACCCGGTACGGCTTCGAGCTGTTGGATCGCGCGATGCCGTTGACCGATCTGGACTATCGTGGCGTCCTGCTGCAACAGAGGGCGCTGATGCTCTATCGCGTCGGCCAGTTCGACGATGCCCTGAAGTACTTCGACGCTGCGGTACCGCAACTGACCGAACCCCAGCATGCGGCAGTGCTCTGCAGGACCTTGCTCAACCGTGCAGCACTGTACTACCGCACCGGTCGGATCACAGCCTCACGGGACGACCTGGCACAGTGCGGGATGCTCGCCCAGCAACACGGTCTGGAGCTGCTCGCGGCGAAGGCATTGCACGGTCGCGGAGTCTGCGACCAGCTTGTCGGTGACCTACCAACCGCATTGGCGGCCTTCGATGCCGCCGAACCGCTCTACCGCGCGCACGGTCCGGGGTTCCTGCCGGTGCTCACGGCGGCCAGGGCCGGCGCGCTGCTCACGGCGGGACTGGCCAGCGAAGCCGGCCGTAACCTCGACGAGGCCATCGAGGCGTTCCGGCGGCAGCGGCTCACCCAGGAGCAGGCCGAGGCGGAGCTTCTGCGGTCCTGGGCAGCCCTCGGATCCGGCGAGCACGACGCCGCGGCCAGCTGGGCGCGGCGCGCCGAACGCCGGTTCCGCCGCCGGGGTAACCATGCCTGGGCGGAGCTCGCGGCGCTCATGCGGCTGCGCGCCGACCTTCCCGGCACCCGCTCACCGGTCGCACTGGCCGGCCGCGCGACCCGCCTCGCGGGCCGGCTGCGCGACGTCGGGCTGTCCAGCGACGCGGAAATGGCCGACCTGCTCTCGGTACGGGCGCTGGTCGCCGCCGGACGGGCCGGACCGGCGCAGCGGCGGATGAGCGCGATTCCCCGCAGCCGGTCGACCGTATCGCCGGAGCTGCTGCTCACCCGCCGGATGGCCCGCGCGGAGCTCGCTCGCGCACAAGGCCGACCCCGGCAGGCGTTCGCCCAGATCCGCCAAGGGCTGTCCATCCTGCATGGCTGGCGCAGCCGGGTCGGCAGCCTCGAGCTCCAGGTGGGTATCGCGGCGCTCGGCCGTGACCTGGCCACCGCCGGGCTGGACATGGCGTTCGACCGGGGTCCGCCGGCCGAGATCTTCGCGTGGTCGGAACGGTCCCGGGCGCAGGCGTTCCGGGTACCGCCGGTGCACCCGCCCGCCGATCCCGACATCGCCGAGGCGCTCGCCGAGCTTCGCCAGCTGCGGGACATGATGCGCAGCGCCGAGCTGGAACGGCGGCGAGAGCCGGGCGCGTGGGCGCGCTGCGCCGAGCTGGAGCGCGTGATCCAGGAACGGAGCTGGCGGCTCGCCGGGCCGGGGCACAGCGCGCCCGAGGCCGGCCTCGCCGAGATCGCGGCGGAGCTTTCGGCCAGCGGGCACCTGATGGTCAGCTTCCTGGCCCGGCACGGCCGCCTGCACGCGCTGCTCGTCCACGAGGGGACGGTGCGCCTGGTAGCCCTCGGCGACCACGGCGTCGTTGAGGAGGCCGCCACCCGGCTGCTGACCGACCTCGACGCGCTCGCCGGTCGCAGCCTGCCTGCCCCGCTGGAGGCTGTCATCCGGGGTTCGGTCCAGCGCCAGCTCGACATCCTCACCGATGAGGTCATCGCGGTCATGCGAGCCGAGCTCGCCGACCACGATCTGGTCATCGTGCCGACCATGGCCCTGTCGTCGCTGCCGTGGGGACTGCTGCCGGACCTGCGCGGCCGGTCGGTCACCGTGTCGGCGTCGGCATCGGCCTGGCTGAGCGCACGCCGCTCGAAACCCCCTGCCGCGGACCGGCCCCGGTCCAACAGTGCGCCGCTGCTGGTCGCCGGCCCCGACCTGGCGTACGCCGAGACCGAGATCGCCGAGATCGCCAAGGTACGCCCGGGAAGCCGCTTGCTGAGCGGTGCGCGCGCCACGGTCGCCGCGACCCTGCACGGCCTCGACGGGGCGCCGGTGGCCCACCTGGCCGCCCACGGTCACCACGAGCGGGAGAACGTGCTGTTCTCCCGGCTCGACCTGGCCGACGGGCCGCTCATGGCGTACGACATCCAGCAGCTGGCCGCCGCACCGCGGCAGGTGACGCTCTCGGCATGTGACGTGGGGCGCACCGAGGTGCGGGCGGGAGACGAGATCCTCGGCTTCACAGCGGCGCTGCTGTATGCCGGTACCTCCAGCGTGGTTTCCAGCGTCGCGAGGGTGACGCATCACGCGGCGGCCGCGGTGATGACCGGCTACTACCGCGCGGTGGCCGGCGGCGCCGAGCCGGCACGGGCGCTGGCCGCCGCGTCGCTCGCAGATCCGCTCGCCCCGTTCGTCTGCTTCGGCGCGGGCTGACGTGAGCCGTACGGGAGATCCCCTATGGCGGTGCTTGACCGTGCGCGGCACGCTGGACTCGGTGGGGCGGTCGGTGCCGTCCCGGGATTGGAGCGTTCGATGAACACGGCGCGCTTGCTGGCTTGGATCGTGCTGCCGCTGATCGGTCTCGTGCTGGTCGGCGCGCTGGCCATCGCGCTGGTCAAGGCGGTGCTGGGGCTGCTGGTGTACATCATCGTCGGCGCAGTCGTGGTCGGCGGCGGGATCTACCTGTACGGGCGGGCGAAGCGCGCGCTGGGACCGGGCACCCGGGCCCGGCGGCGCCTGGACGCGGCGTCCGAGACCTACCGGATGCGCGACCGCGGCTGAGCTGCCTCGTAACCTGACGGCGTGAAGGTCTACTACGACCGGCGCGCCGACGAGGTCGGCTGGCACCCGGCCGGCTGAGCTCATAAGGTCATGTGGTGAGCCAGCAGGCGGACGCGAAGGTCGACGGGCGTGACGAGACCGAGGACGAGCGCGCCGACCGCAACTTCAACGAGCTGCTCCAGGAGCTGCGCGTGGCGCAGACCGGCGTGCAGATCCTCTTCGCGTTCCTGGTCACCCTTCCGTTCACGCAACGCTTCGCCACGGTGACTGGGTTCCAGAAGGACCTGTACCTGGTCGCCCTGATCGCCGCCGGGCTGTCGATGGCCTGCCTGGTGGCCCCGGTTAGCCAGCACCGCATCCTGTTCGGCCGACGGCTGAAGCCGCAGCTGGTCCAGACCGGCAGCCGCCTCGCCTATGCGGGCACCGCCTTCCTGCTGGTGGCGGTGATCGTCGCGTTGTTCCTCATCGTCGACGTCGTCACCGGTGTACCGGCGGCGTTTGGCGTGAGCCTCGCGGTCGGCGTGTGGTCGGTCTTCGCGTGGTACGTGATACCGCTGCGGTTACGGCGGCGGGGCCGGCGCGGCCGGCGCGGCTGAGCCTCCGGTTCCGCTCCCACAGGAACAGCGTCAACGCCGCCAGCGCGAAGCCGAACCCGAAGTCCTCGACCGGGATGTCGAACGGCACCCGGATCCCCGAGGTGAACCGGTCGTCATAGCTGACGATCGGCGCGCTGCGCATGGTGAGCCAGCCGTCGACCGGTACCTGAAACGCCAGCACGAGCGCGATCGCCGCCCAGAAGCGGCCCCGGCGCAGCAGGCCAGTGCGCAGCGCGACCAGCTCCAGTGCCACGACGGCCGCCGGAGCCGCGAGCGCGGCCAGGGTGTACTCAGGCCACATGGCCTCGCCGTACGCCAATGGCTTCGTAGGTCAGCAGCGCGCACAGCGGTACCACGAAGAAGAACAGCCACTCCTCGATCGGCAGGCCGAGCAGGCGCACGCCGACCGTGTACCGCTCGCTGAACCACCAGTGGCCGCGGGTGGTCGCCACGAGGTCCCACGCCACGAAGACGGCCGCGACCGGCAGCACCGTGGCGAGCAGGCGCCGCGGTCGCCGGTACACCCGCACGCCCAGGACGAGCTCCAGCGGCAGGGTGATCGCCAGGCATGCGACCAGCAGCAGCAGGTAGCGCAGCGAGCCCATCGCGCCTCCTCCAACCGACCTAGGCTGGCGCCGTGAGAACCGTGCCCGGACCCTCCAATCATGTCGTCGTGGTCGGCGCCGGGTTGGGCGGCCTGGCCTGTGCGCTGCACCTGGCCGGCGCCGGGCGCCAGGTGACGGTGCTGGAGCGCGAGGCGGTGCCGGGCGGCCGGGCCGGGCGCCTGTCCATCGACGGGTACGAGTTCGACACCGGCCCGACCGTGCTCACCATGCCCGAGCTGATCGCCGACGCGTTCGCGGCGGTCGGCGAGGAGATGTCGGGCTGGCTGGAGCTGACCCGGCTCGAACCCGCCTACCGAGCCTGGTTCCCCGACGGGTCGGCGCTTTCCGTCATCAGCGACCCGGTGCGGATGGCCGAGGAGGTCTCGCGGGTCTGCGGCCCCCGCGAGGCGGACGGGTACCTGCGCTTCGTCGAGTACGCCCGCCGGCTGTGGCGCTTGGAGCGGGCGGACTTCATCGAGCGCAACCTCGACAGCCCACGGGAGGTGTTGACCGCCAACCTCGTGCGGCTCGCGCTTGCCGGCGGGTTCGGCGGCCTGGCGCCCCGGATCAACCGGTTCTTCCGCGACCCGCGTACCCGCCGGGTGTTCTCCTTCCAGGCGATGTACGCCGGGTTGGCGCCGCACCGCGCGATGGCGCTCTACGCCGTGATTTCGTACCTGGACACGGTCGCCGGCGTCTGGTTTCCGCGCGGCGGGATGCACGCGGTGCCCCGGGCGCTTGCCGGCGCGGCCGAGAAGCACGGCGTGCGCATCCGGTACGCCACCACTGTGGAGCGGGTCGAGGTGCGCGGTGGTCGCGCCGTGGGCGTACGCACCACCGGGGGCGAGCGGATCGCGGCCGACGCGGTCGTGCTCAACCCCGACCTGCCGGTGGCCTACACCGATCTGTTGGGCTTGCCCGCGCCCCGGCAGCGCTTCTCGCCGTCGTGCGTCGTCGTGCATGTCGGGTCGCGGCAGGGCTACGGCCGGATCAGCCATCACAATATCCACTTTGGACGGTCGTGGCGCGTCGCGTTCGATGAGATCCTCAGGTACGGGCGGCTGATGAGCGACCCGTCGTTGCTCGTCACCAACGCCAGCCGCACCGACCCTTCGATGGCAACGCCCGGGCGGCACACGTACTACGTGCTCGCACCGGTGCCTAACCTGAAGCTGGCGCCCTTCGACTGGCGCGGCGGGCTGGGCCAGCACTACGCCGACGAGCTGACCGCAGTGCTGGAAGCGCGTGGCTACACCGGTTTCCGGGCGGGCGTGGAGGTCCAGCGGGTCGTCACACCCGAGGACTGGCGCGACGCCGGCATGGCCGCCGGTACGCCGTTCGCCGCCGCACACACGTTCCGCCAGACCGGACCGTTGCGGCCCCGTACCCTGCACCCGGCGCTGTCCAATGTGGTCTTCACCGGCTCCGGTACCCAGCCCGGTGTCGGAGTACCGATGGTGCTCATCTCCGGGCGGCTCGCCGCCGCCCGCATCACCGGAGGAAGGGGCCGGTGACTGGGCCACCGGTCCAATGATCTGCGTGGAATCATGTCCTCATGGCGACCGAGCATCGGTGGGCGCGCCGAGGTGAGGCGGAGGAACGGCAGCACGACACTTCGTCCGATCTATCCGGGACCCGCCAGGAGGCGGCACCGACCGCGGTGCACCTGCGGGACCTCGGGTACCTGCAGGCCACCGGTGGCAACGCGATGGTCCTCCGGCTGCTGCGGAACGTGCCCGGTGCGCACGATGCCGAGCATCCCTCCGCCGATGCGCAGGGCGCGCTGGTCGAGCGGACTGCTCCCGGCTCGGCCTGGGCGAGAGCCTTCCGTCAGACGTGCGTGAACAGTTCTCGGACGGCCTCGGGTCGGCACTGGACGGCGTACGCATCCATCGGGATGCCGACGCCGCCGACCTCGCCGGTGAGGTCGCCGCCCGGGCCTTCACCACCGGCTCAGTCTGCGCGCTCTTGATCTGCCGGCTCACCATCCGGATGCTGGCGAGGAGGCGGCCACTGCCGAACCGGCGCCCACCGTTGACGTCTCCTGGATCGACGGTCTGCCGGCGTACATTCAAGAGCAGATCGACATGTTCAAGCAGAAGGCGTTGGACGCGGCGCCGGACAAGAAGCGGCAGAAGTTGCTCGACCAGCGCGAGCATTACCGTCAGACCTTCGTGCTCAACATGACCCGGTTTCTTGGCAGCCAGGACGCCGTGCGCGCCCACTTCGAGGCGATCCACCCCATGGACGGGACCGACCTGTGGGTCCACGACTCCACCCGTGAGCGGCTGCTGGCGGTGAAGGCCGACCTGGAAGCCAAAGGCATCCCGATGCCTGCCACGAGCGTCGGCCAGAGCCTGCGCGGCCGGCACCTGCACGACAAGACCGGCGCCGGCATGATGACGCACGGGCTGGGGCTCGCCGTGGACTGGAAGGCGTACGCGGCACCGCACGTCACCGACCCGCGGCTGCACGCGCTGTTCCAGACCGTCACCGGCGGGCCACCGGCGTTTCATCTCACGGTGGGCGGGCATGGTCTTGGGCCGGAAGCACGCCGTGACCTCATCGAGCAGATGGGCCAGGGCACCGCCGACCCCGACCGGGCCAGGCAGCTGCTCGACTCGATCAGCAGCGAGTACCGCCGGCTGGCCAAGGCGTCGGCCGACTTCAAGACCTCGCTGCCGGAGTCCACGCTCACCGAGCTGCGCGAGGTCGAGCGCCTTCGGGCGGAGGCGTCCAAGGCTGCGCAGCGGCTGGCGAAGAGCCGCGGTAAGGACAGGGCGGAGCTGGAAATGGCGGCCACCGCCGCGCGGCAGGCGTTCGAAGCCAAGAAAGCCGAAGTGCAGGCGCGCCTTGAGGTCCTGTTCGCGCCGTGGGTTGCGGAGCTCGAGGAGCGTGCGGCGGCGATCGAGGCGGCCGCCGCGGAGAAGGGTGTCGACCTCCGCGATGACGTGACCACCAAGGAGGACCTGGCCGCGCTCGAACACCAGCACGCCAAGCTTGCCCAGAGCGTGCGCGAGACCGAGAAGAAGGCGGCGAAGCTGCTGGCGGGCGTACGGGAAACGCGCCGCAGCATCGAGCGGGAGATCGCGGGCATCGAAGCCGGCCTGCCCGACGGGTCTGCTGACCGGAGCTCGCTGCTGGCAACGGCGCAGGAGCTGCTCGTCGACTCCGAAGGGCTCGACAAGGCGATGGCCGATCTGCTTCCCGACCAGAAACCCCCGTCGGCCGGCGGTGGCAAGGGTCACCACCGATCTGTCGAGGGCTGGCGGCGGGCATTGGCGGCGGCCGGCGAGCGGCTCGCCGCGCACCACAACCATTTCGCCGAGATCGAAGGCCCGCTGCAGGAGCTGCGGCCAAAGCAGGAGTCGGTCAGCGAGGAGCTTGCGACGCACCGGGCCGGCAACGCCGAGGTCGTTACGAAGGTCGGCAAGGATGGCCTGGCCAAGCTGCAGGCGGACCGCAAGTCGTTGCGCGTTCTCGACGAGACGGCCAAGGCGCTGCGCACGGACATCGACTTCGTGCTCAAGAGTCGCGACGTGAAGGATCCCGGCATCACCCAGCTGCTGGGTCTGATGCCAGGCACCGAAGGCGGCGGGTTCTTCACCCCAGACCCCGAGCAGGGTGGCGAGGCCGAGGCGGCCAAGGGCGCGTGGAGCGGCTCGCACGGGTACAACCTGGAGTTCTTCAAGGCCATGGTGCAGCACGGGTTCGATCTCGGCGTCGCCTGGGAAGGCACGCCGGACACGATGCACTTCGAGCTGGTCGAGGGGCGTCGACTCGCCGCATCGGGTGGGACCCGACCGATGGAGGCCGGGACCCACAGCTAGACCGGTTCACCGTTGACGAACTGAAGGCCACGCTGCCGGTATCGGTCGGCGAGCACGGCTGGATCTTCGACAGCCGTCTCGGGCAGCCGGTAGTACTCCTCCAGGATGGCGCGGGCGTCGTCATTGTCGATGACAGCGGTGTCCCAATGCACCTCGTCGCCGACGACGGCGACCTCGAAGGCCATGAACGCGCAGCACGCCTGCTCCCGGGCGACCAGGTCGCGGACCCGGGCTTCGACGCCGTCGCCGGCGCGCAGCCGGAACCGGATGCCCTGGGGGGTGCGTTCGCGGCCGACCAGGGCGGTGGCGAACAGTTGCTGATACTCGCGGAGCCGGTCGGCGGTGGTGTCCGGTGCGGTGGACACATCGCAGACGACCGGGGTGTCGGCGGGTGGGATCTGCATGGCGCTGCTCCTGAAGTTCGGTGATCGATCGGACGTTCACCGCCGAGCGTAAACTCTGGACCATAGTCCAGAGTCAAGGGTTAGCTCTCGTCGGCGTCGAGCCCCCGCTCGATGGCGTACCGCACCAGCCCTACCCGGTTGGGTAGCTGCAGCTTGTCCAGCGTGTGCTGGACATGGTTCTGCACCGTGCGGTGGGAAAGCACCAACCGTTCGGCGATCTGCTTGTATGACAAGCCCTTGGCGACCAGCCGCAGCACCTCGGTCTCCCGCGGGGTGAGCTGTGGCTGGTCCTGGTTTGGCGTCGGCGTGCTCGCCAGCCGCCGGTACTCACCGAGCACCAGGCCGGCAAGGCCGGGCGTGAACACCGCGTCGCCGGCCGCCGTGCGCCGGACCGCGTCGAGGAACTCCTCGCGCGCGGCCGACTTCAGCAGGTATCCGACCGCGCCCGCCTTGACCGCGTCGAGCACATCCTGGTGCTCGCCGCTGGCGGACAGCATCAGCACCCGGGCCGGTGGGTGCGCCGACAGGAGCCCCTGAATGACGGCTACGGCCGGCACGTCGGGCAGCTGCAGGTCGAGCACGACCACGTCGGGGCGGACCGCGGCGCATAGCCGGACCGCCTGGCGGCCCTCGCCAACGCAGGCCACCACGTCGTATCCGGCTTCACTGAGGTCGCGAGCCACGCCATCGCGCCACATCGGGTGGTCATCGACGACCATGACGCGTACGGCGTTGCCCACGGCGTCACCCTACCGGTGCCGTGGTCTCCGGTAGGCTCGTCCGCCGATGCGGGGCGACCAGGGCCGCTACGCGACGCGGGTGCCGGGACCTGCTCGGCGTATCGTGCGGTCATGGCTGCCCGCAAGGAGATCCTGGACATCGCCGGCCGGCAGGTGACAGTCACCAACCCGGCGAAGGTGTACTTTCCGAAGCTCGGGCTCACCAAGCTCGACCTCGTCCGGTACTACCTCGCTGTCGCTCAGGGTGCGCTGGGCGGCGTCGGGGGACGCCCGATGGCGCTCAAGCGGTACGTCAACGGGGTCGAGGGCGAGGCGTTCTACCAGAAACGGGCGCCACAGAACCGGCCCGCATGGATCGAGACGGTGGAGCTGAAGTTCCCGTCCGGCCGGACCGCGCACGAGATCGTGGTACGCGACGCCGCACAGCTCGCCTGGGTGGTCAACCTCGGCTGTGTCGACCTGCACCCGCACCCGGTGCGCGCCGAGGACCTGCAGCACCCCGACGAGCTGCGGGTCGACCTCGACCCGGTGCCCGGCGTGCCCTGGTCGCAGGTCCTTCAGGTGGCGCTCGCGGTCCGCGACGTGCTCGCCGACTACGGCCTCACCGGCTGGCCCAAGACTTCCGGCTCGCGCGGCTTCCACGTGTACTGCCGGGTCGTGCCCGGCTTCACGTTCACCCAGGTACGCCAAGCGGCCGTCGCGCTGGCACGCGAGGTGGAGGCGCGGGTACCGGACCTGGCCACCAGCCGCTGGTGGAAGGAGGAGCGGCACGGCGTCTTCGTCGACTACAACCAGAACGCCAAGGACCGCACCACCGCGTCGGCGTACTCGGTACGCCCGACCGCCGACGCCCGGGTCTCCGCGCCGCTGCACTGGGACGAGGTGGCCGACTGCGACCCGGCGGCGTTCACTGTTGCCTCGGTGCCGGAGCGGCTCGCCGTACTCGGTGATCCTTGGGAGGGCATGGACGACGCGGCCGGCACGCTGGAACCGCTGCTGGAGCTGGCGGCGCGCCAGAAGCAGCGTGGCTTGCCGGACGCGCCGTGGCCGCCGCACTTCGAGAAGCAGCCCGACGAACCGCCCCGCGCGCAGCCGTCCCGCCTGCGGTCCGAACCGTCCGGGCGGCGGTCTGGTGAGGTGCCGGCAGCCGCACCGGGGAAGACGAGCGGGCCCACCGGGCGGCGCCGCACGACGATCCCGCTGATCGAGATCGCCCGCGCGGCGAGCAAGGACGAAGCCATGGCCGGGCTGGAACGCTGGAAGGAGCGCCACCCGGAGGTGTGGCCGTACCTGGCTCCGGCCGACGTGCTCGTGGACTCGATGCGGGGACGCAGCAGCACCTGGACGCGCATCCGCCTCAACCTGACCCGGGTGCCGGAAAACCAGCGCCCGCCTCAGGAGGCGCTGGAGGTCGACTTCGACCCGTGGGCAGGCCTGGAGCAACCTGAAGGCCCGTGGACGTCCTGAACGTGCCCGCGGACGTCCGGAACCTGCCCGCCCCGTGCGTCGTGGTCCTGGTCGGGCCGGGCGCCTCGGGCAAGTCGACCTGGGCCGCGGCCAACTTCCCGCCGGAGTGCGTGGTCTCCAGCGACCGGCTGCGCGCGCTCGTCGGTACCGGTGAGGACGACATCGCGGCGAGCAAGGACGCGTTCGCGTTGCTGGACGAGGTCGTGCGCCGGCGGCTGGCGCGGCGGCTCACCACGGTGATCGACACCCTCGGCCTGGACGGTGCCCGCCGCGCGGCGTGGCTCGCGCTGGCCCGCCAGCACGGCCTGCCGTGCGTCGCCGTCGCGTTCGACACCCCGCCGGCGCAGTGCCGGGCCTGGAACCGGGCGCGGGACAAGCGGATCCCGGCCGACGCGCTGTCGGCGCAGCTGCGCGGCTGGCCGGCGGTCCGCGACGGGCTGGGCGCGGAGGGGTTCGACGCGATGCTCGCCCCGCAGCCGGTCCGGGTGGTACCGGAGGCGTTCGTGGCCGCGACGGGGGCCGTCGCGCGCCAGCGGGAGGAGCCGACCGGGCTGCGCTTCGGCCTGCATCTGGGCTCGTACACCTTCCCCGGCGGCGCGCCCTCGACGGCGGCGCGGCTGCGCGAGCTCGGCGCCGCCGCCGAGGCCGCCGGGTTCGACGCGATCTACGTGATGGACCACTTCCGGCAGATCCCGCAGCTCGGGCGCGCCTGGGAGGACTTCCTGGAGAGCTACACGACCCTGGCGTACCTCGCTGCGTGCACCACCCGGGTCCGGCTCGGCACGCTGGTCACCGGCGTGACGTACCGCAACGTCGCGTACCTGGGCAAGATCGTGGCGACGCTCGACGTGCTGAGCGAGGGGCGCGCCGTGTGCGGGCTTGGCCTGGCGTGGTTCGCCGACGAGCACGTGGCGTACGGCTGGGACTTCCCGCCGGTCGCGGCACGGTATGCGGTGCTGGAGGACGCGCTGCGGCTGCTGCCGCTGCTGTGGGGCAAGGGCAGCCCGGCGTTCACGGGCAAGGCGATCGCCGTACCGGAGGCGCTGTGCTACCCGCGGCCGCTGCAGCCGCACGTACCGGTGATCGTCGGCGGTGGCGGGGAGCGGCGGACGCTGCGGCTCGCCGCGCGCTATGCCGACGCGGCCAACGTGTTCGGCGACGCGGCGACGGTACGGCACAAGGCGGCGGTGCTCCGCGCGCACTGCGCCGAGACCGGGCGCGAGGTCGAGCTGACCCACCTGTCGACCGCGCTGGTCGGCACCGACGACCGGCAGGTGAGCGACCTGGTGGAGCGCCACCGGCCCCGGCGCCAGGATCCGGCGCGCTATGCGGCGGCGGTCAACGCCGGCACGGTCGAGGACCATGTGGGCCGCTTCCGGGAGCTCGCTGAGGTGGGCGTACGCGAGGTGATGATCCGCCTGCCGGACCTCACCGATCCGGCTCCGCTGGAGCGGATGGCCAAGGTCATCGCGGCCTTCCGCTAGGTGCTGGCTGGCCCGGGTAGGCTGGCCGGTGTGATCCCTCGGCGTCGCGCTGGAGTTGTGACCGGTGCTCGATCCACGTGATCTCTACGAGCTGGCCGGCGACCTTCCTGACCTTGGCCGGCCGGTCCTGGTGCAGGCGCTCACCGGCTTCGTCGACGCGGGCAACGCCATGCACCTGACGCGCGAACACCTGTTCACGGCGCTGGACGCCAAGATTATCGTGACCTTCGACATCGACCAGCTGATGGACTACCGGTCGCGGCGCCCGTCGATGATCTTCATGGAGGATCATTGGGAGGAGTACGAAGAGCCGAGCCTGGCGCTGCACCTGCTGCATGACGAGGCCGGCACGCCGTTCCTCCTGCTCTCCGGGCCAGAGCCGGACCTGCAGTGGGAACGGTTCATCGCGGCGGTGCTCACGCTGGTCGAGCGGCTCGGGGTCCGGCTCACGGTGGGCCTCAACGCGATCCCGATGGCGGTGCCGCACACCCGGCCGGTGGGCGTCACCGCGCACGCCACGCGGCGGGAGATGATCGTCGGGTACCAGCCGTGGCTGTACCGGGTGCAGGTCCCGGGCAGCGCCGGCAACCTGCTGGAGTACCGGCTGGGCCGCCACGGCAACGATGCCATGGGCTTCGCCGTACACGTCCCGCACTATCTGGCGCAGGCGGCCTACCCGACGGCCGCGCTGGAGCTGCTCGCGTCCGTGTCACGGGCCACCGGCCTGCTGCTGCCGACCGACGAGCTTCGTGCGGCGGCCGACCTCGTCCGCGCCGACGTCGACAAGCAGATCGCGCAGAACGAGGAGGCGGCCGCGCTCGTGCGCAGCCTGGAGGAGCAGTACGACGTGTTCATCCGCAGCCGGCAGGGCACCGGCCCGCTCGCCGAAGCGGGACCCCTGCCGTCCGCGGAGGAGCTCGGCGCGGAGCTGGAACGCTTCCTGGCCGAGCACAACAAGCCGACCGACCCGCCCCGAGGCTGACCCCCGGGGCGGGCCGGCAGCCGCGAGGCGGGCCGGCGCTGTCTACAGTGGAGTGGACCCGCCGCTCACCTGTACGCGCAGCGCCCCGCCACTGGTGTTCGTGCTGTTGCGCACCGCGAACCCGGCGATCCGGCTGAACCCGACGTCGTACGGGCTACCGGCGCCTCGCTCGGCCCGCACGCCGTCGAGGACGACGCCCGCGCCGTCGTCGGCGATGAAGGCCGGCCGGCCGTCGTTGCGGGCGAACGTCACGGTGACGTTGTTGAAGGCGATGCCGCGCACGTGGCGCAGCCAGAAGCCGTACGCCGGCCGCTTGCCGTAGTCCCGTGGCGCGTGCGAGGTGAGGAACTCGCCCGGCACCCGGGTCGCCTCCGACGCGGGGTGCCCGCCAGGCACGTCGAGGTTCACGTTGGTCAGCGTGACGTTCTCCACCCGTACCGTGGGCGTCCCGGTGATCGTGCTGCTGTACTCGTCATCGCCCCGCACGTCCCTCGGCGTGATGAGGTTGCGGCCGGTGATGTTGTCGAAGGTGATGTTGCGGATGCGGCCGGCGGGCGGGCGTCCCGGGCAGCGGCGCCGCTCGCCGATCTTGATGTAGATCGGTGACGAGGCGCGGGTCATCGTGACGTCCCGGAAGTGGATGTCTTCGATGATGGCGCCGTCCTGCGAGACCATCCCGAGCCCGGCCTTGCCGGCGCCGGTGATGGTGAGCCGGTCGAACCGGAAGTCCCGGAAGTTGCCACAGGTCTCCGAGCCGAACTGCACCGCGTTGTTCTCGGTCGACAGGATCGTGGTGTCGTGGACCCGCACGTTCTGGCTCACCATCGTCTCGCCGAGCGCGAAGTCGCTCTTGAAGACCAGGGCGTCGTCGCTGCCCTCGATGCGCGAGTTGGCGACCTCGATGTTCCTGCTGTTGATCAGGTTGATGGCGTCCCGATCGTTGCTGGACAGCACCTTGACGTTGTTGAGCCGTACCCCGTCGCAGCCGTTGAGCAGCATCGCGAAGTGACCGCCGCGGCGGAACGTCACGTCCTGGACCCGCAGGTTGGTGCAGCGCTTCAGCGACAGGATCTTGTCGCCGACGCCTCGCGGCGCGTCGCCGGTCACCAGGCCGTCGCCGTCGAAGGTACCGGTGCC
>WNGA01004237.1_pt1 | contig 21164 bp, 15 predicted proteins | sample 5400061 | NCBI WGS metagenome assembly WNGA01 (sample SAMN13153366, study PRJNA577476) | soil metagenome | isolation source: 100 cm soil or saprolite under grassland replicate 2 | place: USA:California | collected 2016-06-15
TGACGTGATGGCGCCGCCGGCTGCGGCACCATCGATGCTGCAGGTCCTTCACCTTGCGGCGCTGCGCGCGGCGAGCGCACCGAACCGGGTCGTGCTCCACCCACGGACGATCGTGGGACAGCAACGTCGAGACTCGAAATGGCGCCGCCCGAGGCCGTTCCTGAAACCGTTCTTCGCGGCACCGCGTGTTCCACCGGTTCAGCCACAGTCGTCGTGCCAGACGAGGTGAACACGCGGCGCGTCTGCTCCGGCAATTGTCGCGGATCGATCGCGTGTGGTCCTACCGCTCGACGGCCGCCAAACGCGTTGCGCGGAACCACCGTCCACGCGCGCCACGGATCGTAATTCGGCCAGTAGGCCGGATGATCCCCAGGCCGACCGTGCAACCCCAGCACGGGGCGTCCGTCCCACCCGAGCGGGCACCAGCTCACATAGCCCGGCACCAACGACCAGCTCACCCACGCAGGTCCCCACACGCGATTCGGGATCCAGAACCAGGACGTTCCAGTGAAACCCCAGCGCCCGAAATGCTGCGTCGGCCACGCCCATGGGTCGCCGCCAATCCATGTCCAGCCGTATCGCGTGAGCGACCATGCGCCCGTGTAGTACGGACGCCAATCAATACCGACCGAGGGGAACCACACATAGCCGTGAGGCGCCACGAAATCCCAGCGGCCGTAGTTGTCGAGCAGTGGTCCGTAGGGACGAAGCTCGTATGGCAACTGGCGCGCCGAGAGCGACGTGGTGAAGCCATTGGCGCGATCGTTGGACCAGCGGGCAAACGCGTCCCAGCGTGCAGAGTTGAAGCCGTCGAGGACAACCCGGCTGCCAGGTCCGGCAATGGTCGCCATCTCGCCGCCGCGCACAACCGCGCCGCCGGCGCCGTCGACGATTTGCGCCACGCCGCGCGCGACGGTCAACTCAAGTCGCTCGAGCCGTCCGTCAGTCGCGAGTCCATATTCACCACGCGGCTCGAGTTGCACGGAAGCGGCTTGCGTGTCGATCGTGTAGGCGCGCGTCGCCGCTGCCGAGACGCGAAGCATGATTCTGCCGTCGCTCAGGCGAAGACGCAGCGGCGACAGCATCTCGAGCTCGGTGCCGGCATCGAGATGAAGCAGCGTGCCGTCGGCAAAGACGATTTCCGCCCGCCCGTTCGCGGTGCGAACGATGTCGCCCTCGACGAGCATCACGCCGGCGACAGCGGTCTCGGCAACGCCGTCGTGCACGAGATCCACGCCACCGTCGACGAACGACAGATTCGCGGGAGGTGGTGCGCTGGCTGGCAGCGGCTCATCCTGCGCCAAAGCAGGCGCGGCGATTAGTGAGCACAGAGCAGTGAAAACGGCGAGCGGGAAAAGCTTAGAGGACATCACCATCCTCGATTGGCAGGGCTCCGGAAAAAGGGCCTGCCCCATTTTTCGTTTCGCCACATGTCACATCAGCAATGGGGCAGGCCCTTCGTCGGCTGGCAAGCTTCAGTATATCAGCAACTTAGCAGCAGATCGCAGAATCTGCCACCTATCGCCACGGGTCGACTTCGTGCCGGAGCTTTACAGCAACGCACTCACATTTCATACTAAGACCATGAGCAAAATCATCGGGATCGACTTAGGCACCACGAATTCGGTCGTCGCCGTGATGGAAGGCGATCAGCCGACGGTGATTCAAAACGCCGAGGGCAGCCGACTGACACCGTCCGTTGTCGCCTTCAGCAAGACCGGCGAGCGCCTCGTCGGTCAGGTCGCCAAGCGGCAGGCCGTCACCAATCCGGAAAACACGGTCTTCTCGATCAAGCGGTTCATGGGACGCCGCTTCGATGAAGTCACCGAGGAAATGAAGATGGTGCCGTACGAAGTGGTGCGGGCGCCGAACGGCGACGTGCGCGTGAAAGCCGGATCGCAGGAATACGCGCCGCCGCAGATCTCCGCGATGATTCTGCAGAAGCTGAAGCAGGCCGCCGAAGATTATCTGGGCCAGCCGGTGACGCGCGCCGTCATCACGGTGCCGGCGTACTTCAACGACGCGCAGCGGCAAGCGACGAAAGAAGCCGGGCAGATTGCCGGCCTCGAGGTGATGCGCATCGTCAACGAGCCGACCGCTGCCGCGCTCGCGTACGGTCTCGACAAGAAAAAGGACGAGACGATTGCCGTCTACGACTTCGGCGGCGGCACCTTCGATATCTCGATTCTCGAAGTCGGCGAGGGCGTCGTCGAGGTGAAGTCCACCAACGGCGATACGCATCTGGGCGGCGACAACCTCGATCACCGCATCATGGACTGGATCGTCACCGAGTTCAAAAACAACGAAGGGATCGATCTCAGCAGAGATCGCATGGCGCTGCAGCGGCTGCGCGAAGGCGCGGAGAAGGCGAAGATGGAGCTCTCGTCCGTGATGGAGACGGAGATCAATCTGCCGTTCATCACGGCCGATGCGAGCGGCCCGAAGCATCTGGCGATGAAGCTGACGCGCGCCAAGTTCGAATCGCTCGTTGAAGATCTGCTGCAGAAGACCGTTGGACCAGTGAAGCAGGCGTTGAGCGACGCGGGAGTCGATCGTTCGAAGATCGATGAGGTCGTGCTCGTCGGCGGATCGACACGCATTCCGCGCGTCCAGACGATTGTCAAAGAGCTCTTCGGAAAAGAGCCGCACAAAGGCGTGAACCCAGACGAGGTTGTTGCCGTTGGCGCGGCGATTCAGGCGGGCGTGCTCGGCGGAGAGGTGAAAGATCTCCTGCTGCTCGACGTCACGCCGCTGTCGCTCGGCATCGAGACGCTGGGCGGAGTGATGACGACGCTCATTCCGCGGAACACCACGATTCCGACGCGCAAGAGCGAGGTCTTCTCGACGGCGGCGGACAGCCAAACGAGCGTCGAGGTGCACGTGCTCCAGGGCGAGCGGCCGCTCGCGCGCGATAACCGCACGCTGGGACGATTCCATCTGGTCGGCATTCCTCCGGCGCCGCGCGGGGTGCCGCAGATCGAGGTCACGTTCGACATCGATGCCAACGGCATCGTGAATGTCTCCGCGAAGGACCTCGGCACGCAGAAGGAGCAGAAGATCACCATCACCGCTTCGTCCGGGCTCAGCAAGGACGAAGTCGATCGCATGATGCGCGAAGCCGAATCGCACGCGGACGAGGACAAGAAGCGGCGTGAAGAAATCGAGTCGCGCAACCGCGCGGATCAGGCCGTGTATACGGCGGAACGCCTGCTTCGGGACACCGGCGACAAGCTGCCCGCCGAGGATCGCAGCGCCATCGAAACGGCGATTGCGGACGCCAAGAAAGCCATCGAGAGCAACGACGCGGCGGCGATGCAGCGGACGATGGATGCGCTCACGGCCGCGCAGCACAAAGCCGCGGAGGCGCTCTATCGCCAGCAGCAGAGTGGACAAGCAACCGGTGGCGCCTCTCAGCCGGGCGCGGGCGGCGAGGGTCAGACCGAAACGGGCCAGGGCGGCAGCACCGGGGACGTGATCGATGCTGAAGTCGTCGATGACGAGAAGAAGTAGCGCCGAAGCCCATGGACCTGTACGTCGTTCTCGGAGTGCAGCGCGCGGCAACGCCGGGTGAAATCAAACGGGCGTATCGCCGGCTCGCGCGCCGCTATCATCCGGACATCAACCCGGGCGATCGCGAGGCGGCGTCGCGTTTTCGGCAAATCTCCGAGGCGTACGAGACACTCAGCGATCCCGATCGACGCCGCCGGTACGATTCGGGCAACGCCGGACGCGTGTCCACCGAGGCGTCGGCCTACGGCTTCACGGGCTTCGACTTCTCCCATCCCGCTGAAGGCGATCGGGCGACCACCTTCGGCGATCTCTTCGAGGACGTCTTCGCGCGACACACCGAGCGGGTGCGTCGCGGCGACGCCGAGCGCGGCGCAGATCTTCACGTCAAGGCGCCATTGACGTTCGAGCAGGCCTGGCGAGGCGCTGAGTGGCCCGTTTCGGTGACGCGACAGGAAGCGTGCCGCCGCTGCGCAGGCACGGGCTTTCACCGCACGGCGGAGTCGCGCTGCGTCGCGTGCGAAGGATCTGGCGTCGTTCGGTCGGTGCGCGGACACATGGTGTTTACGAAGAACTGTCCGCATTGTGCCGGCACAGGCCGGCTGAAGCAACTGCCGTGCGAGACATGCCACGGACTTGGCGTCGAAACGCGCGCTGAGTCGATCAAGGTGCGCATTCCGGCCGGCGTTGCCGACGGCGCACGCGTGCGCGTGCCCGCGAAAGGCCATGCCGGCGTGCGCGGCGGTCCGCCCGGAGATCTCTACGTCGCTGTCGAGGTGCCGGCGCATCCCGTGTTCCAGCGCGTCGGCGACGACATTCGCATGGTCGTGCCCATTGCCATTCACGAGGCGGCGCTCGGCGCACGACTCGAGCTGACGACTCCTGATGGCGCGGTGCGCGTGCGCGTGCCGCCGGGAACGCAATCGGGCCAGCACTTCCGCCTGCGTGAACGGGGGGTTCCATCGCCTCGAGGCGGACGGCGCGGCGATCTCTTCGTCGAAGTGCGGATCCTCCTGCCGAAGGTGCTCGACGAACGATCGAAAGAGCTGCTGCGCGAGTTTGGCCGCATCAACGGCGAAAGCGTCCGCGACGAGATGTTCGCGGTGCGGTCGTAGCCATGGCGAGGAAGACCGGCAAGGCGTACTACATGATTAGCGCCGTGGCGCAGAAGTACAACATCCATCCGCAGACGCTGCGCCTCTACGAGCGCGAAGGACTGCTGACGCCGTCGCGCACCGAAGGCAACACGCGGCTCTATTCGGAAGAAGATCTCGAGCAGCTCGAGACAATCCTCTCGTTGACGCGCGATCTCGGCGTCAACCTGGCGGGCGTCGAGATCATTTTGAACATGCGCCGCAAGATGGAGCGCATGCAATCCGAAGTCAACGAGTTCATGGAGTACGTCAAGCGCGAGCTCGCGCGCGGCATCGACGACTGGGAGCAGCGGCTCGGCACGGCGCTCGTCAAGTCGTCGCCAACCGATCTCGTGCGCGCGACACCTCCCGCGCAATCCACGGCTGATGCATCGCAGGGCGAGCGACCTAATCAAAAGAAGGTACGACAGGAACGCTCGTAGGGTTTACGATAGCTGCAACCGCTCGTTGGCAACTCCTCGAACACGAACACTCGTGATGGAACCTTCGTGAACGCTTGTGAGCGAACGTAGGTGATGGAACTCGCGTGAAGGAACTCTGGTGACGTGTCCTCTCTGCAACGATAGCCGCTGGAAGACGATCGACGTCGACGGCGTCGAGCGCGTGGTGCGGTGCGACTGCTGGCGCAACGCGTTCATCGATCGACTGCTCGAGTCGGCGCGCATTCCTCCGCGCTTTGCGCGAACCGAGCTCGACATGTACCAGCCCGACACCGACTCGCAGCGCGTGGCACTCAAAAAGGCGCGCCGGTTCGTCGAGTCGTTTCCAGTCGTCGAGCGCGGTCTGCTGTTTCACGGGCCGTACGGCGTCGGCAAGACGCATCTTGCCGTCGGCATCCTCAAGGAAGTGATCCGCAAAACAGGCGCAAAGGCGTTTTTCTTCGAGACCCCCGAGCTGCTGCGACAGGTGCGGCACACCTACAACAGCCAGGTCGATCAGACCGAGATGGGTGTGCTCAAGCCGATCCTCGACGCGGACATTCTCGTGCTCGACGATCTGGGGGCGGAGAAGACGTCGGAGTGGGTGCAGGAGACGCTCGGGCTCGTCATCAACTCGCGTTACAACACGCGCCGGCCGACGATCCTCACCAGCAATCTTCACGATCCGATGGACAATGCCGATCCAAACTCCTTCATGTTTCAGATTGGCGCACGCACGCGGTCACGTCTGCTGGAGATGTGCGAGTGGGTCGAAATCTCCGGCGCGGACATCCGTGATACCGAGCGGCACACCGCGGCGGCTGAAACCGGTCAGTGGCCGGCGCCGCCGGAGAACATCAAAAAGGGCCCTCTGCCTGGCAAGTCGCGCGGCCAGGTCCGCGCGCAGCTGCGAGACAAAGCCGCCGGCGAGTTGAAGTGGAGCGGGGGGAAGGCTGGGTCGTCTTAACGCGCTCCGTGACGGACAGGCCGCAGAGACTCAGAGACACCGAGAAAATCTTGTACGAGGTATTCCAAGAATGTCTCTTTAGGACGAAGTGGCGATTATCCCTCCCCAAGAATTTCTCTGTGCCTCTACGACTCTGTGGCCCGTCCGTGATCTGTTGAAGCGTGGGTTCTTGTGCTAGGCCTTTACCTTCACATCCCGTTCTGCTCCTCCATCTGCAACTACTGCAATTTCAATCGAGGCCTGTTCGAGGAAGCGCTCAAGTCGCGTTATGTGCGCGCGATCGAGACGGAGATCCGGCGAGCGGCCGAGCCGTCGGTGGCAGTCGACTCGATTTACTTTGGCGGCGGCACACCGTCGCTGCTGTCGGGCGAGGAGGTTGCGCGCATCATCGGCGCGTGCCGCGACAGTTTCTCTGTTTCCGCCGCGAGCGAGATCACGCTCGAAGCCAATCCTGAAACGGTCACTCCCGGATTGTTGTCTGCGTTTCGCGCGGCAGGCATCAACCGTCTCAGCTTCGGTGTTCAATCGTTTCGCGACGAAGAGCTCGGGCGCCTTGGCCGGCGGCACAGCGCGACGACCGCGCGGCGCGCGTTTGCCTTCGCGCGCGAGGCCGGCTTCGACAACGTCAGTCTCGATCTGATGATGTGGCTGCCAGAGCAACGTGTCGATGAGTGGCTGGCCTCAGTCGACGCGCTGATTGGGCTTGAACCGGACCACGCCTCGCTCTACCTGCTCGAGCTCTACCCGAACGCACCACTTCGTGAAGACATGGCGCGTGCCGGGTGGTCGCAGGCGCCGGACGAAGATGCCGCCGCGATGTATCTGGCGGCACTCGAGCGACTGGACGGTGCCGGGTATGAACAGTATGAGATCTCAAACGTCGCCCGCCTCGGACGGCGCGCCGTGCACAACGTCAAGTACTGGAGCGACGGCGAGTGGCTGGCGTTCGGGTGCGGCGCGCATGCGACGCGAGACGGGCAGCGGTGGCGGAACGTTCCTGCTACCATGGAGTACGTTCTTCGGATCGAACGCGGAGAGTCGCCCGTCGTCGAGCGGCGGGTGCTCTCGCCGGAGGAGCGCATCGAGGAAGCGCTCTTCACCGGGTTGCGGCTCACCGAGGGACTGGATCTGGCCGCCGTTTCGGCACGCTACGGCGTTGATGTTTGGGGTCGGTACGGCCCTGAACTTTCACGTTTTGTCGACAGCGGTCTTCTGATCCACGAGCCGGGTCAGCGCCTCCGGCTCACACGGTCTGGAATGCTTCTGGCCAACGAGGTTATGGCGGTTTTCATCGGACCGACAGTACGGTAAAGTAACGACCTTTCGTGTGAAGGAGGCTGCTCAATGCTTCGAGGGTTTCAGGTAGTGGTGTCGGGTCTGACAGTCGCGGCCATGGTGCTGGCGGGAGCCGCGGTGGCTCATGCCCAACAACCGCCGGCGCCGCAGCAAGCAACGCCGCAGCAGCCCACGGCGCCGGCAGCGCCGCAGCAGGCCACGGCGCCGGTGTTGACGCTTGACGGCGACGTTGCGCTCGTGACGATCCTCATCAAGCCGGACAAGACTGCCGATTTCGAGCTGGTGCTGAACAAGCTGAAGGAAGCACTCGCCAAGAGCGACAAGCCCGAGCGCAAAGCGCAGGCGGCGGGATGGAAGATCTACAAATCGGCGCAGATGGCACAGGGAAATGTCGTGTACATCTTCCTGATCAATCCCGTCGTCAAAGGCCAGGAGTACGACATCAGCCGGCTGATCGCTGAAGTGTTCCCGGTCGAGGTGCAGGAGATTTTCGCGAAGTACAAGGAGGCCTTTGCCGGCCGCGCGATCACCCCGCTCACCAGCTTGATGAGCATGCAGTAGCTCGATGTCCGCCAGCCCCGGGGTCGGCCGCCCCGGGGCGGTTGCGCGCTCAATCGGGCACTCCGCTGTGAGCCGCTCGTTTCGTCCTCTCGTCTTTCCACTCGTCGCACTCTCGTGCGCCCTCTTCGCCGCAGATCGGTCCCGATCCCAGCAAGGAAACCAGACGCCGCAAATACCGGTGAACGCGTCGCCTGCGCAACCAGCAGGCACGCCGTCAAAAGATCCGGCAGCAGCGACATTCACTTCAACAGCCGGCTTGTTGCTCGTCACCGTAAAAGCAGACAAGACGGCGGATTACGAAGCAGTGATCCGCGCGTTGCAGGAGCAGTTGTCAAAAGCCACCGACGAGAAACATCGTGCGATTGCGGAGGGCTGGCGCGTGTTCAAAGCGTCGGACCTCGATGCGAAAGCCAACGCGGTTTATGTGCACGTCATCTACCCGGCGGTTCCTGAAGTCGATTACCGCCCATCGCTCATCCTCGACGAACTGCTTTCGGGCGCGTCGGCGGAGATGCTCGCCAAGTACCGCGACGCGATCGCGTCGCCGCCGGCCAAGCTGGGAATGACCGAGTTCGCGCACATGGCCGTGACACCCGTGGCGCGCCCGGCAAACGCCTCCCCGCCGACGCCCGTGCCGCCGAAGAAGCCGCCAGTCTGACCGGAGACGCCACGTTAGCTCCACGCTCCGCCGGCAACTACTCGCACGGGCAATTCGTGGTTGACGATGCGCCCGTGAGCATTCGGTGACCGGAAGCCGCTTTCGGCGCGCGCAACTCGCGCCGAGAAACCCCTTCCGCACGCCGACAAACCGCGCCTCTCAGACAGCGCAGTTAGCCGTCATGCTGGTCGCGACCGCCACAGCCGGAGGCGTATTTTCCGGTCTGCGCAGCCGGTTTCCTCGCCGCGAATGCTCTGCGTCCGGAGATAGACAGCGATGCTCCGCTAGAACGACAAGTTCGCGCCGACGTACACGCGTTGATACGTGCTGAAGAGCGGATTGCCGTGCAGTTGGAAGACGCGATAGTCGATTCGAAGGCGCAGTGGGCCAGCGAGCCGAATCTTGACCCCGCCGCCGACGTTGTTTGCGTAATGCGTCTCCTGTCGGAGCACGAGGCGCTCGCGATAGAAGCCGACCCCCGTCGTGCCGTAAAACTTCAGGCGGTGAATTTCCACGGGCGTCTGCACGAACACGTTTGCCGATCCGGTGTGCAGCGAAGGGAGCTCGTCGACGGTGTCTTCCGCCGCGTGCGCATATTCGAATTCGAAGCCGACGATGAGGAGGCCGACGCCCAGGGCAAAGCCCTGAACCGCATGCATCTCTGGTGTCGGCGTGACCCCGATGAAGGCGGTAATGTCGGCCGCCGCCTCGCGCGGCCCGATCAGCAGCATCGCGAGAGCGGCGGCGCACACGAGCCGCGCGCGGTCCATCGCAGTATTCTAGTCGTTGAACCCCGGACCAGCTCCGATGAGCGGCGATGTACAATTCGTGCATGGACTTCCATCTCAGCGAAGAGCAGCAGCTGCTTCGCCAGTCCATCCGCCAATTTGCGGAGGCCGAGATTCGACCGCACGTTCGGGAATGGGACGAATCGCAGCAGTTCGCTCCCGATCTTGTTTCCAAGCTCGCCGGGCTCGGTTTGATGGGCATTCAGTTCCCGGCGGAGTACGGCGGCTCCGGCATGTCGGCCGTTGATTACTGCATCTGCATCGAAGAGCTCGCACGCGTCGATCCAAGTGTGGCGTTATCTGTCGCCGCGCACAACGGACTGGGTGCGGCTCACCTCTCGATGTTCGGCAGCGAAGAACAGAAACGGCGCTTTCTCGTACCGCTTGCGAGAGGAGAAAAGCTCGCGGCGTGGGCCCTCACGGAGCCTGGGTCGGGCAGCGATGCGGCCGCGATGCGCACCACAGCGAATCGCGATGGCGACGACTGGGTCCTGAACGGGACCAAAGCGTTCATCACGCATGGGAAATCAGCCGACACGCTCGTCGTGATGGCTGTCACCGACAAGAGCAAGGGCAACAAGGGCATTTCTGCGTTCGTCGTGGAGCGCGGCGCCGCGGGTCTGCTGGCCGGCAAGAAGGAAGACAAGCTCGGCATGCGCGCGAGCGAGACGACCGAGGTGATCTTCCAGACCTGCCGCGTGCCGCATTCGCAGTTGATTGGAGAAGAGGGCTACGGATTCATTCAGACGCTTCGAGTGCTCGATGCCGGACGCATTGGCATTGCCGCGCTCGCTGTCGGGCTCGCGCAGGGCGCGTACGAAGCCGCCCGGCAGTACGCGTTTCAGCGCAAACAATTCGGCCGGCCCATTGGCACCTTCCAGTCGATTCGCTGGAAGCTGGTGGACAACGCCGAGCGCATCGAGGCCGCGCGACTGCTGACGTATCGTGCCGCCTGGTGCAAGGAGCAGGGCCGTCGCACCACGCTCGAATCGTCCATGGCAAAGCTCTACGCCAGTGAGATCGCCGTGCGCGCGTCGGAAGACAGCGTTCAGATTCACGGCGGATACGGGTTCGTCAAGGACTACCCGGCGGAAAAATACTTTCGGGACGTGAAGCTCACCACGATTGGCGAAGGCACGAGCGAAGTGCAGCGGTTGGTGATTGCTCGTCAGTTGCTGGCCGGCGACGTCGAGCGCCAGGCCGCTGACGATTCCAGTGGCCCCGACGCGTCCCGCGCGCGGGTGGAGAGCGGCGCGGGCACCGCGGCGTGACGTCATCGAGTCTGGCCGATCGCGTGCTGGCCGGCGATCCGCGCGCCATCGCCCGCGCAATTTCCCTGATCGAAAACGAAGATCCCCTCGCAGCCGAAGTCGTTCGCACGATCTTTCCCAACACCGGTCGAGCGTATCTGGTAGGTGTGACCGGCCCGCCAGGGGCGGGCAAGAGCACGCTCGTCGATCGACTGACGACGGAAATCCGTGCTCAGGGTGACAGCGTCGGAATCATCGCCGTCGATCCGACGAGTCCCTTTACCGGCGGCGCGATTCTCGGCGATCGCTTGCGCATGCAGACCCACGCATCCGATGCGGGTGTCTTCATCCGCAGCATGGCAACGCGCGGTCATCTTGGCGGCCTTGCGCCCTCGACGACGGACGCCGCGCTGGTCCTCGACGCGGCGGGCAAGACGATTGTGATCATCGAAACCGTCGGCGTCGGTCAGGACGAAGTGGATATCGTGCGCACCGCCGACATTTCCGTGGTGATTCTGGTGCCCGGCGCCGGAGACGATGTGCAGGCGCTCAAGGCGGGCATCATGGAGATTGCGGACATCTTCGTCATCAACAAAGCGGATCGCGAGGGCGCCGATCGCATGGTGACAGCGGTCGAATCGAATCTCGCGCTGCAGTCCTTTTCCGAAGGGACATGGCGGCCGCCCATCGTCAAGACATCCGCGACGACGGGGCAAGGGGTCGCTGATCTCTGGGCGGCGGTCGAAGGTTTTCGACGCCACTCCGAGGGTCAGCGGGAGGGCCGCGTTCGCGCGCGCAGCGAGTTCCGGTTGCGGGAGCTGCTGACGCGCCGTTTTCTGGATCACGTCGAGCACGAGGTGCTCGCGCCCGGCGAGTTCGACGACGTGCTGGCGCGCATCGCCGCGCGCCAGCTCGATCCCTATACGGCTGCGGCGGAAATCCTGTCCCGCGCACTCGCTGCCGCCAAGGCACACGGGTCGCGCGTGACCGGCAGGTGAAGCAGGATTGTTGAACGCCCGATGCTAATGGGAGTCGGCGGCTGGACTGGTCGCGTCGTGCGGAGGTGGCTCTCGGAGCGGGACGCCACGCGAGCGATGGCGAGTCAGAATCTGAACGACAATCAGCGGCTGTGGGAGGCGTACGCGAAGCGATGGCCGCGCAGGCATTCGGCCATCGAAGACCCGGCGCTCCGGGCGGCTGGAAATGGTCGGCTCGCGCGCGTCGGAGACGAATGGGGAGTCGCAGCGGACATCGACCGCATTGTCGGCGAATTCATCAGGCCCTTCGTTGCTGCTGACAGCGTCGTCGCGGAAATTGGTGTGGGCGGCGGACGCATCGCCTCGCGGATCGCGAGAGACTGCAACCGGCTGTACTGCTTCGACATCTCACGGCGCATGCTGGCGCATGCCCGGAGGGCTCTAAAAGACCACGGGAATATCGAGTATGTGCTGCTCGACCAGTCGCGAATCGATCCCGCTTTTACGGCGTTCTTCGACTTCGTCTACGCGTTCGATGTTTTCGTCCATCTCGATCTGCACGAGATGTGGAAGTACTTCCTGGCCTTCCGCATGATGCTGAAAGACGGCGCCAAGGTGTTCATCCACACCACGAATCTCCGAGCTGACGGCGGCTGGGATCGGTTCGTGCGCCAGGCAGCGTACTCGGTGGAAGGTCATTACTTCATCTCGCCGGAGATCGTATCGATTCTGTCCGAGCGCAGCGGCTTACGGATAGTGAAGGCGTCAACGAACGACGCGACAAACTTCTATCTTCATCGAGACTACATGGCGGTCCTGCAAAAACCGGCGGCCGCCACAAATATCGCGTCGGACATCATCTCCGCGCGCCGGCGGCCCTCCTCGCCAGGGCGCACGCCTCGGCCTGACCACGCAGAATGAGCGTTCCTTCGTGAAAGCGCGGCTCGATCACGTCGGCATCGCCGTGAAAGATCTGCAACAGGCGCTCGCGTTCTACCGGGATGCGCTCGGTCTGCACGTGGAGGCGGCTGAAGACGTCCTCGAGCAGCGTGTGCGGGCACACTTTATCCCCGTCGGCGAGTGCGCGCTCGAATTGCTCGAAGCGACCGCTTCTGATTCCACCATTGCCAAGTACATCGAGAAGCGCGGGCCAGGGATTCACCACATCACGTTGCGCGTTGACGACATCGCAGCGGCGCTGGAGCAGTTGAAAGCGCGTGGCGTCCGGCTCGTGGATGAAGCGCCGCAAGCGGGCGCAGAGGGCGCGCTGGTCGCGTTTATTCACCCGTCATCCGCGCATGGTGTGCTCGTCGAACTGAAGCAGCTGAGTAGTGGCGTGGCCTTCGCCCCGCCGTCTGCGGCTGAATCAGCCACGCCTCCGGGAAGTGATTCAGTACCGCGCTTCAAAACGGCCACACGCTACGCGCTGGGCCGTCTCGAGCTCACCACGCTCTGTGACGGCTTCTTTGGTCTCGACGGCGGTGCCATGTTCGGCATCATCCCCCGACCGCTGTGGGAGAAGCGCCTGCAGCCGGACGCGCGCAATCGCGTTCCGCTCGCCATGCGTCCGTTGCTCGTGCGCGGCGAGCGCACGCTACTCATCGATGCCGGGTGCGGCGACAAGATGGATGCGAAAAGCGCCGATATCTATGGCCTCGAACGCGCCTACCATCTGGATCATTCGTTGAAGGACGCCGGCGTGTCTCCTGAGGAGATCGACCTCGTAGTCGCAACTCATCTCCACTTCGATCACGTGGGCGGATTTACCACACGCGCCGAGGATGGACGCGTCGTCCCGCGTTTTCCTCGCGCGCGCTACGTGGTGAACCGTGGCGAGTGGGAAGACGCGAGTTACCCGAACGAACGCAGTCGAGCGAGTTACGTGCCGGAGAACTTCAAACCGCTTGCTGAAGCGGGCGTACTCGATCTCGTCGACGATGATGCCGAGATCATGACAGGTGTGCGATTGCGGCGCTCAGGCGGTCATACGCGACACCATCAAGTCGTCATGATCGAATCAGAAGACCGCACGGCGGTGTTCGTCGCCGACATGTACCCGACGTCGGCACATGCACCCGACGTATGGGTGATGGCGTACGACCTGTATCCGCTGGACACGTTGGCGTTCAAACGCCGCTTCGCGCGCGAAGCGGCCGAGCGTGAGTATCTGTTGTTCTTCGAGCACGATCCGGCGCTCGCCGCGGGCCTGCTGCGACGACGCGACGGGAAACCTGCAGTCGAAAGGATCCTTTGATGACGGCGCAGATCGGTGTGATCGGCGGAAGCGGTCTGTATGACATGGCGGAGCTCACAGACCGTGAGGAACGTTCCGTGAGCACGCCGTTTGGCGCGCCGTCGAGCGCGTATGTCATCGGAACGCTGCGCGGAAAGCGTGTCGCCTTCTTGCCCCGCCACGACGTCGGTCACCGGCTGTTGCCGTCGGAGCTGAATTTTCGCGCCAACATCTACGGGTTCAAGGTGCTGGGCGCCGAAGCCATCATCTCCGCCAGCGCCGTGGGTAGTCTGCGAGAAGAGATGAAGCCGCTCGATCTGGTGTTCCCGGATCAGTTCATCGACCGCACCTTCAATCGCCACGCCACCTTTTTCGGCAACGGCATCGTCGCGCACGTGAGCTTTGCGCATCCGGTCTGCAATCGGCTGCGGAAGTTGACCGCCGACTGCGCCGAACGCCTCGGCGCCACAGTTCATCGCGACGGGACGTATGTCTGCATGGAGGGGCCGCAGTTCTCAACGCTGGCCGAATCGAATCTCTATCGCGCGTGGGGCGCTCACGTCATCGGGATGACGAACCTGCAGGAAGCCAAGCTCGCGCGCGAAGCCGAAATCTGTTACTCCACCATTGCGCTGGTCACTGATTTCGATTGTTGGCACCCCGAACACGACAGCGTCACGGTGGAATTGATCATCCAGAACCTGCTGCAGAACGCCAAGACCGCCCAGCAGGTGATTGCGGCCACTGTCGGCGCTTACGACGGCCGCGGCGAATGCGGGTGCGGCGAGGCGCTCGCGTCGGCGATCATCACGCGGCCCGAGGCCATTCCGGATCGTCTGAAAAGAGACCTGGCGCCGATTATCGGGAAGTACGTCAACTGAATTGTGAAGGTATCAGGTATCAGGTATCAGGTATCAGGTATCAGGTATCAGGTATCAGGTATCAGGTATCAGGTATCAGGTATCAGATATCAGGTATCAGGTATCAGGTATCAGGTCAGGTATCAGATATCAGATATCAGATATCAGGTATCAGATATCAGATACCCCTTCTAACGACGTTCTGAGTTCTGAGCTCTGAGCCTGATCCCTGATACTTCCTGACACCTGACACCTGACACCTGATACCTGATCCCTGACATGAAACTCGTCGTCACCGGCTCCATCGCCTTCGATTACCTGATGTTCTTTCCCGGCAAGTTCACCGACCACCTGCTGCCGGAGCACGTGCATCGCGTCAGCCTCAGTTTTCTGGTCGACTCGATGGACAAGCGGCGTGGCGGGTGCGCTCCGAACATCGCCTACACGCTGGCGCTGCTTGGCGAACGGCCGTTCCTGATGGCGACCGCTGGACAGGACTTCAGCGACTATCGCGAGTGGCTGGAAGCGGCAGGCATCGATACCTCGCTCGTCAGGATTGCCGACGGGAAGTTCACGGCGTCGTTCTTTTGCAGCACCGATCAGGAGAACAACCAGATTGCGTCGTTTTACACGGGCGCCATGGCCAACGCGGCGGAACTTTCATTTCGAACCGTTGACGGACTCCGCGACGGCGGCCTGGTGATTATTTCGCCCAACGATCCCGATGCCATGGTGCAGTACGCCGAAGAGTGCAGCACGCTCGGCATTCGCTACATCTGGGATCCGGGACAGCAGTGCACGAGGATGGATGGATCGCAGCTCGCGAGAGGCGTGCAGGGCGCGCTGATGGTCATCGTGAACGACTACGAGTTCGAGCTGCTTCGTCAGAAGACGGGGCTCGATGAGGGCGGCATCCTCAGCGGCGCCCAGATCCTGGTGATTACTCGCGGTGAACAGGGATCATCCGTGATGACCAGAGCGGGCCGGGTGGACGTGCCCGCGGTTCCCCCCGATCGAATTGAGGATCCTACCGGCGTTGGTGACGCATATCGAGGCGGTTTTATGAAGGGCCTTGCCGTCGGTGCGTCACATGAGGTCTGCGCACGCATCGGCAGTGTTGCTGCCGCCTACGCGCTCGAGCATCTTGGAGGGACGAGTCACGCCTACACGCTGAAGGAATTTGGCGCCCGGTACGAAAGACACTTCGGGCGGTTAGAGATCTAGGACTCGCTCGCGTCGCTCGCTCGCAAGACTCGGCCGCTGGGCGGCCTCGCAGGGCTCGGACCTAGCGGTCCTCGTGGGAATCGCGGCCGTCCGGCCGCGATTAGTTCCTTCAATTTAATACTCGAGCGTTGGCCGTCCGCCGAACCTTTAGATCGGCGAAACAGCGCGGGACTAAAGTCCCGCGCTCCGTACGTCGCTCGCAGGCCGCGGTCCTCGCGAAAAAGTACGTAGCGCGGACCTTCAGGTCCGCGAAACCTCGCGCGACTAAAAGTCCCGCGCTCCGTACCTTCCTGCGAGGCGCGAAGCGCCGAGCCTACTAGGCGCCAGCCGCGAGCTTCGCCTTGGCCGACGCAACGATGCGATCGTATTTCGCTTGCATCAGGTACCATTCGGTCTGCAGCAGCCGCACCTGAGCGTCGTTGAGTTCAGCCGACGTGATCACGCCGTTTTCGTACGACACCTGCGCAATCGAGACGCTTTCCCTCGCAACGTCCAGGGCTTTCTGCTGCGTCCGGACCACTTCGTCCGCTGCTTCGAACGCGGTCCACGCGGATTCGAGCTCGAGCCGGGCGTTGTCCGTCGCCGCCTTGAGTCCGTGCTCGGCCTGCTTCACCTGCGCCTGCGCGGCGCCCCGCCTGGCTGACGCAGCGGGTGTGGAGAAGAGCGGCACGCGCAGCGCGAGGCCAAACGTATAGCTCTGGTTTTGCGTGTTGAGAAGCTTCGCGAGGCCGTCCTCTTGATACTGCACGTTGCCGGTGAACGCAACGGTTGGCTTCCACTCCGCGTTGGCGAGATTCACCGCGTGAGACGCCATGTCGCGCCGCGAGTTGAACGCGCGCAGATCCGGCCGCGCGGGAAGCGACTGGTCCAGAACGGCGCGGGTGAATTGCTCCGGGCGTTCGTCGAGGTTCCCGTTGAGCGTCAGCCGCTGCGACTGCGGCAGCGACAGCACCGTTCGAAGCGCCTGGTGCGATGTCTCGACCGCTGCTTTCGCCTGAATCCTGCGCGCCTTCGCGTTGGCGAGCTCGACCTCGGCTTGCAATACGTCCAATCGAGCGACGGTTCCGGCCTCGAATCGCGCTTTGGCGAGCGCCAGCTGTTTTTCCGCGAAGGTAATCTGTTCGTCCGCGACACGGACGCCCTGCTCGTTCATCAGCGCGGCATAGAACGTCTCGACGACTCGAAACTGCAGCTCCTGACGCGCGCGATCCAGCTGCAGCTTGTCGGCATCGAACGACGACGCTTGCAGTCCGTAGGCATTGCTCAACCGGCCGCCAGTGTAAATGGGCTGGTTGATCTGCAGTTGCATGATGTTCTGCCGCGTGAAGCCGGCCGTGAACGTCTGCTCGTTGGGACCAAAGATGCCGGCAGGGATGCGGATCAGCGGAAAACGTTGCGCCGGCGTGTAGAGATAATTCAAATCAACTGAAGGCAGGAACCCGGCCTTGGCCTCGGCGACACGCGATTGGCCCTCGCGCACCTGTTCCTCAGCCACTTTGAGGCTTTCGTTGTTTGACAGCGCCCGCGCGAGCGCATCGTCGAACGTGAGGGCGAGCGTCGGGGATCCAGCGCCGGCCTGCGCGGCAGAGGCGAGCGCAGCGGAATTCTCGGTCGCGAGTTGTCGAGGGGCCGACTTGGGGTCCAGTTCCTGCCCAAACGCCGTGGCCGCCGACATGAACCAGCCGAGCAGTGCGGCGATGACCACTACGCTCGTGACGCGCACCGCGGTGCGCAGCGCCGGAGAAGGCTCCTTTTTGGCAATGCGCAGCCAGCCAAGGAGTCGAGACAACAGAAGGTATGCCACCGGCACGACGATGAGTGTCAGCCCGGTCGACGTGATCAGCCCGCCAATCGTTGCGATCGAAATGGGCGCCCGGAACTCGCCGCCTTCACCGCGGCCGAGCGCTGACGGCAGCATGCCGAGAATCATCGCGAAGGTCGTCATCAGAATCGGCCGCAGCCGAATCGGCCCCGCCGTCAGAATCGCCTCCTCGACGGAACGGCCTTCGCGCACGTAGTGGTTCGTCATGTCGATGAGCAGAATCGCGTTTTTTGTGACGAGACCCATCAACATCACCATGCCGATCATCGCGGGCATGCCGAGATGGTGCCCGGTCAGAAGAATCGCCAGCAGCGCGCCCACGACCGCGAGCGGCAACGACAGCATGATCAGAAACGGCTCCGTGAACGACTCGAACTGCGATGCGAGGACGATGTAGATGAACGCGATTGCCAGAATCATCGCGAGCCCCATGGCCGCCGCGGATTCCTGCATCAACTCCACGTCCCCGGCAAAGCCCCATTCGACGTTGGACGGCAGCCGCATGCCGTCCATGACCTTCTGCACGTCTTTGGTGACGTCGCCGAGCGGCCGATCGGTGAGCTCGATGCCGATCTTGGCCTGACGTCTGCGTTGCTCGCGCTCGATGTTCGTCGGCCCGATGCCCGGCTCCATCGAGACGATATCGGACGTCCTTACGAGCGACCCTCGCAGCGAGTAGAGCGGCGCACGCGCGATCGACTGGAAATCGTTGCGGAACTCGGGGGCGAGCCTCACGCGGATGTCGTACTCCTTGTCGCCTTCCCGCAACCGGGTGGGCACGACGCCTTCGACCATGCCGCGCAGTTGTGTCGCGACGCCGGCGACATCGAATCCGAGATCCGCTGCGAGCTCGCGGTTCACATGCGCCACCATCTCGGGCTGCCCGCCTTCGAGGGTGCTGTCGACGTCAACCGCTCCGGGCACCTGCCGGATCTTCGCGACGATGTCGTCGCTCAGACGCTGCAGCTCGCCAATGTCGTCGCCGCGCAAATACACGTTCAGCGGCGCCTCGGTCGGCGCGCCCTGCATGAATTCCGGGTCGGTCACGATCGACTTGGTGAGCGGAACAGCCGCGACGCGCTGCCGCGCATCCGCCTTGATGGCCTGAAGGCCTCGTTCGCGATCGTGCTTGCGGGTCGTCTTCACCTTGAGTTGGGCCTTGAGCGGATCGCCGCCGACACCAACGATGGAGAAAATCTGACGGACTTCTGGAATGGCGCGCACTTGCGTTTCCAGTGCGCCGACAAGGTGTACGCTTTGCTCGAAGGACGTTCCCGGCGGAAGCTCCGTGATGACTTCGAACTCGCCGCGATCTTCCTGCGGCACGAACTCCGTGCCGATAACGCCCAGCGTTGACAGACTCGCGAAAAAGACCACGGCCGCGACGCCGATGACCTTCCACGGATTACGGACCGCCCATCCGAGCACGCGCTGATAGCGCCGATCGATACCGTCGTAGAACCGGCCCCATGTCTCGAGGATTCGGCCGAACCGTGAGCGCATGCGCTCCTCGGGTGGGATGTACCGTACGAATCGCGACGAGAGCATCGGATCGAGCGTGAACGCAATGAGCAGCGACATGGCCACCGCAAAGGCAATCGTCAAGGCGAACGACTTGAAGAACTGCCCGACGATGCCGGTCATGAAGCCGACCGGCAGGAAGACGGCGAGGATCGTGAAGGTGGTGGCCATTACTGCCAGCCCGATCTCCGCAGTGCCTTTTCGAGCCGCGGTGAACGAATCTTCGCCGTGCTCCATGTGGCGATAAATGTTCTCGCGGACGACGACCGCATCGTCGATCAAGATGCCGATGACGAGCGACAGCGCCATCAACGTCATCATGTTGATGGTGAACCCGATCACCCACATGAAGAAGAACGTGGCAATGACCGACGTCGGCAGAGCGAGCGCCGAGATCATCGTCGACCGCCAGTCGCGCATGAAGACGAAGATGATGAGCACGGCCATCACCGCGCCGAAAATGATCGAGCTGCGCACGTCGCGGACGTTCTCTTTGATGAAATCGGCGTCGTTGTGAACCGGCCGGATCTGCAGGGCAGGGAAGCGCGGCGCCAGCCTGGCCAGCGTCGCGGCGACTTTGTCCGCAATCTCCACGGTGTTGGCGCCCGACTGTTTGCGGACGGAGAACGAGACGGCGTCCACGCCATCAAGACGCGTCGTCGAGGTCTTGTCTTCGTAACCGTCGACGACGGTACCCACGTCTTTGAGGCGGACGGTCGAACCGGCATCCGAGCGCAGGATGACGTTCTCGATTTCTGAGACGGCAGCGAACTCGCCCTTGGTCCTCAACGAAATTGCGCGGCCGTCACGTTTCACCTGACCACCGGGCACATCGAGGTTCTCGGCCGCGAGCGTCGCCGCGACCTGACTGAGCGGCAAATTGAGGGCTTCGAGCCGGCGAGGATCGAGATTGATTTGAATCTCGCGCACCTCTCCGCCGTTCACTTCGACGGCGGCGACGCCATCAATCTGTTCGAGCAGCGGCTTCAAATCGTCTTCCACCTGACGCCGCGTCACGTCGGACGACTGGCTCGAGCCGACGGCGTACACCATGATGGGCAGCGCCGCGACATCGAATCGCTGGATCGTCGGATCTTCGATCTCCTTGGGCAGCTTGCCGCGAATGGCTGCCACCTTTTCACGCACTTCCGCGGTGGCGGCTTGCGGATCCACTTCGAGCCGCAGCTCGACGCCGACGCGCGCAAAACCCTCCGTCGATGTTGAAATCACGCGCTTCACGCCGTTGATGCCGGCGACGGCGTCCTCGACGGGCTTGGTGACGAGCGTTTCGACTTCCTCGGGCCCGGCGCCCGGATACACCACTGTGACGTTCACGAACGGGAAGTTGACGTCAGGAAACAAGTCGATGCCGAGACGTGTCATCGACACGATCCCCAGCACCATGAAGCTCATGATGACCATCGTCGCGAAGACGGGCCGCTTGATGGCGGTATCAGAGATCCACATTTACCGTCCCTCCACGGCCTTCACGCGAGATCCGGCAGGCAACCGGCGGCGCGCGTCGGCAAGAACCTGATCGCCCGCGCTGATACCCGAAAGCACCTGAACGCGGCGCCCGTCGCTCAGACCCTCCACCACAGGGACGGCCGAGAGGGTCTCGCCATCCACTTTGAAAACCATGCGCTTCCCGTTCTGTGTGGTGATCGCTTCGCGTGGAATGGTCACGGCGTCCTTGACCGTATCGAGCACGACGCGGGCGCTCGCGTACATGCCGGCCAGGAGCGTGCCCTTCGCATTGTCGACGCGCACGTCGATTTGGAAATGACGGTTGCGCTCGCTCACTTCCGGCGCGATCGCGGCAAGCCGCCCGCTGAACGTTTCGCCAGGTTTTGCCTGCACCGAGACAGTCGCAGGCATCCCTGGCCGCAGTCGTCCGGCTTCGAGCTCGGAGACGCCCGCTTCGAGC
>WNGA01004238.1_pt1 | contig 21163 bp, 18 predicted proteins | sample 5400061 | NCBI WGS metagenome assembly WNGA01 (sample SAMN13153366, study PRJNA577476) | soil metagenome | isolation source: 100 cm soil or saprolite under grassland replicate 2 | place: USA:California | collected 2016-06-15
CATCATTCAAAAACGTGACGAAGACGCGGCTGTTGTACTGGTATCCTCCGAATTGGACGAAATCATGGCTCTCTCAGATAGAATTGCAGTAATGTATCGCGGCGAGATTGTGGATATTGTCCCTGCCGCCAATGCCAGCAAAGAATACTTGGGTTTGTTGATGGCTGGCATCAAACCTGAAGAAGCGGCTAAAGGCAGAGTCAAACCAGAAAAAGAAGAAGTGAAGGTTGAAAGAGTATTTTAGGAAATAAAACGCTTCACTCGATACATGCCTTTAGCATGAAAGAATGAACAGGAGTCTTCAATGGCTCCTGTTCATTCTTTCACTAAGAAATGCGGGGGATATACCGCCGGTTACACATATTATTAAACTTTGGGAGCATATTGCGGGCAATGCTCAGAATTCTGGATTACTTAATTATGCGGTACTCTGTAGACAAACCAGACATGCGGTAAAATATTTTCGACTACGCCGCAACTTCCTTAATTTGTAGGGTTTTCAAAAGAAAGAATTAAAGTAGATCCACAACTTCATTTGCTTTCCCCATCCACATCCTCGCCTACTTTTGACGGGGCATTCAGGCAGGGTTGCCATGCCCGTCTCCTGCAGATGATATGCGAGGATTCAAGATGAAATTACAACCCAAGGAGAAGAAAGAGACATGAGAAAAATTACACGCCTTTTTTCATTGCTAATTATCCTTATTATGTTTCTAAGTGCATGCAACTTGCCTTCCAAGCAAGCTGCTGAGGATGCAAGTCTCACTGCCGCTGCACAAACCATTCAGGCGCTCCTACCTACCAACACACCATTTGGACTGGTAACCCCCACACCAACGGTCACACCAATCGTCATATTTACTCTAACAACTGCGCCTACTTCCGCTGTGCCTTTGCCATCCGCTACATCAAATTGCAACGTAATGGACTTTGTTACCGACGTAACCATCCCCGACGGTACTATTATGACACCGGGACAAGCTTTCACTAAGACGTGGAGGCTTAAGAACATCGGCACCTGCACTTGGACAACATCGTATGCCGTTGTGTTCTCAAGTGGCAATTCCATGAATGGCCCTGCCACTCAGGCTTTAACAGGGAATGTCAATCCTGGCCAGACAATAGATATCTCTGTTAATCTCACCGCACCGAGTTCTCCAGGCGACTATACAGGTAACTGGAAACTTCGAGATGCCTCGGGAGTGTTGTTTGGTCAGTTCTTCGTACTGATCAAAGTCCAGAGCACACCCACGGCTACAGCTACGAATACCTCGACACCGACTATCACAGTTACTCCGCCATGATGGAGTAACGTTTACCACAATTCATGCCTGAATCCTTTATCTGTCCGTAACCAAGTATTTTGCACAAGCGAGCGCCCGGCGACCCCGGGCGCTCATTTTTTGCTCATCCCCGGCTAATCTTTAACAGTATAATGTTTTCTGTTAATGAAAGGAATAAGAATGGTTAGATCCAAAAAATACAATTTGATGACATTGATATTGAGTCTAACGCTCTTGCTATCAGCCTGCGGAGGAAATGCAAAAGAAAATAAAACGATTGCAACTTCAGTCGCGCAAACCGTAGCGGCGCAAAACCTTACTCAAGAGACAATTGCCAGTGCAACACCCTTGCCTGCTTCTGCAACCACGCCTGCATTTTCACCCGCTCTTATTACGCCAGCAGCCACAAAAGTTCTACCCACCTTGCCCGCCGGATCCAGCGGATATATAGCTTGTTTGAAGGCTAATTTGACTGGTGAAACTATCCCCGATGGAACGATTATGACACCTGGTGAACAATTTACAAAGATTTGGCACATTCAAAACAACAGCACCTGCACATGGGATACCTCTTATAAAATCGTCTTCTGGGATGGTGATATTCTGGGCGGTGCATATGTTTACAACTTTCCCCAAGCAGCAATTCCCGGTCAGACCGTAGATCTTCCTCTGGTTTTCACTGCTCCGGCGACAAATGGCACCTATAAAAGCTCATGGATGTTTCAAGCACCAGATGGCACTACCTTTGGCGTCGGCGAATATAGCCAACCTTTCTATGCTGAGATCGTCGTATCGGATGACAAGAAACCGGATTATGGCATCCTTTCAGTGGATTATAAAATCGTACGCGACCCGGCTAGTGGATGCCCGGCTAACGTGATATATACCGTCTATGCCACGATCACGGCGAGTGGACCTTATGAAATCCAATACTCCTGGGCACAAAGTGATGAAAACAATGGTGGTTCTAAAACCATGGCCTTCAGTGCCGCGGGGTCTCAAACGATTTCGCGTGAGTGGAAACTTCACCTAGGGAGTAGCACAGCCCACGATCGCTGGATGAAAATCATCGTGATAGATCCCTTCTACAGGGAATATGACCCTCCGGCAACATTTTCGTACACCTGCAAATAAGAAATGGTTCTACTGTTTTTTTTGGAAAAGGGCCAAACTCCACAAATTATGCAGAAAAAGAAAAGGGAAATCTGCTTAATCTGCGGATAGATCTTGCCAGAATCGAGAGAGCCTAAAAAATAAGATTATTCCGGTCTAAAGAAGCCAGCTAATAGTTGGCTTCTTTTTATTAGGAACTTTTTATTCTCGCCGTTCGTCTTACAGAGTACCGCATAAATAGCTAATCCATAATTCTGATCTTTTTTCTCAATTTGTTCCAAAAAGTTTAGTAATCTATGCAGCGGTAAAACAATGCAAATCCATCAAATTTGGAGGGCACGATGACTGCCAAACGTTCTCTTCTTCTTTCACTTACGATCCTGCTGGCTGTTCAACTCGCATGCAGTTTGCCATCCAGCGCGCCGACTCCCGACACGGCTGCCACCTTGAACGGACTCTACACCGCCTCCGCCCAGACCGTCGAAGCGCTCGGCACCCAAACAGGCTTCACCGTTACTCCAGGTCTTCCCCTGCCAACTGCGACTGGTGGATTACCCGCGACAGCCGTCCCGACGATTACGACTATAGTTCAGCAACCAGGCCCTGTGTCCAGGTGTGATGCAGCATCTTTTGTCGCAGACGTATCTTATCCGGATGGAACTGCTGTTGCGCGCGGTGGATCATTTGTCAAAACCTGGCGTATCAAAAACGTTGGTACATGCTCATGGACTAGCTCCTATGCACTTGTTTTCACCGGTGGGGATGCAATGAGCGGACCAACGGCAGTCGCCTTGACCAGTGTCGTCACCCCCGGCCAAACAGCGGATCTTTCTGTGACACTGGTTGCTCCCAATCAGGATGGTCAGTATCGCGGCTATTGGAAACTGCGCAATGCCTCAAATGGTTTGTTTGGCATTGGTGCCCAGGCGAATACTGCCTTCTGGGTGGATATCAAGGTTAGTGGACCAACTTTCGTGGCTTATGATTTTGTAGCGAATTACTGCAACGCCGAATGGGAAAATAACAATACTGCGCTCCCTTGCCCTGGCACTGAAGGCGATGATAATGGTTTTGTAATTAAACTCGATGCACCCAAACTAGAAAACGGCGCTATCGAGAATGAACCCGGTCTGCTAACTGTTCCTAAGGATATAACGGACGGAATTATCATCGGACAATATCCAGCCTTCACTGTAAAGGCCGGGGACCATTTCCGTACGCTGGTGAACTGCCAATATAACGCTAGGAAGTGCAATGTAATCTTCCGCCTCGATTACCGCGACAACGGCCAGGTTAGAACGCTTGCAAGCTGGTATGAAGCATATGAGGGCAAGTATTTTCCCGTAAATCTCGATCTAAGTAGTTTGGATGGACAGACAGTTAAGTTCATTTTGGTTGTGCATGCCAATGGTGCACAGAAAGAAGATGAGGCCCTCTGGCTCAACCCGCATATTCTGCGACAAGGCTCCCCGCCTCCCACCTCGACCTTTACCTCAACAACCGTGGCTAGCTTAACTCCGACTCTTACACCAACTTTGACGCCCACTGCTACATCAACCCCCACCATCACCGGGACACCGTAGAACCACAACCCTGCCTGAATTCCCCGCAGAAAGAATGCGGGGATCAAAGCGGGGAAAGCTTGCCGATTTCACGTGCAGAGTTTTCGGGCAAGCTTGCAACATAGGTGCGTTATAATCATGTCAATCCTTTGGAGGTTGATCATATGAAGTTTGTAAAAACAATTTGGCTGATCCTTCTATCAGCCATCGTTCTCAGTGCCTGTGGTGCCGGTGCGACTGCGGAACCAACACAGGACCTGGGAGCCATCCAGACTCAGGCAATACAAACCGTTGTCGCACAATTTAACCAGCAACTTACTCAAACAGCCGCGGCAGTTTCACCTACAGTTCCAGCCAGCTTAACACCTCTTGCCACCGCCACCCTAGGTACGCAACCCACTTTCGCACCCGTTGGAGGAAGCACATCTACAGCAACCACGCCTGGCGTTGGCACACCTTTCGCCTTCAATACACCAGCGAGCGGATTCACGCCGATCGCTTCACCTGTGTCAACACAGTCTGGGCCGGTTTGCAACGATTCTGCCTTCGTTGAAGATGTGACCATACCAGATGGTACAGAGATACATCCTGGTTTTAATTTTACAAAGTCTTGGTTGATCAAAAATACTGGAACCTGTATGTGGGACGAAGGATATGTGCTGGTCTATCAAGGTGGAGTATTCGATGGCTATGATGTTCCACTCAAAGACCCGCACGATTTTGTGAAACCAGGAGACACTCATAAATTTGAACTAAACCTGACTGCTCCGCTAAAAGAAGGTGAAGCACAAGACTGCTGGAAAATGAAGGCCGATAATGGTGAATATTTTGGCACTTACCTTTGTGTAAAGGTAATGGTGGATTAACAGATTTCCTTACTATCATGCCAAGAAACCAGAGAAGCATAATGAAATTAACATTCCCTCTCCTTGCCATTCTCGCAGCCATACTGACAGGTGCATGTGGTACGAAAGCAACAGCTACACCTGTTCAGGATGCAGGAGCTATTCAGACCCAAGCAATGCAAGTGGCAGCTACTCAGTTTTTCATGCAGCAGACTCAAACGGCAGTAGTGAATGCACCCACCGTCCAGCCGACCGCCACTATACCGCCTATCATCAGCAGTCCGACCTTTATCGTATCGGGAACACCTGGGACTGTCGCATTTACTCCATTTAGTACTACACCTCTTAGTACCACACCTTTTGCAACAATCATTCCTACCTTGCCTGCTGGCGGCTCTGGAACCACGGCAAATGGCTGTAATGACTCCCAATTCATCTCTGAAACCATCCCAGACAAAACCGCCATGTCGCCTGGTAAAGAATTCACCAAAGTCTGGGAAATGCTCAATACGGGCACCTGCTCATGGGAAACGGGCTATGTCTTCACTTTCCTGCCAGACGTTTCCACCGCTGGGTTCATTGGACATGATGTTGCATATAAAGCCTCTGATACGCCTACTTTGCCGCAACATAGCCAATCCTTTGTTCTCAAGCTGAAAGCGCCTGATACAGCCGGAGAATATTTTGGCTACTGGAAGATGAAAGACGCCAGCGGGAATTTCTTTGGTGCCCGCGTCTACGTTGATATTGTTGTCCAATGATAATGGATCAAGAAATCTTGAAGATCAAGAGGTTCTAATGAAAGCCAGATTACTCTGTGTTACGTTAATAGCCATGCTTTTATTAGCTGCCTGCGCGCCAGCCACAGTACCCCCACCCACAGTGGATATCAACAGTATCCGCACTTCTGCCGCACATACCGTGGTAGCCGAATTCACTATGACCGCCGCAGTCATTTCTCCTACACCTGCGCCTCCCACACAAACATCGACGCCTGAATCGCCTACCGCAACGATTACAACCACACCAATTGTCACTGACCCAACCTTGATTGCTCAGGGAACTCCCGGCGCGTTATGCGACAGTATGACTTTTGATCCGGCGACTGTAGACGTAACAATTCCAGATGGTAGTCAAATGACGCCTGGCCAAGAGTTCGTCAAAACATGGAAGATCAAGAATAACGGTACTTGTGCTTGGGGGGATGGCTATGGGCTTATTTACTCATATGGGGAGAAAATGTCTGGCCAGCCAGTGCCGCTTGGGACAGTCGTTGAAGTCGGACAGGAATTCAATGTATCCATCAATTTCAAAGCACCCGATAAAGTCGGTGAGTATACTAGCGCCTGGCAAATGGCAAACGCTCTGAACGTTCCTTTCGGCAAGGCGGTTTTCGTCAAGATCGTCGTCAAATAAAGTTGACTGAGCTGCTTAAACAGTCCATCAAAGATAAAGCAGGCCAGCTGGGGTTCATCCTGGCTGGCGTTACCACTCCTGAGCCACCCCCACATTACAAAACATTTGAAAGCTGGATCAATCATGGGCAGCATGGCACGATGTCTTATCTTTCAGATGAAAGATCCCGCCTCCGCCGCGCCGACCCAAAGCTGATCCTGCCCGAATGCAAATCCATACTGGTTTTGGCTATTCCTTATAGCCCCCCTCGCCCACTGGGAGCCCCACAGGGGTGCTTCGCGAAGGGGCCGGGGGTGAGAGGCCAAATCGCATCTTACGCGCTGGGCGATGATTATCATGATGTTTTACCAAAGAAATTAAAAGCACTGGTTGCTTTTATCGAGGAACAAATTGGTCATCCCATCCCCAACCGATATTACACAGATACTGGCCCTATCCTCGAACGAGATCTGGCGCAAAGAGCGGGTGTGGGATGGATCGGTAAAAACACCTGTCTCATCAATCCGCGCGCTGGCTCCTATTTGCTACTCGCCGAAATCTTGCTCGGCATCGAGCTCGAACCTGATTCGCCTTTTGTTACAGATCATTGCGGCACATGCACGCGTTGTATTGATGCCTGTCCCACAGATTGCATTCTGCCAGATCGCACGCTGGATGCTCGTCGCTGTATTTCCTATCTCACCATTGAACTCAAAGAGGATATTCCACCTGAACTGCGTCCATTGATGCAAGATTGGATCTTTGGATGTGATATCTGCCAGGCCGTCTGCCCTTGGAATCGATTCGCCGTGGAAGGTGATCCCGCCTTTTCGAACCTCATCCCGCTTCCCACCTTGACCGATGAACTGGGTCTCACGCCCGAGGAATTTAACAAACGCTACAAAAAAAGCGCCGTCAAACGCGCCAAGCGACGCGGTTACCTGCGAAACGTCGCGGTTGCGATAGGCAACACCGGAAATGAAGAAGCTCTGCCAGCTTTACAAAAAGCATTAAAAGATAAAGAACCAATGGTCAGGGAGCATGCAAAATGGGCAATTGAACAGATAGCATGTGACAGTCACTTTGATGAAACACAATCAGCAAAGCGGGGGAGAGCGAAGTGACTGTCACCTTTTAAGTACAGCATGAACAAGCTTCTCATTGCAACCAATAATAGAGGCAAAGTTATTGAGATTCAGGCTCTGCTTGAAGATTTAGGCATCCAACTTATTACTCCCGCTCATATTGGTTTGCAACTTGATGTGCGTGAAGATGGACATACTTATGCAGAGAACGCCTCAAAAAAAGCCGTTGCATTTGCCAAAGCCAGCGGATTAATTTCCCTCGCCGATGACTCCGGCCTCGAAGTGGACGCACTCGACGGCGCACCTGGACTATATTCTGCGCGGTATGGCTCCTCTCTTACTCTCCCCCCATTTTCTCTGAAAATGGGGGGAGCCGGAGAGGGATCAGATGCAGACCGCCGCGCTTACCTTCTCCAAAACCTCAAAGGCAAGCCCCGTCCATGGACAGCACACTTCCACGCGACCGTGGCGATAGCAACTGTCAATGGAAATGTAAAAATTGCTGAAGGGCAATGTCCCGGCGAGATCATTCCTGAAGAACGCGGCACGGGCGGCTTTGGTTATGACCCAATCTTTCTGCTGACCGAACCAGGCAAGACTATGGCCGAATTAACCATGGAAGAAAAAAACCGCCTGAGTCATCGTGCCGGGGCAGTAGAAAATGCAAAACCGATTTTAAGGAAGATTTTTGGGATAAATTGATGGGTTATCAGTTTGCTCCCTGCGCCGTCCTCGGCGCAGAATTTACATGCAAATTGCCGCCGTCCCACAGGGATGCTCTGCGAAGGATGGCGTCTTGAGCCTTCATAAATGAGAGCCAGTCTATCGTCCGGCGTGAGGCGCTAAGTCCTTCATAAAACGGGAAATCAAATTGGCTGTCACATCCGGTTGTTCGAGCATCAACATGTGACCCGCGTCTTCGACCACTATAAGTTGGGCGCTTCCTATACTATCCCGTAAGGATTTGGAATATTTGAGGGGTATCATCTTGTCTTCCATGCCGCAGAGAATCAAAGTTGGGACTTTTATTTTTTCAATTTGATCCACGGCATTGAAAGCATTGCATGCCAAATAGTCATTGTATAAAACTGACGGGTGACTTTGACCCATACGCTGAGTTGCCAATTCCTTAAGTCTTGGAGAAGCCTTAGGCCCGAAGGAACAATCATTAATCATTTGTACGGTGGATGCAAAGGTATGGGCATTGCTCACACCTTCTAGGAACGCAGGTGAAACGCGCATCTTTGCGCCGCTGCCAATTAAGATCAATCCAAGTACCTGCATTGGATATCTCAATGCAAGAGTGATGGCAATCGCGCTCCCCATGGAATGACCTGCAAACACCGCTCGGTGAATCCCAAGTGCATCCATGAAGGCAGCCATATCACCCACATATTCTTCGATGGATTGCCTACCCATTCCTTCAGATTTCCCATGTCCCGGTAGATCAACTGCGTATATACGCTCACCAGCCAGCCGGCGGACTTGCGACGGCCATGATAAATGAAATCCGCCCGCTCCATGAATAAGAATCAGGGGCGGGCGTGTTGTGTCATCTGCCTCATGGACAAAATAATATAGCCCCGCGGCGATTGGCATGGAGTTATTTCTTCCGGCTCTGACTACGATGCAGGTGATCGGAAGCTTCCTCAGTTAAGGGAATGAAAACAGTTACCTTCGTGCCTTTGCCAGGTGTGGAATCAACCTGCAATAAACCATTCACCAGCTCTGTGCGATCACGCAGATTGACCATTCCGAGGCTGCTGCTGGAACGCCTGTCATAGCCTTCCATTACAGACTCCACATTAAAGCCAATGCCATCGTCCACTACCTCGAGCAGGGCAACGCCTGTATCTGTGTCCATCTGATTCAAGCGGACGTTAATTGTAGCGGCATTGGCGTGCTTGCGTGCATTATTGACTGCCTCCTCGATGATATAGAAGATCACGCCTTGCTTGCCCATTTCAAGCTGGCTCACCACGTCCTCGTCTACACTGACAATCACTCTCTGGCTATATGTTTCAAACATCTTATCGGCCATAGATTGCAATGCCGCAGCCAATCCCTGCGACTCAAGAATAAGCGGGCGCAATGTAAACAGCATATGGCGAATTTCCTTGGTCGTCCGGTGCGCCATATCTTCGAGTTTGACCAGTTCTGCGCTTGCCAACTTTGTATCTCTGGTGAGCATCCGCTTTGCAATATTGATCCGCATTGCGATCGCTGCGACGGATTGGGTTGGGCCATCATGTAAGTCACGCGCCAGTTTCTTGCGTGCCTCCTCATGTACTTCCACCATGCGCTCTTTTTCTTCCACCAGATCCTGATACAAGCGTGCATTTTGTATGGCAATCACGGCCTGCCGGCCAATGAGATCAAGCAAGTCGCGGCGGTCGTGTGTAAAGTAATTGGGATCAGGATGCGCAAACAGTAAGGCTCCATATGCATTAAAGCCACTCCGCAAAGGAAAACAATACGCAGTGGTGCAATTCCTTAGCGCAATCACTCTTCCGAGTTCAGGATCATGACCAATATTCTTTGTGATGATTGGCTCGCCCTCATCAAATAATTTTTTTAGAACACCTTCACTTCCCTCGAGCGTCACGCGCATATCGGCATTGGTAAATCGTCGTGCTGAACCAATCCGCAATTTACCACCCTTGAAAAGCAGAACCGCACCCACTAGCGGATCACTCACAGCCTGATCAGAGTCCGGGTTTAACGCAGTAGCTCCTATATCAAGAGCCGAATCCAGTACACGCTTGTAACTGAGGGTGGCTGCTAGGGTGGAGGTCAATTCATATATAGCACGCAAACGTTCTGTTTGAATATTGCGTTTTTTCTCCTCGGCATCCAGCCAGAACTGGCGGTTACGGCGCATTTGGAACATTAGACGGCTCCCGATAAAACCGAAGAGTCCGCCTAGTATGGCTAGAATCAACGTGATGGTGAGGGCCAATGGCGTGTCCTCGGGATTAAGAAATCCCAAATAAAGCACAAAGCCAGCGAACAGAACCGCGCCCAACAGTCCACCCGACAATTCAAAATAAATTGAACCGGTTAATATTGGTAAAAGCCCTGCCCAAAAAGCGGGTCCTCGCAACCCACCCTGCGACCAGAAAAACAGCCCTGCCAGAATGATATCTACTGCCAGGTTAATACGACGATGATTGTTTACACGCCTATTCAGGCTCGTCAATGCCGTCATTAACAAATTCCAAAAGATGACCAGCCCGAGCGGCCATGATCTGGATATTTCGAGTTTGTGCCCCAATCCAAGCGATACAACCAGGCCAACCAGCATAACCCATCGCAATGAGATGGCAAACCAGTCTGCTATATAGGGACTATCGTATTTACGCATAATTTCTACCGCTTGTGCCGCAACCTCCATTAAGTTTTGTGGAAGTTGCGGTACTTGTACCGCAGCCTCCATGCAGTTTATGTGTAAGCTGCGGCACTTGTTGCACAAATTACTAAACTTTTAGGAAGAAATTACTCGTACCGCAACTTCCTTGAACCGTAGAATAAATTACCATATTTCAATGAACAAAACTTGAAGCAATCTTTCAATTTCATGAGGTTGCGGCACGGGCAAAAATCAAATCTCCGGTTTAGTAATTTATGCGGCACTCCGTAATCATAACGAAAAAATATACTGGTTGCAACTTACAGATGTCACAGGTGAGCTACACCTTATTAATACTTTAGATTTGGTATCCCATACGCGCTAAATAGAGACCAAATTTATTATTCATAATTTCTTGCTGTTCAGCACTATAAGACTCACGAAACCGGCCGATCCTGCCTTTGTAGAAGTGCAGGCCCTGTTGTGCATCTCCGACGCCAGGACGGTATTGTTCGATCACCGCGCGGACCTCGGGCCTATCCCCACTTAATTTAAGGAATTCAACCAATTTATTCGACTCCCCCTCATAGTTGGTCAACAAATCCTCATAACGTGCGATCAACACTCTTTTCTCCTTCATCCACCTTTCCCAAATGTAAACGTATTCCATCATAAAATCAAGGCTTTTTTGGAGACCATCCAAATGAGAAAAGGCATTCGGCCGGCCTTTGGCGAGGGCACGATTTCCGAAATCAAACGCGGAGAGCATAGCATCGCGCGGGTCGCGGTAAATGTATGTAATCCGCAGCAGGCCGATGGTCGAGAGAAGACGCGAGGCAACTGTTGGACTGGAATGAACTTTGATGACAAACGTCTTCCCTAATAGCGCAGGCAGGCCCACCATCGCAAGCCTGCGAGCGGAAAGCACACCGATATTGCAATTGATCTCAGTCAGTATATTTTGCAAGCGATATTTCTCGCGGATATCGTGCGCATCGGTAGCTCCGGCGGTCTTCATTAGATCGTGGATCAAGTTGTAGTGCCAGGCTGAACCTGCGCGCGGCATACCAACAGAAAGGACGATCACGAACGCTCCTCATTATTTTCGGAGTGCAACGACTGGAGTCGTTGCACCGCAAAGTCAGGCCCCACAGGGGTGCTTCGCGAAGACTTTGCACTCCAAACTCCTGCCAATATTCCGGGTATTAACCATATGTTTGGTGTGGTGAGTGAATCCTGCGTCACATTATACAGAGCAATTGCCACCCAGGCGAAAAGTCCTGCTATCCCAACAAAACGGAGTAATCCTCGATGACGCAGTGCTATTAGCGCATCCCCCAACACAGAAAATTGAAAAACTAGAAATAATACAAAACCAACCAATCCGGTCTCTGCAAGCAAGCGCACATACATATTTTTGGGATTTGGGTACAAACGGTTTTGAGGATTTAATTGCCGGGCGATTTCGGGGACAGTAGTAAGAGTCCAATCAGGCAAGTTGGCATAAATATAAAAACCGCTCGCGCCTAAGCCAACACCGGTGATAGGGTATTTCTCGAATGCGGCCAGCGCGCCTGTAGCGTACGCGCCTCGCCCACCTGCATTAATATCTACCAGATACTCAGCGAGATTACTGGCAGAGGTTTCCCATAAGCGGCGGAAAAAATTCTTTTGTGAGAGAAATAAAAATGCTCCAAAAAAAATACCAATTACCATGGCAATCAAGCCAAGACGCATAAGCAAATCTAATGAACGAGTACGAAAGCCGGACATAAACCATGTCCACATGCCACGATAAGTTTCGTGTCCTACGAGGATGAAAGTCAGGGCTGTAGCGCCCAAGGCGACCAACAATCCGCCGCGTGAATAGGTGGCTAGAATCACAAAGAAAGATAATGCAAATAGAGCGGGTTCCAGCCACTTCGTCCGGGAGAAGATGCGGATTTTCGTCAACAGCGCAGCGAACAGCCACGGCAGGTATATCGTCGCGATTTGGCCTGCAAGCCAGGCAGGTTCATAAGCCATCCCCGAAATTCGATTCGTGCGCACGAGTTCCCGCATGGAAAACGCGAGCTGCCAGTGAGTTACCATTTCTTTCTCAAGCAGGCCTGTATAAAATGTTACGCCTTGCAGGCCGATCCACACCAGGTCAATGCCAAAGCCAACCAAAATCCATCGGACTGTGAACCTGATATCCTCTTCGTCACGATTCATCCATGCTGCGGAAATAAAAAAAACTAAGCCGATGATGAGAGTGGCCCACGAACGGATTGCGCGGCCAAGAAAGGTTTGATTTCGCAAGGGAATCGGATCAAGCAGGGCGCCCAAGCTGGTGATCGCTAAAACGGCAAAGACGAACAAACCAAGCAACAGCGTGCTACCTACCCATGGAAAAGTACGCTGATGCCGACCCCGCCCGGAATCCGCAGGGCGTATCCATTGAATGAACAATAGAGGTAAGAGAAAAGCCAGCGGATATAACGCCAACGGGCGGACGAGGGTATCTTCACCGAGAAATGGGAAATAACGGAAACTGGTAACAGGCAAAGCGACAAGCGCTGCAGCCCAGAAGATGCGTGATAGCTTATCGAGTGTGATAGAGGAGAAAGCTATGTTTTTCATTTTTTGCCAAAACCAAAAAACAAGACAACCAACGCGCTCACGAACCAAACACCAACCGTGCCAGTAAGTAGATACGCGCTAAGTGGCACACTGCGTCTTGGTGGAATTTCCGCCTCTTGCACTAATTTCACTTGAACATAAGGGTTTACGCCAAAAGTTAAATCCTCTAATTGAGCTATTTGTTTTTTCACAGCACCGTCATTTGGGTTTTTTTGCAACAAGTCTTTCTGTGCTTCAAGTTCAATTGCATTCGATACACCTAACTGCGTATATAACACAAAGGCATTAGCCCAGTTCGTAGCCAAGCGCGCAGCTCGTCGCGGGTCAGAATCATCAGCATAAAAGTGCCACCCTCCTTCAGCAGGCTGACTCAGTAATAATTTTTCGTTGCGCAATACAGACATAGAAATATCTTTATCTTCAACACTCTCAACCACAGTGAGAATGACAATATCAGACCAGGCAATCTCTTCTAGTTTGCGCGCTTCACGCTCGAGATAGTAGAACTGCTGGCGGTCGGTATCCTGAGGCCAAGCCTCCTCCAAGTTGAAATCCACGTTGACAGTGGCACGGGCGCGATATGGAGGCGGCATGATGGTATAAACTGCTGCGCCCAGCAACACGCCAAGCAACGCACCGAGCAGCCAAAAGCGCCATGCTTTGAGAAGATAGATAAAGTCATCGAGGGAAGGAGGAGAAAAGAGAGTCACGGGATTTATGATGGATGATTTTCAATTGATCTGTCTACGTGTTTACTTGTGTACATGTCTACTTACCCACACCAAGCATCCTCCGTCGTCGTAAGTTCCACAGCGGGGCAATTAGTTTGCGGATGTAGTACTTTGCCACGATAACAGAGAAAAAACTACCACCATCGCGATAATGGACACGAACCATCTCAGGCCAACAACGGTCATCAGCAGTGATCGTCTTGCCGGAGGTATGAAGACGGAAATTCGCCCACGTTTGACCAGCCAGATATTTTAGTTGTGTACGGGAAGCAATACGCGTCCACAAATCGTAATCCATTGCAAAGTAAAAAGATGGGTCTAAGGGAGCTACTTCCTGCCATAAGCTGGCTCGGAAGAACGTGGTCTGTTGCGGGATGTGAACATAACCCTCACGCAAACGACGATTATTTGTTTGTGCAGCGGGAAATCGGCCAATGGTCTGTCCATTCTCGTTAATGTAATTACAGTCACTGTAGACCAGGCCAACTTCAGGATGTTCCTGCAAATATTTCACAGCCGAAGAGACCGCGCCCGGGTTGTAGGTATCGTCCGAGTTAATCCAAGCCAGGATTTCGCCTGTTGCGCGTGCAAAACCCTTGTTGATGGCATCGGTCTGGCCTTTGTCCTTTTCGCTGATCCACCAGGCAATAGAATGATTTGAAGCACTGCTATTCCCGCCGCTGTCCCACGGGGATGCTCCGCGAGGGATGGCGTCTTGAGCAGAGTATTTTTTGATAATATCCACACTGCCATCCGTAGAACCACCATCCACGATGATGTACTCGATACGTGGGTAATCCTGCGAAAGGACAGATTGTATTGTCGCTTCGAGATAGTACGCCTGGTTGAAGGAGGGTGTAATGATGGAGACGAGAGGGAGGTCGGTCATCAGTTAGTTTTAGCTTAGAACGCCGTTCCCGGCGTATGGTCCATCGCCGAGGACGGCGATGGGAGCATATAGCCTACCATTCAGCATCGGTGTAGTAGTGATGCGAAACAGATTCGGTTATTTTGTGGATGCGAGTGATTTCATCAGCGCTTAGGCGTTTTTTCCAATTTTCCACGTTGGCAAGGCTATCCAAGTTCACAGAATGAACTTTCTTCTTTGATAGCTTGCTTGGGTTCTCAGAACTGCTCGAAGTACGGATGATTTTCTCCACCTTAGGTGTGAAGTCAAGGCCAAGGGATTGGTATAACTCGCGATAGCCGCGCACGGGATCAAGGGAAAGGTCTTCGTGGCGGACCATTTTGAAATCGGGGTGAAGATCACGAGCGTTGCTCCGCCTGTCCTGGCGGCCAGGCCAGGGAGTCTGTTGAAGGGTCGAATGAACGACACGGTAGATCAGCCGCCAGAGTAACGCGGCCTGACCGATGATGTCACCCGCCTGGATCTTTTCCATATCGGCGCGGTCTTCTTCGAGATAATCGCGCATGAGCATAGGCTGAGCAAGCAAATCGCCAAAGTCAAATGGCCAATCTAATCGTTTGAGGCTACTCGCAAAACCTGCGGGATGACGGATTATGAATACAACCTGGCAGTTCAAGCGTTCAGCGAACCACGGAGTAGAAAAGACGGCAAATGGATCTTTGAGCAAGGCGCGCTGTCCTTGCATTTCCCCGACAAAGAAAATATGAAAGTCGCGTCCCATGCGCAGGAAATCCTTGCGCGAACGGATGGAACGCATTTCATCCCAGAAATGATAACGAAAATCGAGCAACTCATGAAAGGCTGGTAGATAATCCGCCTCATTCTCTTTATTGATGTAAGTGTACCAATGTTTCACGCGCGCACGAAAGATGCCTGGACGATGCAAGACGTTCAACGGCTCGCTGATATAAGCTGTATCTGCATCCGCAGCTAGCATCCTGCCCACCCAAGTTGTGCCCGAACGGTGCGCGCCAGTCACAAGAATGGGCAGCGGCGAATTATTGGTTGAGGGATTCATTGAAATATTCATCAGGTGCAGGTATCGCTCGGATTGAGTTTACGCCATAATATTGCGCGGCACAACGATTCACCCAATAATACGGGCGCACATCCAATTCTTTCGTGCTATACATTCCTGGCAAGGCGGGGATCGTCAGGTCTGTTTGACCTTGCGCGATCAAATCATATAGAAACGTCTCGCGCGCGTCCCATTTCGTTGACCAGTCGTGCAAATCTGTTGCTATTGTAAATGTTTGTTTTGCTGCCCACAATGGATACAACAATGTAATGGCCAAGAATGCTAAGGCGAGAGTACGTGTGGAATTAGGCAGGTAGATTTTCTTCGTAAGATAACCCAAACAAAATCCCAGACTTATTAACGCGAGAGTAAACGTGTAGTGAGCAGGCAGGCGGACGCGTTCAACAGGATAGGATTGCCCATAAGCACTAGGCGCGACAATCGCCCATATCAAAATGAAGTCGATCAGTGGAATAAGAATCAAACCCAACCATACGCGTGAATCTTTTTTTTGTGATTCAACATCAACAAGTGTAAATGTCAGCAAAAAACCTAAGATAACAGATATGAGCGAGGGGATTGGGCGCGTCTGCAATGTATCCAGGTTGAAGGAAAGACCATATTGCCATGTCCGATTAATCAAAAAGGACAGGTCGCGGGCTGAATCGTTTGCGTCAAGGCGAAGTGCATTTGAGGGAGCAAAGAACATGGCAATCATAGCAAGCAAGGCGCCAACCAACGTTGCAACGAGCAAAATCAGCGCGGGTTTACGGCGCTGAGACATATCGGAGAAGACAACTCCCAGAATCGCCAGGATGATCGCAGCGATATGTAACGCGCCGATGGTCTCAGAGAGACCACCGATAAAGAAAGCAAAGAATGCAAAGAGAGGTGCCAGCCAGAGCAATGAACGTGACACTTGCAAGCGGCTGGCACGCACTAATCCCGCGGCCAAAAAGGTAAACAACACGATCGGCGTAAAGTATGTCACTTGACCAGGACGCCAGTAAACGGACTGGAACAAGTTCGGCAGTTGGTAGATCGTGAGCACGGCTACCAGTTCCGCAGCAAGCAAAACCACAGGCCACGAAACGGATAGGTTGAATAGTTTCTTGAGTTCATCTCCAAGCCACGTGAGACCTGCAACCCAGAGAAGAATGAGCAATCCCGGTACAAACAAAATATTACGATGGCCAAATATCTCACCGACGCCAATTATAAACAAGTTGGAGAAACGGTTGGAACTGCTCAGATATTTCTGATAACTGGCAGTAAAAAGGTTCCCGTGATTCAAGTCAACAAGCAGACAATAATCATCGGCCATGTAACGCGTGAATGTGCCAAGGTAGATATACACAGCAAGTGCAACCGCCGCGGCGAAGATGCCAGTCCAGATCACGATATTTTGAACAGAAGTGTTTCTCGATTGAGAGAGCGATGTCATTTTATTGAATAATTTAAGACCCTAAAGGTTTTAAAAACCTTTAGGGTCTGAGATGATAGATGATATAACCATCGCCTTGCGCAAAGATTTGAAAGGTGGATAACTTCTCCTTCAACAAAGGCTGGCGGTTTAGTTCATCAAAGTCTGTCACCAAAAATAAATCCTTCTTGGAAATTTCTGCAAACTTTTTTTCAAAATCACGCTGCGAGCCGCGTAAGTCTTCATGATAAATCAAATCGCCCGAGGTGGGCCAGGCCGTGAGGTTCTTCCAGCCCCAATAGGCGAGACGCGAACCGTAATCCTGGGTCAGACCGGCAACGTTGAAATCATGTATCTGTTCGCCAATCTTCGCCCACATTGCGGCTTCGGGACGATAGTCTATGGATTTCAGGTCTGCGCGCAGGTTCCAGAATGAAGCGAAGAGGCCGAGGAGCAGAAGGCAGAAGACAGCGAGGCGGGTCCTACTCGAGGCAGTGAGTTCAGAAAGTTTTGCAAACAATATGTCTGCGAGAGGAGCAAGAGATAGGGCAACAATCGGGATCAAGGGCAGGGAGTAGTAATCGTGCGAGGAAATGTGATAGTTGAAGTAAAGGCCAAAGAGGGCGTAGCCGGCCCATAGCCCGAGCAGGAAGCGGAGTTTTTCCTTCTCAAAATAAAACAAGCCAAGCAGTCCGAGCATCAAGGGCGCGGCTCCGATGACAAGGTTCAACATCGAGACCCAACCGAGATAATATGATGGATTGAGGAAGAGGGAGGGGATGAAACGCCCGCCGAACTGCTGGCCTAGATAGCCTGCAATCCAAAGGCCATAGATGAGGTAAGCCGCGCCAGGCAGGAGACCAAGCACGCTCATCACATAGACCTGAGGCCTGCGCACCGTTTCGCGAAGTGACTCGCGCCCGAGCACCGCGCCGAGTCCACCGCCAATGACGAAGAACGCCGCGACGAATTTGACGAAGATAGCGAGGCCACCGGAGAGACCGGCGAGGATGGCAAAGAGCCAACCCATCAAACCTCTCACCCCTACCCCTTCGCGTAGCACCCCTGTGGGGCTCCCCGATGAACGGGGAGAGGGGAGAAATGCCGCCCATTTATAAACTGCCCACCAAAAGATAATGATGAGCATGACCATGAGCGGATCGGGTTGGAAGCTGCGGCTGGCGACGACGGCATAAGGGAGAAAAAGATAGAAGGCAAGGGAAGCAAGCGCACCTTCCGTCGAAGTGAGGTCGCGCGCGAGCAGAAATAGAAAGATCCCACCCGTTACCCAAAACAAAGAGGAGTAAATCCGCCCCACCCAAACTTTTTCGCCCGTGAATTGATAGGTAAAGGCGACAATGCGCTCAAGGAATTCGGGCTCAACCGAGGCACGGAATTTCCATTGTTGTATGGCAAACTCGCGTCGTTCTGCAGGAACGTTGGTGAGGGTCTGGTAATACATGCCACGAGCTTTGAGGGCTGAGAGCAGTTGGCGTGTGGGATGAAAATCAAGGGGCAGGTCGGTGAGATCGTAGAGGCGAATTCCCAATCCTAAAACCAAAAGAAGAATAATTGCAACATTTCGTGCGAGGCGGGACGAAAAAAAGGTCTCTTGCATGGCAGAGTTGACCTGCCAATTGTATCGTAGAAAGGGAGGAAGGAAGAAAGTGGAAAGTAGAAAGTGGAAAGTGGAATGACTAGTGATCAGTTGTCCGTGATCAATTATCGAGGGGGGATTTGACTGCAAGGCCGCCGCGTTGGAGGACGTGGGTGTAGATCATGGTGGTTTTTACATCTTTGTGTCCAAGTAGTTCCTGGACAGTTCGGATATCGTAGCCGCTTTGAAGGAGGTGGGTGGCGAAGGAATGGCGAAAGGTATGGGGAGTGACACGCTTATCTATTCTGGCAAGGCGGGCGGCGGTTCTGATGGATTTCTGGAGAGCCGTCTCATGCATATGATGGCGGCGCATGATTCCGCTTGCGGGATCGGCAGATGGTGTTGAAGCGGGAAAGACATATTGCCAGATCCATTGTTTGGAAGCGGTGGGAAATTTTTCATTCAGCCCGAATGGCATGTACACCGATCCCAACCCGGCGGCGAGATCCCTTTGATGAATGGCTTTGACCCGCGCGAGGTGTTCCCGCAAAGGAGCGATCATGCTATCCGGAAGCATGGTTACACGGTCATCGCCGCCTTTGCCATCATAAACAAGGATGCGATGATTTTCAAAGTCAATGTCTTTGATGCGCAACCGCAAACATTCCATCAGCCGAAGTCCGCTGCCATACATTACTTGAACCATGAGTTTACACGGGCCTGTCATGTTCGCAATAATGGCCCGCGCCTCGTCCTTTGAAAGCACAACCGGAACACGCTTGCCCTTTTTGGGTCTGATGAAGTTGAGGGCGTCTTCATCCAGCGGCATATTCAGAAGGTTACGGTAGAGGAAGAGAATGGCACTGAGCGCCTGATTTTGCGTGGAGGCAGAAGCTTTGCGTTCGACAACCAGGTGGGTAATAAACTGGTTGATCTCGGCGACGCCCATCTCACGCGGGTGACGTTTGTTGTGAAAAAGGATGTACTCACGCACCCAATGAGTATAAGTTTTTTCGGTACGGGGAGAATATTGTTTGAGACGGATTTGATCGCGGTACTGGTCGAGCAGTTTTTTCCCCTGCGGAGGTGATGTAGGTTTCGGTGTCTGGTTCATTCTTGCCCCTTCTCGGTGGTGATTGTATAATGAACATATGGAGAATATAAGGGATTATACAGCCATTTTGCTGCATAAGACCCCAAATTGGGGGTTTATACAGCAAGCTGTATAAACCATAGTTGAACGAACTTAGGCGGACAGACACAATGATATTTGCGAAAGAAAATGATGTGGGTGGCATCTTTCGAAGATATATGAGCCAGTATCGGAAAGAGTATTCGCTTTCCGATGAGCAGCGCCAGGTGGCGCGGGCGATCATGGCGTGTCGCACACCTGCCCTGGGAGGAGTGATCAAAGCCTGTACAGCCTGTGGCAGCTGGGAATTCCAATACAAATCCTGCAAGAACCGCCACTGTCCCAAATGCGGAGCCTTTGAAAAGGCGCAGTGGTTGGAAGCCCAAAAGAGATGGATCTTACCCATTCATTATTATCATGTTGTGTTCACGATCGATCATGTGTTCAATCCGTTGGTGGGGTGGAATCAGGAGGTGATGTATAACCACCTCATTGACACGGCTGCCCAGTTGTTGAAAGAGTATGGTCGCAAGGTTTTGGGCGGTGAGCTTGGCTTTACGCTGGTCTTGCATACCTGGGGGCAAACGATCCAGGCGCATCCCCATCTCCACTTCATTGTCACAGGTGGTGCCTTGGTTCATACGCCCGCTGGAGATCGCTGGCAAGCTGCCAAACAGAATTATCTTTTCAATGTGGAAGCGTTATCCCGGGACTTTCGACATGCATTCTGTGAAGGAGTGCGAGCACTCTGGCGAGCGGGTACCCTGAGCACGCAACAGGGATCGCTGGATGTGGCAGAGATGGTGCGGCAAGCGGAGGACAAGAATTGGGAGGTATACATTCAAGCGCCTGTCTATGGTGTGGAAAAACTGCTCGAGTATTTGGGACGCTACATCTTCCGCATTGCTATCAGCAATCATCGCATTGTTACCGTGGAACAGGATCGCGTTACGTTTGAGTATTATGACAATCGCGAAGATCGACAGCGGGAACGCAAGCCCAAGCAGATGAGCCTCCCTGCGCTGGAATTCATTCGTCGCTTCCTAATGCATGTCCTGCCCGATCGGTTTGTGCGTATCC
>WNGA01010897.1_pt1 | contig 21162 bp, 16 predicted proteins | sample 5400061 | NCBI WGS metagenome assembly WNGA01 (sample SAMN13153366, study PRJNA577476) | soil metagenome | isolation source: 100 cm soil or saprolite under grassland replicate 2 | place: USA:California | collected 2016-06-15
TGGACGATGCGGTGATTGTCAACCCGCATGATGTGAACGCAGCGGCCGAGGCGCTGGCGCGGGCGCTAGCCATTTCGTCCGGCGAACAACGCGAGCGAATGCGCCGCATGCGAGCCGTAGTTCGCAATCACGACGCACACGCCTGGGCACGGCAGATTATGCGGGACGTGCGTGACGCGTCCTCTCAGGCCCGCGAAGCCGCGGCCGCTGAGACAGACGCGTCCGTGGCGGCATGTTGACCGTGCTCAGCGGTTTTTCATTCGACGCCCTTCGAGAGTGAGGTCCCACCCGAGGCCTTTCCTGCGAAGCTCTGTCTCGTAAACCGATTCACTGCCGAGCGCCCTGGATACCGACGTCGAGACGACCGTCGCCAGGAGCAAGGGCAGCGCGACGGGATAGTCGCCCGATAGCTCGAAGATCATCACCGCCGCCGTCAACGGCGCGTGAATGTTCGCGGCGGTGGTGGCGGCCATGCCCACCAGCGCGTAGCTTCCAGCGGTCGACGTAATCGACGTCGCGTGACCCACGAGATCTGACCACGCGGTTCCGAGCGCCGCGCCTATCAGGAGCATCGGCGTAAAGATGCCGCCGGGTACGCCGCAGGCAACCGAGGCACTGGTGGCGACGACTTTCGCCGCCAGGAGCACACCAACGGCGGCCAACGGCATCGGAGTATCGAGCAGTGCGTTCAGCGGCTCGTATCCGTTCCCTGCAACCGCAGGCAGCCACATGGCAATTGCGCCGACAACGAATCCGCCGGCGGCCGCACGTAGCGGCTGCGGAAGCGGACGTCGCTCGAACTGATTCTCCGAAAAGCGCAGGATCTTCTTGAAGAGAAACGCGGCGACCGCGGCCAGAGCGCCGAGTGCCGCAAACGAGATGAGATCCAGATACGACTCCAATCCGAAGGCTCGCTGACCGTAGATCGGTCCTGCACCCACCACTGCGCGCGACACGGCGGTCGCAACAATCGTCGTGAACATGCCCGGCAACAGCAGCTCCGGTGCGGCGATGCCGGCGATTGTTTCGAGCACGAAGAGGACGGCGCCGAACGGTGTGTTATACGCCGCGGCGAAGCCCGCCGCGGTTCCCGCGGCCACCAAAACACGCGTGTGAACGAGCGACGTCTGCAGTCGGCGCCCGATGGCAGCGCCCAGCGCACCGCCGAACTCAATCAACGGTCCTTCGCGGCCGATGGACATGCCGCCGGCCATGGCGGCCCATGATGCCGTCACGCGCGAGGCGGTAGTCCTCAGCGAGAGTCGCACGTTGCCAAGCGCGACTGCCTCCATGACGTTGCTCACGCCCTGCGCCGGTGTGACGCGCGCGATCGCCCCCGCAATCAGCGCACCTGAAACCGGCACGAGCAGTCGCATCCACCGTGGCAGTTGGGCGATGGCCTGCACCACAGTGTCCGCGTGATAAAGCGATTGGTAGAGAACCGTCAGAGAGATCCGAAAGGTGACGGCGAAGACGGCAGCCCCGACAGCGACGAGTGTCAGAGCCGTCAGAAAGCGTACGCGGTCGGTGACGCGCGCTGCCATCATCGCTCGTGTGTTGGCGCTATCCTGCCATCGTCACCATGACTGGCACGCCAGGCCGTCAGGTCGCCTGCGGAGCGCTTGCAAAATCGAGGTTCTCCGTAATCCGCGTGCCATCGGTCTTGAAGGCATCAACCAGGAGGCGGATGCGTCGACGCGCTTCTACCAGGTCGTATGTGCCGAGGGTCACGTTGAGCAAATCGACGTACCAGGGCAGCTTCTCACTGTCCATCACATAGGCTTGAACAATCTCTCGCGTGACCGGCAAGGTGGTGTCCTTCGAATCATCGTGGACATCGCGGTTGCTCGCCCTGCGGAGTTTGTCGTATTCCTCGGCGAGCAGACGGAAGAAGAGATCGGATGTGAAGCGATCGCCCGTCTTGACGCCAATCTCGTCATCAGCCGTCACCGTTGCCTGTTTGTGCAGCCACTCCCACAAGATGCTCAGCCGAATTTCTCCGGTCGCCATGTCCTCCATCAGGTAAAGCACGTCGTCATTGCCAAAGAAGTCCGCGGGTTTCAGTGCTGCGGCCTGCATGCCCTGTCCGAACGCGTTGCCGTATTGCAGCGCGACGCTCAGGAGATCGCGGGCGCCGCGAACCGTCCGCGGCGCGGGTTCGAGCTTGAGGAGCGCGCCCGCGTCCGCGTCCGTGTGCGTGAGCGGAGGAAACGGCCGCCCCAACTGATTGTCTTCGCTCACCGATTCCCACACCGGCCGCACGATGTGAACCATCTTCCAGTGCGCCACCCACTTGCCGCTCGCGCCTTCGCGCTGTTCGCGCTCCGCTCCCGCACGTGCGCGCTTCATGCCCGCGGCGACACCCTCCGCAGATCCGACGGGAATGTTCGGCTCCATTCCGCCCTGCCACAGCGCATAGCGGCCGCGCGCGTCGGGCGTGCTGCAGGCGCGACGGACGCGGTCCTCGTAGGCGCGCATATACGCATACGTCATGGTGATCGCATCGATGTTGGGATTGACAAAGCGGGCATCCCACGCCATCGAGTCAGCAACGCTGTTGATGTAATCCCATCTGCCCGTGTTGAACCCGACGAAGCGTTCCCCGAGAGCCGCGCGAATCTCCATGAGCTGAAAACACGCTTCCAGTTGCTCAACAAGCACGTAGGTCTTGATTGACGACGGTTGAAGGCCAAGGTGATCCTCCAGCATCAGCAGCAGCTCGTGCCAGAACGCCGCCTCTTCTGCCGTCTGAATCTTCGGCAGATACAGCACGAGCGACGAGTGGTCCGCCTGCAACCGTGCATGGTTGTTGACGATGAAGAGAGCGGCGTCGGCGATCGAAGCGGCAAGTCCTCGGCCGTCGGCATGCCGGATGTGGCGGTCGTCGAGATGCAATCCTCGCGGTCGAAAGATTTTTGTCGTGAAGGCCAGCTGGTGATGCCAGTCGTCGACGATTCGATGGCCGAAGAACCCCTCCCCCCAGGAGTTCATCTCCTGGGACACTCGCTCCGCAGCGCGAAGAAATACCGGATCGCGATGAATGGCGAGCTTGAGGTTTCGCTGGTTGTCGAGCGACATGGTCTGCACCTGCCCGAGCGCATCCTCGCCGTCGAACATCCAGCCGTCTGCCCCGGAGAGTAGCGCGTGGGCAATATTGCGGATGCTTTTTTCGACCGGCGTGTTTGGTTTGGCTGCGGGCCCCGTGCCTTGAATCCACTGCCGTCGCAAGTCCACCGGGATTTCGCTCCCGACGAACTTCCCCGCACGCGCGTCGGCGACGCCGATTCCGGTGCCGGCGATGGTTGCGGACGAGTCGAGAAAGGTCAGGCGGCGGCGTTCACGCGCGCGCTTGGCGCGCCGTTCGATCCGCTCGTGCATGAGCTGCTGTCGCCTCACGTCGAGCGGCGCCAGCGCACGGAGTGCGCTCAGCGCCTGGTGGGTGTAAACGTCTGCATACGCGTCCGTCAGTCCCGCGCGAATCTCGATGCCGTTAGTCATGTGATGTCGCCAACGAATGGGGAACATCATCGACGATCAGATGTGTGCCGGCAAGTAGTAGAAGCCCAACCCGAGGATGATGTACACGGCAAGCAGTTGAATGCCTTCCATCCAGTGCGTTTCGCCGTCGTGTGAGATGAGCGCGATGCTGATGACGGCGAGCCCGATGGCAACCACTTCGAAGACGGTAAAGAGGAGGTCCATCGGCTGCGGCGCAATCGCGTAGCTCAGAAACACCAGCGCCGGCGCCACAAAGAGTGCAATCTGCGTCGACGATCCCACAGCGATGCTGATGGAGGCATCCATGTCGTTTCGGACAGCAAGCGTCACAGCGGAGTAATGCTCGGCGGCATTTCCGACGACCGCGATGATTACCACACCGACAAAGAGCTCCGACATGCCAAGATTCGTGGCGGTTTCCGAGACGGCGCCGACGAGAAGCTCGCTGAGTACGGCGATGCCGACGGTCGCGCCAAGGAGTACCAGAACGGGCCGGCGGACGCTGCCGCCATGAGCCGAGTGGTCGTCGGTCGCGTGCTGCGCGATTCCGTAGAGATCGCGGTGCGTCTTCAGCGTGAACACCATGCTGATGCAGTAGGTGAGGAAGAGCACCACCGCGATGGCGGTATCCATTCGCAATTCCCGTGTGGCAAATTCGCCTTTCGAGAGTGAGTGAAATACGGCCGGCACGACCAGTCCAATCACGCTCAGCATCAACATCGTCGTGCCGTGCGCGGCGGCGGTTTGATTGAAGCGCTGAACCGGATGCTTGAGGCCGCCGGCAAACGCCGCCGCGCCGAAAACGAGCAGCACGTTGCCGATGATCGATCCGGTGAGCGATGCCTTGACGAGATGCGGCAGCCCCTCGTGCAGCGCGAGACCGGCAATGATCAACTCCGCGGCGTTGCCGAATGTGGCATTCAGGAGCCCGCCGATGCCGCCGCCGAGCCGCTCGGCGAGCTCCTCGGTCGCCGACCCCATGAAGCTGGCGAGCGGCACGATGGCCAGAATCGCAGCGAAAAAAACGAGCGTCGTCCGTTCGGGTGCGAAGGATTCGAGAGCAAGCGCGATCGGCGCGAAACAGAGGAGAATCGCGAGGGGCTCCCGGCGGAGAAACGACATGCTCGGGAGCGTACCGGCAAACGCGCCTTTATGTCACTGAGTACTCAGGGTCGGCTTTCCGAGTGCCTGCCACAAGAGCTCGGTGGCATGAGGATTCTCGAAGAGCGGCTGTCCCTCGTCGCTGTCGATTCGCTCCAGCGTGAAGACGATGTTGATGTCGCGCGCAAGCGCGAGCATTCCGGGAGCGGGATCTTCGCGTGCGACCGTAAACGTCAGAGTCCGCGCGGCAGCAGCACCGGGCACGAGACGCTCCGGCGACGGCTGACTGTCATCGTCTGCAGCTTGTCCGCGCATGCGGAACGTGATCATTCCGTGTTCCGTCGGGCCCAAAGCGATGCGCAGCACGATGCCGGACACTCGAACGGTCCGCAGGGTGAGGGAGCGCACGGCGGTTTCCAACCTTGCCGGGCCGAGTCGGCCGAGCGGTTGGGGCGTTCCGAGCGAGAACCGGCTGTTCGAGAACTCCAGCGGCAGCCGCCGCTCAGGTTCAATGAGCGTGGCCGGTCTGCTCGCATAGAGCGGGCCGCGATAGAGGCGTCCGCGGGGCGCCGCCTGCTGTGCCATCAGAGACACGTGGCCCAGCGCGGCCACCAACCCTGTGATGACAATCGCAGTGCGCATAGACCCTCATTCTGACGCCGTTTGTCACTGATTGGCCGTGGCATCTCCCCGGGTCCACGGCATGGAGCATTTTGATATAGGAAAGAGAGACCCGATGCGAGTCCTGGTCATCGAAGACGACCGAAAAGTCGCGCATTTCATTCAGACCGGCCTGGAGCAGGAAGGCTACGCCGTTGATGTGCTGCACGAGGGCACGAGTGCCGGCGAGCAGGCGGCGGTCGTCGACTACGACGGAGTGGTGCTCGATCTCATGCTGCCCGGCCGATCGGGCTTTCAGGTGCTCCGCGACATCCGCGCACGCAAACCAGCGCTCCCGGTACTGATTCTCACCGCAAAGGATTCCGTTGAAGAACGCGTCACTGGACTCGACAGCGGCGCCGACGACTACATGGTGAAGCCATTTGCGTTGGCGGAACTGTCGGCGCGACTGCGCGCCCTGCTTCGGCGGGGCGCTCCGCGCGAGAACGTTCTTCGTGTGGCCGATCTCGAGCTGGACACCGTGAAGCGAACGGTGCGGCGCGCGGGACGCGCCATCACGCTGAAGCCGAAGGAATACGCGCTGCTCGAGTTCCTGATGCGCAACACGGGCCGGCCGCTTCCCAAATCGCTCATCATCGAGCATGTGTGGGACATTCATTTCGACAGCGTCAGCAACGTGGTCGAAGTGCACATCAACTCGCTGCGGAACAAGATCGACAGGGGCTTCTCGGTGCCGTTGATTCAGACCGTACGCGGCGTTGGCTACGCACTCACGGACGTACGGCCATGACGCTGTCGTTGCGCACCCGGCTCACCGTCTTCTACGCGGCGGTGTTTGGTGTGCTGCTGACGGCGGTCGCCGTCGTTTCGTATCGCGTCATCGCGAGGCAACTGGACGAAGACGCAACCGCAAACCTTGCGGAGCTGACGAGTGGACTGCATGGATATCTGCGATTCGACGGCGCCACTCCGCGGCTTGTTTTCGATGCCAACGATCCGGATCAAGTAGCCTTCGTCCAGGCGGCGACGCGTTATTACCAGATTTACGACGCGGGCACCGGCGCACTCCTGGTGCAATCGGCCGCACTTGAACCGAGCGGCGTGCGTTTCACGCCCGCTGAAGTTCAAGCCTTTCGCGATCTGCCTCGCATAAGCGATCTGAGTACCGATTACGGTCATCTCCGACTGTCGAATAGTGTTCTCACACAAGGAGAGGCGTCGACGTACTTGCTGCAGGTAGGCGTGTCGCTCGATGCGACCGACGCCGCCTTGAGCCGATTTCTGGTGCTGATGCTGTGGACTGTTCCAGCAGGTTTGCTGGCAGCCATCGTCGCGGGTCGTTGGCTCGCGGGCGCTGCGCTTGCGCCGCTGTCGCGAGTCGCTGCGGCTGCGCGTGCGATCGATGTCACCAACCTGCAGCAGCGGCTGCCCATCCGAGGCGTGAAGGATGAGCTCGACGAGGTGGCGCAGGCGTTCAACGAGACGCTTGGCCGGCTCGAAAACGCGGTCGGCGAAATGAGGCAGTTCAGCGCCGCGCTTGCGCATGAATTGCGCACGCCCCTCACCGCGCTTCGCGGCGAGATCGAGATGTCATTGCTGAATCCGCACGCCGGCGCGCACGAGCGGTTGACCAGCCAGCTGGAAGAGCTCGATCGACTGAAACAGCTCATCGCGCAGATCCTGATGCTGGCGCGTGCTGAAGCGGGAGAAATCCCGATCGCTCAGGATGCGGTGGAGCTGCGCGGGCTTTGTGTGTCGCTCGTCGATCAGCTCGAGGCCATTGCGCAGGCGAAAGGCGTGTGTCTCGAGTGCGAAACCGGAGACCCCGTGACGGTCTCGGGCGACCGCGCATGGCTCGGCCGGCTGGTATTGAATCTCGTGGACAACGCCATCAAGTTCACGCCGCGCTCGGGGCGAGTCACGGTTCGCGTCCGGAAAGAAGATCGCACCGGCACCATCGAAGTTGCAGACACAGGTCTCGGGATCGCGCCAGACGTGCTGCCACACGTGTTCGATCGCTTTTACCGCGTGGACCCCGCCGGATCGTCGGCGCCGACCGGGGTGGGAATCGGGTTGAGCCTCGTGCGCTGGATCGTGGAGCGCCATCAGGGATCGATTGATGTCGCCAGTCGTGTCGGCGAGGGAACGACCTTCACCGTACGTCTGCCGTTGTTCTCAGCGGCGGCATAAGCTCGACAGTTCCTTCGGCCTTCGATGCCTTTGGCGCTTCGACCCATCTCTCGATTAACGAGAATTAATCTGCCGTTAAGGACCATCTCACCTGCGTTTGTTCAGATGCACAGGCAACCCGACTTCGCTCGGGTGTTCTGTCCGCGAGCTTCGTCGCGGCAGGCAACATGTCAGCTTCAAGGAGATGCTCATGCGCAAGGTAATGACGGCAGTCGTTGTGACGGCGGCGCTGGCGGCGGTGCCGATGGCAGGGTTTGCGGCAACAGCGATGCAGGCCAAGCCGGCGGCGGCCAAGCCTGCGGCGGCCAAGCCCGCGGCGGCCAAGCCCGCACCCAGTCACGCGACGACGGGTACGGTGAAATCGATGACAGCAGATAGCCTGGTAGTGACGCGACCAGGCAAAAAGGGTGGCGACATGACGTTCGTGCTCAACTCGTCGACGACCAAGGAAGGGAATCCCGAGGTCGGCTCCAAGGTATCGGTGCGGTATCGAGAAGAGGGCAAGGAGAAGATCGCGACGGCCGTGATGGTGCAGGGTAAGCCGGCGGCCAAGAAGTAACGGCTCACTCCCGGAATGCGGCGCGGGCGGTGGCTCTTTCGATGATCAGAAAGGCCACCGCCGTGCCGATGCCCACCGAAATCAACACCGCGGCCCATCCCGCCATCGTTTCCGGAAGCATCAAACCGCCCGCCACCAGCAAGGCCACGAACGCGCAGTCTGCTGCGCGGATCCAATACGCGGTATCACTGCGTTGGGTCGCAAGGGTGTCGGGATAGACGCGCGACGAAAACCACAGGTGGAGTCGCAGGTTTGCGGAAATCACCACCGCTGCCAGCGTAGCGAAGAAGAAGAACAGGCCGCCTCGCCCGATCGCGCGATGCACATGCCACGCGGGCCAGATCATCGCCCAGTAGATCACTGCGGCCGCGAGCTGGTGGAATTGCCACCACCAGAACGCAGGCGCGTCGGGTGCGTCGGGCCCGCCTTCGCGGCCATAAGGCCGCTTCGGCGAGGTCTCGCCGTACCTCGCCGGTAATTCCGCGCGAGCTGCCTCCACGTTGGCCAACAGTTCGCTCGTGGATTCGAATCGCGCCGCAGGACTTTTCTGTAGACAGCGTTCGATGACCGGCCACAGCGCGGCCGGAAAGGCATCGCTCACGTCGAGCGGCTGTGGCTGCGATGCAAGGATGTGCGCGATGGTCGACGGCAAGGACCGCCCGCCGAAGGGATGACGTCCCGTCGCCATCTCGTACAGCATCACGCCGAACGCAAATTGATCGGTGCGAAAATCTGTTCCCTGTCCGAGCAGCTGCTCCGGTGCCATGTACGGAGGAGTCCCGCCAACCATGCCCGGTTCCGTGAGCGTCAGCGAAACAATCTCGCGGGCCGACTGCTCGAACTGCGCCAGGCCGAAGTCCAGTATTTTCAGCGGCCCTTCCTTCGTCCGAATGACGTTTTCGGGCTTGAGATCCCGGTGCACGATGCCTCGGGCGTGCGCCGCCGCCAGCGCGCGCGCGATTTCAGTGCCCGCGCCGACGGCTCGCTCGAGCCCAAGCGGCCCGCGCGTCATTTCGGCGCGCAGCGTTTCGCCCTCGAGATACTCCGAGACAATCACGAGCTGATCGTCAATCTCTTCGAGCGCGTAGATGATCGCGATGCCGGGATGCGATAGCCGCGCGGCAGCTCGTGCCTCATGCTTCAACCGCTCGCGCTGTCGCGCGTCACCCGCGAGATTCGGCGACAGCAACTTCAGCGCGACGTGACGATGAAGCCGCGTGTCTTCAGCTTCGTAGACGATGCCCATGCCACCCTGGCCGAGGGTACGGACGATGCGATAAGGACCGAGATCGGAACCCAGACGCAGGACCGGGTGGTGCAGGGCGGGCGCGTCTTCGAGCGTAGACGCCGCGGAGCCTGCGAGAAACTCTCCGGCGTCATCGTGAGTTGCCAGAAGTCCAAGCACCTCGGACTGGATGTCGGGAGACTCTTGCGATGCGCGCACAACCGCTTCCCGCTCGTCCGGCGGCTTGTCAACTGCCGCATCGAAGAGCGCGGCCACGCGGGCCCACCGGTCGGCAGCGGCGTTCATTCTCCAGCGAGCTCGCGCCGGAGCCACGCGCGCGCGATCGTCCAGTGCCGCTTCACTGTGGCGGGGGAGATGCCGAGCACGTCCGCGGTTTCTTCGACGGTGAGGCCGCCGAAATACCGCAGCTCCACGACCTTCGCCTGCCGCTCGTCCAGCGCGCTCAGCCGCTGGAGCGCGCGATCGAGGGCAAGCACGTCGATATCGCCGGGCCGATTCGCTGCCGAGGGCACGAGCTGTTCGTCCAGCGTAATGCGCTCGGGATCGCCGCCTCGTTTCGCGGCGTGCCTGCGCCGCGCGCGCTGGACGAGGATTTGCCGCATCGAGAGAGCGGCTATGGCGAGAAAGTGCGTCCGGTTCTGCCAGTTGTGCGCGCGCTCGGCAATCAACCGTATATACGCTTCATTCACGAGCGCCGTCGCTTGAAGCGTCTGGCCGGGCCGCTCTCGCCGCAAATACGATGCGGCAAGCTTTCGCAACTCGTCATAAACGAGGGGCATCAACTTGGAAACTGCGAGCGGGTCGCCGCTGCTGGCCTGTGTCAGAAGCTCGGTCGCGCTCGGCGGCATACGCAGCCATGATAAGGGCGAAAGGCTGTGGCGGGAGTTGCGGATCCGGATTGCCACGAAACCACGAAAGATCACGAAATCACGAGATTTTTTTATCTCGTGTTTTCGTGAGTTTTCGTGGTTTCGTGGCTACGCACTTGCTCAGTAGGGTGTCGCGCTCCGGTCGTTGATTCTGGCCGTCTCTATCGCTCGCCGGAAGACGCGATCGTAGGTGTTGATCTCGTTCTCTGGTGCGACGCCGATCAGATACAGGAGGCTGCCGTCGCGCATTTGCACCGTTGATAACGCAACCACTTCGCGCTGCCCCGTCACGTCGGAGGTGTTCGTGAAATACGCAGTCAGCGCATTGCGCCCGTCTATCCGGTCCCGCCGGTAGTTGCCGTCCATCCGGAGATCCGGATTGGACTGGCGGAAGCCGTCCACGAGCTCGTTGGTGCCCTGCTCCAGGTTGTGCGTTTCGTTTGGAATGAGCCCCACTTCCATTCCGTGCGTGAAGCTCGTGTTGCCGCGATTGCCCGTTTCGAGGTACCCGCCTCGCGGCGCGACGATTACGCTGTTGCCGTTCTGCAGCTGCTCCCAGTTGTCGGGAAGGCTGAGCGATAGAAAGTTGCCGAGATTCATTGTCCGATAACGACTGGACGGCGGCTCTACGGATACCCTTCCGCCGGCGCGGCTTGGGTAGTCACGACCGCTGGTCGTCCGATCCGTGCGCCGCACCTGCCCACGGGCAATCTGTTCGGCCGTGTATGCAGGTTGCATTCGACTCAATCGATTCTGCACGTCGTTGAACGCGCGGACGTCTTCGGCGCTGCGTTCGACGCGAAGCGTTTGTGCTTCGCGATTGATCGCCTCGTAGCGGTTGCCGGGATTGGGGTGATCGCTCATCCACTCGGGTCCGCCTCCGCCACGACTCTGCTGCTCGATGGTCCGGAACATGTCCGCCATTCGGCGTGGGTCGTAACCGGCGCGCGCCATGATCTGCGCGCCCATCAAGTCGGCCTGCCGCTCGTACTCACGGCTGTATTTCATGAAATACGTGCCGATTCCGATTTGCGAACCGGCGGAGATCACGTTGCCGGCAGTGCCGCCGATGATGGCCCCGAGGATTTGACCGGCAATCGAGCCCACCTGATAGGGCTGCGCCTTGGTCGCTTGCGCGGTGCCGTGTCGGAGAGCGACGTGCGAAAGCTCGTGCGCCATCACTCCCGCGATTTCGCCCTCGGAATGTGCCGCCTCGATCATGCCGCGGTTCAGAAACATCGGTCCGCCGGGCAGCGCAAACGCGTTGATTTCTTTTTGATTCACGACGTCGAACGTGTAGCGGAACTCGCGATGCTGCAGATCCGGGGGAATCGCCTCGACCAGCCGCTGGCCGATGCCTTCGACGTAGTTGTCGACCGCCGGGTCGTTCAGCATCGGTAGTTCACTGCGTGCCTGCTGCGCCGCTTCCTGCCCGATTCGCACGTCCTCGGCGGGTGAGTATTTGTTCTTGTCAGGCGTGATGGCCGTCTGAGCCGGCGCTGTGCCGGCAGCCAGCGTGAGCATCAACGCCGCGGTGAGAGTTACGTACCGATAAGAGAACAGTCGAGCAGTCATGTCCCGTCCTATTGCAAGCTGCCTACCAGCCCGTGTGTCTCAGCTCCGCTCAATTTTCACGGAATTCACGACGATTTCCTTCAGGGGCCGATCCTGGGCGCCCGTCCGCGTCTTACCGATGCGCTGGACGACATCCATGCCTTCCACAACTTCCCCGAAAATGGCGTGCTTGTTGTCGAGCCAGGGCGTCGGCGCAAGCGTGACGAAAAACTGGCTGCCGTTGGTGTTGGGGCCTGCATTGGCCATCGAAAGCAGGCCTGCCTTATCGTGACGAAGCCCCGGTCCGAATTCGTCGGCAAACTGGTTTTCTCGTCGAAGAGGTGCGCTTTGAACGTGCCTTCGGATGTGTTGAAGGTTGCGTAGGTGGCCATTCCGCCATCTTACCGGCACGACGCCTCGACCTGATACCTGATACCTGATACCTGATACCTGACGCGCGGCACGCGATTAGAATCCTCCTACGCCATGTCCACCGCTCCTGCCGCGTTACCTGCGTCGACGATTGCGGCTCTGGTGCAAGGACGGCATTCCGACCCGTTCTCCGTGCTTGGACCACATCAACTACGGCAGAACGGCGTCTCGGGTCTCGCTATCCGCACATGTCAACCTCACGCGGCAACGATTGCGGTCGTCGATCGTTCCAGCGGTCGAGCGATTGCCATGGATCGTCTGCATCAGGATGGTGTGTTCGAGACGTTTGTGGAGGGCGCGACGCGTGACGGTTTCGATTATCGCTACCAGGTCACGTGGCCAAGCGGCGAATCATCCGAGATCGACGATCCGTATCGCTATGGTCCCGTCCTGACCGACTTCGATCAGCATCTCTTCGCCGAGGGAACCCACGTTCGAGCGTTCAATCGTCTCGGGGCGCGGCCAATTCGGCATGGCGGTCGCTCAGGCGTCCACTTCGCGGTGTGGGCCCCGAGCGCCCGCCGCGTCAGCATCGTCGGCGATTTCAACACGTGGGATGGACGTGTGCATCCGATGCGCACGCTCGTGCCGTCGGGATTGTGGGAGATCTTCATTCCGGACCTCGGTATCGGCGATCGATACAAGTTCGAGATCGTGACCCCGCAGAACCACATCGTCCTCAAAGCGGATCCCTGCGCACGTTATTTCGAACAACCGCCGCTCACCGCTTCAATCGTGTGGGACCCGGGAAACTACATGTGGGGTGACGGTGAGTGGATGCGCGATCGAGCGGCGAAAGGCGCATGGCTCGGGCGTCCGATGTCCGTCTACGAAGCGCATCTTGGCAGTTGGCGTCGACGAGACGATGGCGCGTTTCTGAACTATCGCGAGCTGGCCGACAGCATGGTTCCGTACGTGCGCGAGATGGGCTTCACGCATATCGAGTTGATGCCGGTGATGGAACATCCGTTTTCCGGTTCGTGGGGCTATCAGGTGATCGGCTTTTTCGCGCCGACCAGCAGGTTTGGAACACCGGAGGATTTCAAGTACTTCGTCGACGCGTGTCATCGCGCGGGCATTGGCGTGATTCTCGATTGGGTGCCAGGACATTTTCCGAAGGACGTGCACGGCCTCGCCCGATTTGATGGCACCGCGTTGTACGAGCACGTGGATCCGCGGCAGGGAGAGCATCAGGACTGGGGCACGCTCATCTTCAACTACGGCCGGCACGAGGTCCGATCGTTTCTACTGAGCAGCGGACTCTACTGGATTGAGGAGTTCCACGTCGACGGCCTTCGTGTGGACGCCGTTGCGTCGATGCTCTATCTCGATTACTCGCGCAAGGAAGGGCAGTGGGTGCCGAATCGCTACGGCGGCCGGGAGAATCTCGAAGCCATCGACTTCGTGCGCGAATTGAATCGCCTCGTCGGGGGTGAGCATCCCGGCGTGGCGATGATTGCCGAAGAGTCGACGGCATGGCCTGGTGTGACGAGACCCGTGCACGTTGGCGGCCTCGGGTTCACGCACAAGTGGAACATGGGATGGATGCACGACATGCTCAGTTACTCGCAGCAGGATCCGATCTATCGGAAATACCATCACGAAAAGATCTCGTTCTCGTTGCTTTACGCCTTTACCGAGAACTTCATCCTGCCGTTTTCACACGACGAGGTCGTGCACGGCAAGCGATCCATGCTCGACAAGATGCCCGGGGACTTGTGGCAGAAGCACGCCACGCTGCGTGCGCTTTACGGCTACATGTTCACCCATCCGGGCAAGAAGCTGCTGTTCATGGGCGGTGAGATCGGGCAATGGCGGGAGTGGAATCACGACACGCAACTCGAGTGGGACGTGCTCGGCGATGGCCGTCACGCCGGTCTCCAACGATGGGTGAGAGATCTGAACCGCACGTATGCGTGGGACTCCGCGCTTTGGGAAGTCGACTTCGAGCCGCGTGGCTTTTCGTGGATCGACGTGCACGATCACGAGAATAGCGTCATCTCGTTCGTGCGGTTCGCGAACGACCACTCCAACGCCAGCGTGGTGCTGGTGAATTTCACGCCGGTTCCCCGGCATCACTATCATGTCGGCGTCCCGCGCGCTGGCGAGTACCGCGAAGTGCTGAACAGCGACGCCGAAATCTACGGCGGCAGCGACGTCTTGAACGGCGTCGTGACAGCCGTGGACACGCCGTCGCACGGCTTTCCCGCATCATTGAGCGTGACCGTTCCTCCACTCGGATTCATTCTTCTGAAGGCCGATCCAGGGCGTTGAAGTGCGCATCCGCGCGCACCTGCGCACCGGTGCGCCGGACCCGCGCACCTGTGGACCCGCGCACCGCACCTGTGGACCCGCGCACCGCACCGCACCTGACGCACCCGAGCGCACCTGTCGCACCCAGGCACCTGGACACGTCCCACAGCCGACCACTATGCGTCTCTGTACCGCACGAATTCCCTGGGGCAACCGGTGTGCGCCAGGCGTACTTGCGTAATGGGCTCACGGTACGCGATTCGCATTGTGAGCCCGCTAATTTCGCGCGCGGCGCCAGTGACCAATCGAGTGACGAGTGCTGTGACCAACGTCGGGACGAAATTCGCCAACGTGCCCATTCGGCCGCGCGTGATCTTTACGGTGGCGACCGGCCTCGGCTTCTTCTCCGGTTTTCAGGCGTACTACTTCGTCAACACCTTCACGCAGCGTCCCGCCTCGTTTCCGCTGCTGCTCGCGCTCAACCTCAGTTACTGGTATTCGTGGGCCATTCTCACACCGGGCATCATCTGGCTTGCCCGGAAGTTTCCCTTCGAGCGCCGGGCGTGGAAGCTGTCCGCGCTCGTGCACCTTGCAGGCGTCTTCAGCGCCACGCTCCTGCACGTGGGGCTTACGGTCGCCTCGCGCCTCGCGATCTTTTCCCTCATCAACGAGCCGTCGAGCCCGTGGTGGATCGAGGCGCAGCGCATGTTCTTCCTGAATTTCGACTGGGAGATGATGACCTACTGGGCCATCATCGGTCTGTCGTACACGCTGTGGTATCAGCGTGAGGCACAGGATCGAACGCTCCGCGCCAGTCAGCTCGAGACGCATCTCGTCGCGGCGCGTCTCCAGGCGCTCCAGCGCCAGTTGCAGCCGCATTTTCTCTTCAACACGCTCAACACGATTTCGGCGCTGATGCACCGCGACGTCGACGCGGCGGACAACATGATCGCGCGATTGAGCGACCTGCTGCGGCTCTCGCTGCAGACCGTCGGCGTGCAGGAGACGACGCTCAAATCGGAGCTCGACTTCGTGTCGAAGTACCTCGAAATCGAACAAACGCGCTTCAGGGATCGTCTGACAGTGGTATTCCACGTGCAGCCCGACACGCTCGACGCCCTCGTTCCCAACCTTATCCTTCAACCACTCGTCGAAAACTCCATCAAGCACGGTATTGCCGCGAAACCGAGCCACGGCCAGATCGAGATCATCGCGCGGCGGAGCGGTACGACCGACGGAGGGATTTCGCAGCTGCCGCCTCGTGCTCGTCGCGAGGGCAGTCGGGACGCGAAGGCCGATACCGCAGCGGGCGGCATCCTCGAACTCGAAGTGCACGATAACGGCGTCGGCCTCTCGGACGCGCGGCTGAGCGATTTCAATCGCGGCGTCGGGCTGACGAATACGCGGTCGCGTTTGCAGCATCTGTACGGAGCGGCGCATCGGTTCGAATTTCGGCCACGCGAGGGCGGCGGATTGGCCGTGCTAATCGCCATTCCTTTCACCGAGAGCGCTGAAGCATCAGCCGGTCGCCGGCATCCCGAATTTGCGGGAGCCGGGGTCCCAACTACGGAGGGAGTCGCGTGAGCAAAATTCGCACGATGGTTGTAGACGACGAGCCCGTTGCACGCGAGCGCATCGTGGGACTGCTGCAGCAGGAGCAGGACATCGAGCTCGTGGGCGAGTGCGCCGACGGCCAGCAGGCCGTGAACGCCATTCAGCAGCAGTCGCCGGATCTCGTCTTTCTCGATGTGCAGATGCCGGCCTGCGACGGCTTCAACGTCATCCAGCAGGTGGGCGCCGATCGCATGCCCGCTGTGGTGTTCGTCACCGCATACGACGAATATGCGCTGCGTGCCTTCGAGGTGCACGCGCTCGACTACCTGCTCAAGCCGTTCGGCCGCGACCGATTTCAGCAGACGCTCAAGCATGCACGCGAGCATCTCGAGCGCCGCCGCGCCGGAGATCTCGGCCGCCGCCTGCTGGCTCTGGTGCACGACCTCAAGCCCGAGCCCGAAAAGCTCGATCGGCTGGTGGTGAAGTCCGGCGGGCGGGTCTTCTTCCTGCGCAGCGATCAAATCGACTGGATCGAGGCGGCCGGCAACTATGTGCGGCTGCACCTGGCCGAGGCCTCCCACCTGTTCCGCGAGACGATGAACAACATGGAGGCGCGGCTCGATGGCCGCCGGTTCGTCCGGATTCACCGCTCCCGGATCGTCAATACGGATCGCATCAAGGAGCTCCAGCCCTGGTTCAACGGCGAATACGTCGTCGTGCTCCAGAACGGGACGCGATTGACGCTGAGTCGCGGCTATCGCGAAAAACTGCAGGAAAGACTCGGCAAGCTGTGAGAGGATCGCGTCATGTCGCGAGACGACCACCACGGCGACCCTTCGACAAGCTCAGGGTCGCCCCGAGCACCGTCGAGGGGCGAAAAGGAACTGGCGTCCTTCATTCGCGCTGGCGCTGAGCGACGTCCCGACCAGGCGTACGGCGACTACTTCAAAGGCCAGCGGGCCTCATGCGCACTCGGCGCCGCCTACGAGGGTATGTACCGGCTGCCGCGACAAGCCGAAGGCCTTCATCCCACGAAGGACCTCGAGTGGTTCTTTGATTGTCTCGAAGGCACGATCCGCCGCTGTCCCGGTGGTGACGGCTGTCAGAAGAAGCTGTCGCTCGCCTCGATCATCGTGCATCTCAACGACGATCACCGCTGGTCGCGAGAGCAGATCGCGAGCTGGCTGGAAGCGGTCAACGGTGCCGTCAACGGAAAGTCCGAAGCCCCTAAGAGCACGTAGCTCGCACCCTGAGCGGTGCGTGGGTCGCGGGACTAAGGTCCCGCGCTACGTACTTTCATAAATCGCTACGCTACGTACTTTCATAAATCGCTACTCAAGTCGCGCGCTACGTACTTTTCATATCCGACCGAAACGAAAAACCCGGCAGGTGTTTTACCACCCGCCGGGTTGTGATCCTCAGAGGCGCAATTGCCGCGCCTGATCAGAAGCCGACGCGAAGCCCAAACCGCAGAATGCGCGGGCTCAGGTTGGAGGTCAGCGCCCGGAAGTTAGTCGCGCCGGCGTTGCGCACGCGATTGATTTCCGTCGCGCTGTTGAACACGTTGAACAGATCGGCGATGAACTGCAGGTTACCGCGACCGCCAAACCGCGCCGTCTTCGCCCAGCGCAGATCCAGATCCCAGAGCGAGGGGAAGCGGTCGGTATCGAGCTCCGGCGTGAGCAACACGCGGCGTGACCCATCGCGGCCGAGTGCGGCGTTGCGGTAGATCGGAAACGGGGTGCCTTGCTTGCCGAACAGGTTGCCCGCCACCTCCATATCCCAACCAAGCTGGTAGGCGCCGTTGAGATTGAAGTTCCACTTCTGGTTCACGAAGATATCGCCCGAACCGCTGCCGGAACTGCGCGGCGCCAGCTGGCCTCCGCTCACCAACGGGTACTCGTCGAGTCGCGTCGGGTTGCCCAGGTTGTTGACCGGCGGGTTCTGATCGTAGTCCTCGGTCGGGTTGTTCCACGCCGCGCCGAGCCGCATCATCCAGCGGTTCGACATGCGTTTGTTGACCGCGAACTCGAGGCCATTGAACATGGTGACGTAGCCGTCATAGTTCGTGTACAGCCGCCCGCCGCCGACAGCGGCGACCTTGTTGGCATCCGGGATGTACGTGGGAATGTTATAGGTCGATCCATCCGGAAGCGTGCCGGTGAGCGGCGTTCCCAGCGTAAAGTCTGTTCCCGTCAAACCAATGAACGGCGTGTTCGCATGATTGATCGTGCGGCCGTAGGTGTAGTTGACCGACACGGCAAGATTCGGGATCAGCTCGCGGTCGAAACCGATCACGACGCCGGTCGCAATCGGCGCTTTGAAGTCCGGATCAATTCGATTTGCAGATGCCACGGACGTGGGATTCGCCGTATTGAATCCTCCTCCGGAGGCGAGCAGTGGGGCATTGACGTTGACTTCGTTCGTCTGCGCGAGGTGATCGCCGTTGAGATCTGTCCATGGGTACTCGACGTATCCGACGGACGAACTCGGATTCGCGTGACCGACGATGGTGTCGATCGTCGAGAGCTGTCCGGCGTTCCGGCTGAAGCTGGCGCGGATGATGGACTTGCGATTCTCGTCCAGCGCGTAGGTGATGCCCACACGCGGAGTGAAGTTGTTCCAGTAGAACGGCGGATCGTACCCGGCGAAGTCTATACCTGGTACCACATTCGGGAAGCCCTTATTCGCAATCGTCTGCGATGGCAAGGCCCGCCCGTACTGGCGATCGTAGCGGACACCCACATCGATCGTGATCGGTCGCATGATGATCGTGTCACCAACATACCCACTCATGTAGTACGCGCGGTTCGTGCCGGCGCCTTCGCGATACAGGCGCGCACGGAAGTCTGTGGCTGAATTCTCGTATGCGACGATCATGTTGCCGGGATAGAGGTCCTGCGAGAACGAATCGGCGCGCCGCCACGCAAAGCCAAACTTGAACTCGTGGCTGGCTGAGCCCATCGCCTTGAAGTAGTTGTTGTCAATGTTGACGGTGTGCTGGGGGCGGGTGAAGAAGTTGGAATCGGCGAAGCCGAATGTCGACCCGCGAAGGTCGCTGAGGCCGAGCTGCTGGCTCAGATCCTGCGATTCGAGCGTGAAGCCGGTGTTGTAGTAGGCGTACTTCGCAGTCATGAACCAGGCGTTGCTCCACACGCGGTTGTCTTCCCATTTCCACAGCCCGTGAAGCGGCGTATCGGTGTAGTAGTTGTGCTGTTCGAACCGCGCGGTCGGGGGCTCGAAGGGTTCGTACCCAGGCGCGCGACCGTGCTTGATCTTGTCGCCGTTGAAGACCAGGAAATTGACGTTGTCCTTGTGCGTCGCCTGCCAGTTGATTTTGCCGTTGTAGGTCTTGAGGAGCGTCTGGTCGATTCCACCGGCGGACTGCCGCAACAGGCGAATGTCCTGCTTTGCGTAGGAGCCCCAGAAGAACAGCTTCTCCTTGATGATGGGCCCACCAACGTCGATTCCCAGTTCTGAAATCTGCTTGTTGTGATCTGCGGTTTCCGGTGTGATGCCGCGGCTGATCAACTCGTCGGGCAGGTTCGTCGCTTCGAGCGAATCGTTGGTGAAGTAGCCGCGAGCGGTTCCCTTTACCTGGTTTGTCCCACGCTTCACCACGAAGTTCAGTCCGACCCCACCCGTTGCCTGCCGGATATCGTTGCCCCCCGTTGAGATCTGAATCTCTTCGAAGGCGTCGTAATCGAAGTAGGTCGGTGAGGCGCCCGACGTCGTCATATCCGTGATCGGAATGCCGTCCATCGTCCACACGGCGTCGTTGCGACGACCACCCTTCGAGACAAACGTCGCCTGCTGTCCCGTCTCGTTGCCGGCGATGTTGACGCGGTCGAGCGTGACGCCCGGCACGGTGCGCAAGAGCGCCCACGGGTCGCGCGAGTTCGGCACTCGGGACAGCTCGTCCTGGTTGAAGTTCGTCGCGGTGCCCATCGATTTGGTATCGACGAGCGGCGAATCGCCGCTCACTGTCACCGTTTCCTGTACCGCGGCGACCGACATAGTGAGAGGCAGAATGACGTTCTGACCGATCGCAACGACAACGCCTTCGCGGACCAGCGTTCGGAAACCCTGCAAGACCGCCGTGAGCGTGACCGTGCCCGGAGGCACGTTGAGGAACCGGTACTCCCCGTCGGTCCCGGTCGTGAACTCTCGCGTGGGGCCGCTGCCGGTGAGCGTGACGCTGACGCCCGGCAGCACGCCGCCCTGTTCGTCTTTGATTGCGCCGGTAATGTTGCCGCCTTGTACTTGCGCGAACGCGGCACCGGACGCGGCAACGAACAGCGCAAGCGCCGTAAGCCAAACTCGAACTCTCATCCTCTTCCTCCTGGGGTCGGTGAACGCATGGAGCTGTTGCAAACGCTAAAACTGTGCGTACTGGCGGTAAAAGACCTGGAAATGACCGCAGCGGTGCGCGCCAAACGTCGACAGTGAGCAGTAGATGTACCAACGTTGGTCCCGCGCGAAGGTGCAGAAACTGGCCGCAGCCGGACACTTAGTCGAACGTAGGGACAGGATATTCAACTAATTGGAGAAGAGGAAGACAAAAATCCGGTGAGGGCCGCGGATGGAGGGACGAACGCGGGGACTAACGAGGCCTCGCCGCTGCGCGGCCTGACAGGAGGCGCGGCCGTAGCCGCGCCTCCTCAGGAGCAACTACCAGTCGAATTTCACGCCGAACTTCGCGATTCGGGGCCCCAATACGGTTGTCGCCTTCTCGAATGCCGCGCCCGAGCGCCAGTTGATATTGACGGCTGTGTTGGAGTTGAGCGCGTTGAAGACGTCCAGGAACAAGCCGACGCGGGCTTTATCCGCAAATCGCAGCTGCTTTTCGACCCGGAAATCCAGCACGCTGACCGTGTCCTGACGACGGGTGCCGATCGGCTCGACGAGCATGAGTTGAGCCGAGTTGTAATTGAGATTCGCGGCGATGAAGCGGCCGTACGGCGCGCCGCTCTGGATCTTGAGCACCGGGGTGACACGCAGGCCCCAGCCGGCGTCCATCGTGCCGGTGAACTTTGCGTTCCAGTTGGTGAACTCGTTGAACGTGTGCTCGTTGGGATTGGTTGGGTAACTTCCAAACAGCGAGAAGCTGCCGCCCGGCACCGCGGTCGCAAAACGGTTGTTGTAGTACAGGTTGCCGTATTCGGCGGTCCACGTGTACGAGAACGACGCGTTCATCGACCAGCGCTGTGTATAGTGTTTGTTCGCAGAGATCTCGATGGTCTTGTACTCGCCCTCATAGTCGGGAATGTTCTTCGTCACCTGCT
>WNGA01004240.1_pt1 | contig 21161 bp, 19 predicted proteins | sample 5400061 | NCBI WGS metagenome assembly WNGA01 (sample SAMN13153366, study PRJNA577476) | soil metagenome | isolation source: 100 cm soil or saprolite under grassland replicate 2 | place: USA:California | collected 2016-06-15
CCCCAGTCGGGAGGCGAGCACGCCGTGGGGCCGGCCCAGCGGATCGGCTACAGCTCGCGGGGGCGGGCGGACGGCCCGGATCGAAAGTTCGGTTCCGAAGCCGCCGGCGCCGACTGCGAGCGCCGCTCCCACTTCCCGGTGCGTCCCCCCCGCCTTGCCCGCCCCCCCTACCGCCTGCAAGTATGGCTGCAGCGCCAGCTCGTGCATTCCTCCGTCTTTCCAGATCGTCCGGAAGCGGAGGACGGCTCCCGCGATGCCGCCGCGTCGGACGCGTGACCATGGCTGGTCCATGAGACGGCGCACGAGGCGGTAGCAGGTGGCGGGTTCGAGATTTGACTGGCGCGCCAGCGCGAGCAACGACGCTCCTGTTTGCTCCCACCGCAGGACCCAGTAGAACAGCCGCGTCCAGGCCGCCAGCTCCTCGAGCGGAGGTAGGCTGGCCCGGCGCAGCGTCCGGGCTACTTGATGGCGGGTGCGGAGTCCCAGGAAAGCGGCGACGTCGCCGGCCGGCGGTAACAAGCCATTCTTACACGCCAGCACGTCAACGACCGCCCGCGCTTCGCCCGACAACGACGGAAGCGCGACACTCAGGATTTTGGCGAGTGGGAGCGGCGGCATACACCAATTTGGATTAATTCCTACCTAGACTCAATCAATGAGTGCCCAACGTCAACTAGGACTCAAACGAGGTCCTGGAGCGCCCTTGCGACGGCTGCCGTGCCAGACTTGCCCCCGAGATCGGGGGGGCGGACAGAGCCGGCCAGGAGCTTGCGGACCGCTTGCTTGAGATCAGTAGCGGCGGCCGGGTGACCCAGGTGCTCGAACATCAAGCCACCGGTCAACACCGCGGCAACAGGATTCGCGATGCCCTTGCCTGCGAGGGGCGGGGCCGAGCCATGGACAGGCTCAAAGAGAGCGTGCCGGTTGCCGGGATGGAGGTTGGCGCTGGCGGCAACGCCGAGCCCACCGACCAGGCCGGCTCCAAGGTCGGACAGGATGTCGCCGTAGAGATTATTCGTCACGATCACTTCGAAGCGTTGTGGCTCACGCACCAACTCCAGCGCCAGCGTGTCCACGTAGCGGTGCTCGCTCTGAATGCCCGGGTACTCGGCACCGAGCGCACGGAATTTCTCCTGCCAAATCTTGTGGGTGGGGATGGCGTTCGATTTGTCGCTCATCGTGACGCGCGTCTTGCCGTGTGATTTTGCCCATTCGAAGGCCGCTCGAATGATGCGCTCGACCCCCTTTCCGGTATTGACCTCCTCGGCAACGTGCTCATCGCCCGACGAGCGGCCGCGGCCTAAATACTGGCCTTCTGTATTTTCTCGAAAGATCACGAAGTCGATGGCCGGACGGCCGGACGGCCGGTCGGCCGAAAGGCGGAGCGGGGACAGGTCAGGATGCAGAAGCTCCACGGGCCGGAAATTCACATACAGATCGAGCTTAAAACGCAGCCCAAGCAGAATATCGCGCGCGTGCTCGTTGCCAGGCACGCGTGGGTCCCCGAGCGCGCCCAGAAAGATTCCATCCACGTCATCACGCAGATGCTGAAACGCAGCGTCGGGGAGTGTTTCTCCAGTTTTCAGAAAATGATCGGCGGAATAGGGCAGGCGTTCCCACGCCAGTGAGAATCCATGTTTTGCAGCCACGCGATCCAAGATGGGGATTGCTGCTTCGATCACTTCGGGTCCGATACCGTCTCCAGCGATGACGGCGATTTTGGCCGTCCGTCCGTCCGACCGTCCGACCGTCATTCAAACCCCGTGGGACGGCCACACGACAAGCAGTAGGCCCAACCCACATCCAGCGCACCGCCGCAGCCCTGGCAGCGCAGGTCCCCTTCGCGGGGCTGGCCGCAATGCGGGCAGAAGCGAGCCTCCCGGTTCGCAGGTAATACGCCGCCGCAGTATTCGCATTGATTCGACGCGAGCGGATCCTTGGCCCTCGCCATTGGCGCTCGGAACGCAGCCGGCGGGGCGAACGGCACGGGCACCGGGTTTTCTCCCGTCGTATCCACCAGCTCTTCGTCTTCCTCCTCGGCCGCAGACGACGGGGGCGCATAGGCGCGATCGGCGAGCAGCACGCGCTCGGCGGCGCGGCCGTTCACCATCACCTGGGCGTCGGGGAAGCTGCGAAAGTACGCGGGATCGGGATTGATGGTCGCGATCTCACGCTGCATCGCTTCGCGCACGTTTTCCGGCTCGAGCTGCACGTAGTTGCGCTCGCCGGCCAGCAGCCGGAGCACCGCCATCTCATAGTCCTGATGGGTCGCGACATTCAGCCGCGAGCGGTTGGCGCGATACGGGACGAGCCGCTCGTACACCTCGGAGGCGAGGAAGGGGACGGCCACGCGCGTCTCGCGCGCGAGCGCAGTCACGAGCAGGCCGAAGAGGCGGTCGAGCTCGTCCATCAGCTACGCACCATTTCTCCACGCCGTCATCCAGCGGTCGTACAGGACGGGCACTACGCCGCCCTGCTGCAGCACTTCCACGCCGGACGGATCGCGATAGGCCTTCCGATAGAAGACGTGGGTGACGCCGGAGTTGATGATCAACTTCGCGCACATGACGCATGGCGACGCGCTGACGAAAACGACCTTATCGCGCATGCTGCCCGGTGCTTTCACGAGCGCATTCATCTCCGAATGGATGCAGCCGCAATTGCCCGGCACCGCCGAATCGCATTTGTTGGGCAGGCCGCGCGCGTTGCCGTTGTACCCGATCGCCAAGACGTTTTCGAGCCGCTGGTCGGTGACCACCGTGCCCACTTGCAGGCGCGAACAGGTCGAGCGCTTGGCCAGCTCTTCCGCCATGCGCATGTATACCTCGTACAGCGGTATCCGATCGAGGGAAAGCGACGGATCGGCGGCGGCTAGGTGGTCCTTACTTACGTCGCTCATGCAGCTCCTCGTCGGGATCGAAGTCCACGTATTTGCCGCGGGCGCGTTGCTGCGCCAGCCAGGTATCGAAGCCCGACGGAATCAGGCCGTTGGAGCGCTCCTGCTGCTCGGCCGCGCGGATCGCGAGGGCGTTCGCATACTCGTTCTTGACGTGCTCGTTGTGGCCGCGTACCCAACGCCACTCAACCGTGTGGGCGGCATCGACCTGATCGAGCTTCTGCCAGAGATCGGCGTTCTCGAGTGCACCCGTTTTGCGGCGCCAGCCGCGAGCCTTCCAATCTTTGCGCCACTCGCTCATCCCCTTGACCAGATACTCGGAGTCGGAGACGAAATGCACCAGCGCATGGCGCCACTGGCGGCGAATCCATTCCAACGCCGCGATGGCACCCGCCAACGCCATCTTGTTGTTCGTCGTTTGCGGCGAGCATTCGTAGAAATCCCAGCGCGCCACGCTGTCCCCCGCCGGTGCCTCGATCAGCGCCGCGTTCCCACCCCGGCTCGGCTTGGTGGAGTCGTTGCCGAGACAGCTTTCGTCCGCGTGCACCAGCACGAAGGGCGTCGTCATGGCTGAATGACGACGGGGATGTCGGTGTGCAGCAGGATCTCCTCCGCGTGCGACACCGTGACCGCGTTGCGCTTGCCCACGTGTGCACCGGCGAACAAGGCGTCGCATTTCGTGCGTTCGATCACTCGCGCCACCGCCTCACCGGGCGTGCCACGCTCGATGTGCGTCACGAACGCGACACCCTGCAGTGAGAGCAGCGCTTCCGCTTCGCCGATCACCATCGTGCCGATGGTGGGATCGATCGTCGCGTGAATCACGTGCACCGTGCTGTGGGTGACGCTCGCGAAGCGCGCGACCAGCGCGAGGGCGCGTTGCGCCGTTTCCCGGCCATCGTACGCGACGGCGCAGGTGTTCATCGGCGACGGTTTGCTGGCGCACACGATGACCGACCGTTCCGCGATGCGGATCAACGATGAGACCGTCTTGCCGAGCACATCCGCCGGCGACGAGCGGCCGCGGCGACCCACGAGCACCGTGTCGACGTCGCGCGCGAGTGTCGCCAGCTCGGTCTCGGGATCGCCATGCTGGAGGATCGTCACGACGTCGAGCCCGGCATCCTCCACGCGCTCCTGCGCCCGCTGCAGGAGCGCGCCGGAATCGGATGGTCGCCGGCCGAGGCCGTGCGTCTCCCTCACATGTGCCACGACGACCTTGGCCTTGAATCGGAGGCCGAGATGGACGGCCTGCTCGAGCGCTTCGTCGGCGCTGGGACTGCCGTCCAGACCTACCAGCAGGCGCGTGAACACGGTCGGTGGCGGTGCTCAGGGCAGCACCGCGAAGCTCTCCAGGTCGCGCAACCGGAACGTGAGCAGCTCGCCGGTCATCGGGAGCCGTCCCGCCAGTACGTCGTCGCGACCACTCGTTTCCAGGCGCTCGGCCACCACGACATATTCGGTCCCGCGGCGTCGCAGCGCCACCCGCCGCCGCTCGCGCACCGCCCGCTCGAGTGCGTCGAGCGCGGCGGGCGTCAGGGAGCGGTATTCAGGAATCGCCGGTACGCGCATTCAAGTCACCGTGATCGCGCCGGCTGTGCCACGCGAGATTCGGCCGATCCGTGCTGCAGCGGGAGTCCCTTCCCGCTCCAATGCCGCCAGCAGCACGTTGGCGCGATCGGGGTCCACGGCGATCAACAGCCCTCCCGACGTCTGGGCATCAAACAGCAGCACACGAATGGGCTCAGAGACACCATCAGCGAACGTCACGTGCGGCGAGAGGGTGTCGCGGTTCCGTTTGGTGCCGCCCGGAACCGCGCCGCGCTCGGCGAGCTCGACGGCATTGGGCAAAAGCGGGACCGACGCCGCATCGATCTCAGCCGACATTCCGCTCGCGGCCAGCATGTTGTGCAGATGACCCAGCAAGCCGAAGCCGGTCACATCGGTCGCGGCGTGCACGCCTCCTCCGGTCGCGCGCATCGCGCGTGCCGCACCGGCGTTCAACGTCGCCATCGACTTTACCGCGGCGCTGATTTCGGTCGCCGTTGCGAGATCACGCTTCAAAGCAGTCGTGAGCACCCCGGTGCCGATCGGCTTGGTCAGCACCAGCGCGTCGCCCGCGCGCGCGCGCGCGAGCGTGACGATGCGGTTGGGATGCACCTCGCCGATCGCGACCATGCCGTACTTGGGCTCGGGATCGTCCACGGAATGGCCGCCGAGCACGAAGGCGCCAGCCTCTTTGGCGATGTCGGCACCGCCGCGGAGCACGTCACCTAGCAGTTCGTAGGGCAGCGTGTCGCGCGGCCACCCGACCAGATTCAGTGCGAGCAGCGGTGTCCCGCCCATCGCGTAGACGTCGGAGAACGCGTTGGCCGCCGCGATGCGACCGAAGTCATAGGCGTCGTCTACGATCGGGGTGAAGAAATCCACGGTGGCGACGATGGCGCGATCCGGCGTCAATTGGTACACGGCGGCGTCGTCCCGCGTCGAAGCATCGACCAGGATGCGTGGATCCGAGAGGGTCGGCACGTGGCGCAAGACCTGCGCCAACTCGGCGGGGCCGAGCTTGCAGGCTCAGCCGGCGCCGTGCGAGAGCGCTGTCAGTCGAATCGGTGTCATTGGTCCAGCGAAGATAGCTACGAAAGACGCCAGGCGAGCAGGGCTCCCGCGACGACATACCGCGCAAGGTCGAAGACGGTGTCGGCCAGACCCGGCCGGGCTGCGAACAACTTCGGGGACGTCACCAGAGCGCCGATCAAGAGAAACAGCAGCCACCATCCGCCGCTGCCAAGGGAATCGAACCATAGAGAGGCGATCAGCGTGATCAGCGCGGCTTCGACGAGTCGCTGTACCAGCACGCGCGGCGGGACGCCCACGTGGACCGTCGCGTCAGGAGGCACCGCAAGCGGTTGAACGACGTAGTTCGTGACCACAGTTGCGATTTCGAACCATGCTGCGACGACGATCCAGGCGAAGCCCAGCCGGCCGAGCGTCACTCTAGCGGGACTGCTTGTAGCCTGGCCCCCTGAGACCTCGGCCCGGACGCGCGCTGGTGAGCTGGCCTTTCCTCAATACCATCTGTCCGTTCACCAGCACGTACTCGATGCCGAGCGAGGGCTGATGCGGCTGCTCGAACGTGGCGCGATCGATGACCGTCGCCGGATTGAAAACGGTGATGTCTGCATACATGCCCGGACGCACGAGGCCACGATCGACGAGACCGACGCGCTGAGCGGCGAGCGACGTCATCTTGCGGACCGCAAACTCGAGGGTCATGAGTTTTTCATCGCGCACGTAACGGCCCAAGATGCGGGTGAACGAACCGTAGGCGCGGGGGTGTGCGCCTTCCCTGCCGAACGGGCCGTCGGGCGCGACGCCACTCGCATCGGTGTTCACGGCGACCCACCAGTGCTGCATCGCGGCCCGCACATCGGGCTCGCTCATGATGAAGTAGATGGCCCCGCTGCGCGCGTGATCCGCGATGATCAAGTCGAACATCGTCTCGATGGGATCGCGATGGCGCTGCGCTGCGATCTCGGACAAGCGCTTTCCCTGGAGATAATGCAGGGAGTCTTCGAAGGGGAACACGATGACGCCCTGCGGCCCTTCGGTGGCCCGGTAGAAGCGGTCCGTGATTTGGGGCGGCGCGAGCAGCTCCGCGCGGAGTCGCGCCCGGATGGCCGGATCGCGCAGGCGCGCGATCAGCGAATCATTCCCGCCCGAGTGAGCCCACGCCGGGACTGACGCGTCGAGCGAGGTCGCCCCGGCGAGATAGGGATACTGGTCGGCGGTGACGTCGAGCCCCGCCGCGCGCGCCGAGTCGATGCGCGCCAACACATGCGGCATCCGGCCCCAGTTGCGCCGTCCCGACACCTTGAGGTGCCAGATCTCGGCGGGGATGCCGGCCTCACGAGCGATGCGGAACGTCTCATCGAGGGATTGGTCGATCTGGCCACCCTCGTTGCGCATGTGGGTCGCATACACGCCACCGTGACGACGGGCGGCTTTCGCGAGCGCGATGACTTCCTCGGTCGGGGCGTAGAACGCGGGTGCGTATTCGAGCGCCGTGGAGAGGCCCAGGGCACCCTGCTCCATGGCGGTGTCGACCAGCGCCACCATGTGCGCCAGTTCTTGCGGGCTCGCATGGCGATCTTCTTTGCCGACGACCGCCAGGCGGACCTGCGTGGCGCCCACAAACGTCGCGATATTCACCGTGCTGCCGGTCCGCGCCAAATGCGCGAAGTATCCGTTCAGGTCGCGCCAATCCTCCTGCACCTTGTACCGCTTCATCCACGCCGAATCATCCATCACGAGCAGGTCTGTGAGCGGTGCGACCGAGCCGCCTTCACCGGTGACCTCGGTCGTGATGCCTTGGCTGATCTTGCTGAGCACGCGATTGTCGATCAGCACAAACCCCTCGGACTGGCCGAGCATGTCGATGAATCCGGGAGCGACCACCAGACCCGTCACGTCGATCGTGTCGCGCGCCTGCGCGCCGCCGAGGTATCCCACTGCGGCGATTCGGTCGCCGTTGACGGCCACGTCACCGTCGTAGCGCGGATTGCCGCTGCCGTCCACGATCCAGCCGCCCTTGAAGATCAGGTCGTAGGGCCGCCCCGCGGCCGGCGCAGGCCCCCGGTCGCAGGCGAAGACAGATAAGAGGAAGAGCAAGCTGAGCCGCGATCTCATTTCCATGTCGCCCTCAGGGAATCCGGCCGGATCATCCGGCCGCGGATCATGACCATCGCGATACGGCGCGTGGCGGCGATGTTGCCGGCGGGGTTGCCGTTCAAGACGACGAGGTCGGCGACCTTGCCAGGCGTGAGCAGACCGAGCGAATCGGCGTGAAGCAACTGCCCGCCGCGGCGCGTGGCGGCGGTGATCGCTTCGAGCGGGGTCAACCCGGCGGCGACGAGCAGCGCCATCTCCTCGTGCAACGAGTATCCGGGAATGAGGAGCTGGTTGGCGGCGTCCGAGCCGGCGGCAATCGCCCCGCCGGCGCGTTTGTACTCGCGCACGAACTGATCCTGCCGCCGGCGCGAGCGACGGAACGCCGCGAAATCGCCCGAGCGCCATCCGGTGCGGCGCAGCAGGCTCGGGACACTGCGGACGCTCTGGGCGCTCTCGGGCACATCCTCCATACCAGGGCGGGTGAGCAGAATCGGGTTGTCGAGCCGGGAGAGCATGTCGTGTACGATCAGCGTGGGCACGATCGCCACTTTGGTCTGCGCGAGGGTGCGCGCGGTGCGTGCTATCGTGCTGGAGTCGAGGCCCGCCCATCCCTTTTCTTCGATCGTCCATCCGGTGAGGAAGCTACTGTGCGCGTTCGCGTACGTTGGATCCCCGGTCGCGGCCTGCACGACGCCGGCCATGTGTTCGATCGAGACGACACCGGCGCGTGCCGCAGTCAGCGCGTCGGTCTTCCCCAGATGCGCCGCCACGGGGAGGCGGAGCTTCTCGGCTTCGTCGATCAGCGGCCGCAGCAGATTCGGCGTGATCTTCGTGTAGACCTTGAGATAATCCGCGCCCGCCACCGCGTGCTGATCGACCGCGCGCCGCGCTTCGTCGGGCGTCCGGATGCCGGTCGCATTGGGGTAGGTCGGCGGGACGCCGTCGATCATTGCGCCAGCGGTGAACATGCGGGGGCCCACGATCGATCCGAGATTCATTTCGTTCCGGAACGCGATCACGCTGTCGGTGCTGCCGTGCAGATCGCGCACCGTCGTGACGCCCCAGGCGATGTAGCGGCCCGCCGCCCAGCGTTCCACATGCGCGTGCGCGTCGACCAATCCCGGGATCACGGTCTTACCTGCCAGGTTGATGCGCTCGGCGCCTCTTGGAACCGGGATTTCGTTGACCCGCGCAATCGCTTCGATATGACCATTGCGGATGACGATGAGGACGTCCTGCTTCGGCGCGCCGCCCGCACCGTCGATCAGCGTCGCTCCCTCGAGCGCGATGACGCGATCGCGCGGAACGCCCAACCTGTCCGCCACCTTGCTGCACGCAGCGAGCAATGCCAGCACGAACACGACGGCCGTCCGGCCGTCAGGCCGTCCGGCCGTCACCTCGGATCCGCCGCCGTGTGGTCGTGCAGGATCTGCCAACGGTTGCCCCGCCGCTGCAGCACCAGAGTGAAGGGCCCACTCGCCACCACCGAATCGCGTCGCGACAGCTTGAATCGGGCGGTGGCGTACGCGAAATCGGGCGTCAGGACGCGCACGTGCAGCTCGTCAAAGGAGAGCGAGTCGCGCGACTTCCCCGGCGCGAAGTAGTTCGCTTGATAGCGGTCGTACATCGCCTGCCATCCATACATGATGTGCCCGCCCGCCATGTAGCTGGTGAGCGAGTCGTGCGCGTAGTCGCTCATGAAGCCGGCGAGATCGCCGCGATTCCAATCCGACGCGGAGCGCTGCAGCATCGCCGCGATTTCCTGTGGCGGGTTTCCCAACGGCAACTTCGGTGCACTGCACCCGATCGCGATCGAGAGCAAAACGACGGACGACGCACGACGCACGGTTTTGTCCTCCTTAACGTGGCCGCGGGAGCGTCTCGTCGAGACGCTCCCGCGGGTGTCGTAGCGAGCTCTGGTTAGCGGCGGCGTTTCTTCTTGGTGGCCTTTTTCTTCTTCTTCGCCGTCTTCTTCCGTGCCTTGGGCCGCGCCTTCTTCTTGGCGGCTTTCTTTTTCTTCTTGGCCTTCGGCTTGGAAGATTTGCGCTCTTCCATCGGCATCGACGATGGCATCGGCGCAGGCGTGGGCGCCGACGGGAACATCGGCTCCATGAACCCCGGTCCAGGCCAACTACTCTCCGTTACATCCATCTGCTCAAGCATCGGATCTTCTCCTATGCTGGTAAGGTGCGGGGGCGTCGTGGGTGGCCTATAGCTTACCGCGGGATTCAGACCTCGCAAGTGACACGGGCAACCGCGTTTTGGGTCCCCGCCGTTGCGGTCCGCTCTGACAAGTTGGCTTGACAACGGCATTTAGCCTGACACACATTCGCCAGCCATGACTAGACGCGGACTCATCGTCGCGCTCGCGTGCTCTGTGCCGGGCGCAGCCGCGGCGCAGAACGTCGCCGAGGTCCAGGTCGCCCCTCCCACGGTCACCATTCGCGTCGGAGAACGGAGCGGTTTGCTCGCCACGGCCTTCGATCGCATCGGCAATGTGATCCCGACCGTGCGCATCATCTGGTCGTCGAACAACCTGAACGTCGCGAAGGTCGACAACAACGGCACCGTCACCGGGGTCGGCAACGGCGTCGCCATCGTCGAAGCGCGTGTAGGCGCGCGGCGCGGCCAGGCCGCGGTGCAGGTCACCGGAGGCGGACCGGCGCAGCCGCCACCCGCTCCACCGGCCGCTCCGCCAGCTGTGCCCCCCGGCCCCGATCCGTTGGCGGGGCAACCGGCGGGCACTGGACCGGCCGCGGCATTGCGGCTCGAGCCCGGGGTCGTCTACCTGCTGGCGTCTGAAAACACGCGGGTTTCCCCGCGGGCGCTGCGGGAGGACGGTTCTCCGGCGGCACCCGTCATGGTCACGTGGACGTCGCTGCGCACGGACGTGGCGAGCGTCGATCAGAGCGGCAACGTCGTCGCGCTCGCCCCCGGCCAGGGGACGATCCAGGCGACCGTCCCCGGTGGGCTCACCGCGACCGCGCCGGTGGTCGTACAGCAGGCGGAGTACACCGTGCGCGAGGGCTCTCCGCTGATGCTCTCTCCCGGCCAGGTCGACACCCTGCATGTCATCGTCGCCACGCAGAGCAACAGGACGGTCAATCCGCTGGTGCTGCAGTGGGCGTCGAGTGATCAGAGCGTGGCGCGCGTCAGCCTCGCCGGCGTGGTCACGGCCGCAGGGCCAGGCAAGGCGATTCTGACGGTCGCTGGATTGCTGCAGAACAAGACCATCGAGGTGTCGGTGCATCAGGTCGTGGCCAAGCTCTCGGTGCGCCCGAAACTCGCGGAAGAGGTGCAGGTTCCGTTAACCGGTACCGCAAAGTTCGAGGCGTTAGCTCTGACGGCCGAGAACGTTCTCGTTCCGGAGGCGCCGCTGCGTTGGAGCGTCGCGGACCCCGCGATCGCGAGCTTCGACGCGCAGACGGGATTGCAGACGGGATCATTGACGGGCCGCGCTGTGGGGAAAACGCAGCTGACGGCTCGGGCGCCGGGCTCCGGTCTCGCGGTCACCTGGAATGTCAGCGTGATCGCGGGCTCCGTGCGATTCACGCAGCCGCGCGTCGGGATTGGACTCAACCAGCGCCACAGGCTGACCGCGAATTACGCCGACGACCAGGGAAACGTGCTCGGCCCCGCCTCCAACCTCACCTGGACCATCGACAATCCGCAGATCGCGACCGTCGGCGAGGATGGCACCGTGGCTGGCGCCGGCTATGGCCATGCAAAGGTCACCGCCACTGCCCCAGGGGGAAAGACCGCCACGGCCGACATTTACGTCGTGGGCGAGATCATCGTAGCGAGCTCCCGTTCCGCCCCGAACACGCCCGGCAAATTCCAGCTCTATGCCGTCGAACGGTCCAACCTGGCACAGCTCACCAAGCTCACACCGGACACCACCTCGGCGAGCGATCCGGCGTTTTCGCCCGATGGCTCGCGCATCGCGTTTGTCTCGCAGCGCGACGGCAATTCCGAGATTTACGTCATGAATGCGGACGGCACCGGATCCACGCGCATCACGAACGATCCGCAGCCGGACGGCCGCCCCGTATTTACGGCCGACGGGCAATCGTTGGTCTTCCACTCGGCGCGGACCGCCGGGAAACAGCAGATCTGGGTCGTGAATGTCGATGGCTCGGGGCTCACCCAGCTGACGCGCGACTCCGTGAATGCTTCACCGACGGTGTCGCCGGACGGGCAGACGATCGCGTACGTGTCGATGCGCAACAAAGACGCCGACATCTGGCTGATGGCGCGGGACGGCTCGAATCAGCGGCAGTTCACGCGCGGGACACAGCAGCGCGAGTCTGAGCCCCGCTTCCTCCGCGACGGCACTCTGGCCTACCTGGTCGAGCGGCGGGAAAACAACCGCACCGTGCAGCAGGTGATGCGAGCCGATCTTGCGACCGGTGCGACGACCGCGCTCACCGGCACCGATCTGGCAATCGCGTCGTTCGCCATCTCGCCGGCAGGCGATCTCGTGGCCCTGGTGGTCAATGCCGAACCGCAGAACCGCCGCAATCCCAGGTATCGCGTGTACATCCAGCCGGTCAGCTCAGGGACCCCGGTGCCGGTGCCCACGACGGGCGCGGAGCAGATGGTTACGCCGACGTTCCGGCCGTAGGAAAGGCGCCCCCCTGCGTGCCTGCGTTCTCACCGCCACCGGCGGGATAGAGCACCTCCAGATCACCGAAGTCCCCGACGCGCCTGCTCCTGCAGCGGGTGAAGTACGCGTGGGAATTCGTGCCGCAGCGCTGAACCATCTCGATCTCTTCGTCGTGAACGGCCTGCCGGGCACGGCTGAGCGATTCCCCCACATCGTCGGCGCCGACGGTGCCGGGGTCATCGAGTCGGTCGGGCCGGACGTGAAATCGATACAGGCGGGCGACCGTGTAATGCTGAACCCCGGCATCTCCGACTACACCTGCGAGTTCTGTCTAGCCGGGGAGCACTCGCTATGCGTCAACTACCGCTTGCTCGGCGAGCATTTGCCGGGCACTGCTGCCCAGCTGGTCACGGTCCCCGCGCAGAACGTCGCTCGAATTCCTTCTACGTCACCCGAATTGACCTGGCCGGAGGCGGCGGCGTTCTCGCTGGTCACGCTTACCGCGTGGCGGATGCTCGTCACTCGCGCGCATCTCAAAGCCGGCGAGACGGTACTGATATGGGGCATTGGAGGAGGGGTGTCGCTCGCCGCGCTGCGCATCGCCAAGCTGCTCGGTGCCCGTGCGATCGTCACCTCGTCCGACGACGCCAAGCTGACGGCTGCGAAACAGCTCGGCGCCGATATCACGCTCAATCATCGCACTCAAAAGGTTGGCCAGGAAATCCGCGCACTCACAAACAAGCGCGGCGTCGATGTGGTGGTCGACAATGTCGGGTCAGCGACCTGGGACGACTCGCTACGGAGCCTGCGGCGTGGCGGACGACTCGTCATCTGCGGCGCGACGTCGGGGCCGCAAGTCGGGCTCGACATTCGCCGGTTGTTCTGGCATCACTGGAGCATTCTCGGATCCACGATGGGGAACGCGGCCGAGTACGCGGAGGTCGTGCGCCGGCTGGGCCAGGGCGAGCTGCGGGCGGTCGTGGATCGCGTCTTTCCGATGGATCGCGTGCGGGAGGCTTACGACCGATTGACGAGGGGCGAGCAGTTGGGGAAGGTCGTCGTGGAAGTCTCGTCCTGAGACCCGTAAACCGTTGCCCGCGGTGCGTCTGTGCACCTAGTTTTTGCATGTCCCCGCCGTTGCCTTTCACCGTCTAAGTATTTAATTTTTATCATCTTACCTCACCTCCACAAAGATCGAAATGACCGGTCCTAACGTCCGCGAGCGCATTCTTCCGCGCCTCATCGAAGACGAGTTAAAGGAATCGTTCCTCGACTACTCGATGAGCGTCATCGTGCAGCGCGCGCTGCCCGATGTCCGCGACGGCCTGAAGCCGGTTCACCGCCGCATCCTCTACGCGATGCACGAGCTCGGCCTGGTGCCGGGCCGGCCCTATAAGAAAGCGGCCACCGTCGTCGGCGACGTGCTCGGCAAGTATCACCCGCACGGCGACATCGCGGTCTACGACTCGCTCGTTCGGATGGTGCAGGATTTCTCGCTCCGCTATCCACTGATCGACGGGCAGGGGAACTTCGGCTCGGTCGACGGCGACTCCGCGGCGGCCTACCGTTACACGGAAGCGCGTCTCACCCGCGTCGCGATGACGATGCTGGAGGACATCGACAAGAACACTGTCGCCTTCGTCCCCAACTTCGACGATCGCCTGCGCGAGCCGACGGTGCTGCCCGGCCGCCTGCCCAATCTGCTCGTCAACGGCTCGGCCGGCATCGCGGTGGGCATGACCACCAATATCCCGCCGCACAACCTAAGCGAAGTCGTGCAGGCGGTGGTGCATCTGGTGGACCATCCCAGCGCCACGATCAAGGACATCCGCAAGTTCATCAAAGGTCCCGATTTCCCGACCGGGGCGATCATCTACGGTCGCGAAGGGATCAAGGAGTGCTACGAGAAGGGTCGCGGGCGCATCGTGATCCGTGCGCGCGCGATCGCGGAAGAGAAGGAATCGACCGGCAAGCAGCAGATCGTGGTGACCGAGTTCCCCTATCAGGTGAGCCCCGAGCGCGTGCACGAACAGATCCGCGACCTCGTGCTCGCCAAGAAGCTCGAAGGCATCAGCGACGTCCGCAACGAATCGGACAAGGAAGGGATCCGGCTCGTCATCGAGCTAAAGCGCGATGTCATCCCGATGGTCGTGCTCAATCAGCTCTACAAGCACACGCAGATGCAGCAGACCTTCGGCGCCATCATGCTGGCGCTGGTGGACGGCACGCCCAAGGAGCTCATGCTCATCGAGCTGCTCCAGCATTTCATCGAACACCGCCACACCGTCATCACACTCCGTACCGAGTTCGAGCTGCAGCGCGCCCAGGACCGCGAGCACATCCTCGAAGGCCTGAAGATCGCCGTCGATCATATCGACGAAGTGATCCGCATCATCAAGAAGTCCAAGGACACGCCGAGCGCGGACGCGGCGCTGCGCAAGCGCTTCAAGCTCTCCGAGAAGCAGTCGGCCGAAATCCTCAACATGCGCCTCGCCCGGCTCACCGCCCTCGAAATCACGAAGCTCGACGAAGAGCTGAAAGACGTCCGCAAGTTCATCAAGGAGTGCAAGGAGATCCTCGCCTCCAAGCCGCGGCGCATGAAAATCCTGAAGGAAGAGCTGACGGAGCTGGCCCATGGCTTTGGCGACGAGCGGCGCACGGAGATCGTCGCCGACCAGGGCGAATTCTCGATCGAAGACCTGATCGCCGAAGAGGACATGGTGATCACCGTGTCCCACGCCGGCTACATCAAGCGGCTGCCGGTCTCGGCCTACCGCCGGCAGCGGCGCGGCGGGAAGGGCGTCATCGCCGCTCATCAGAAGGAAGACGACTGGGTCGAGCACCTCTTCATTGCGTCGACCCATGACTACGTCATGTTCTTCACGGAGCAGGGGCAGTGCTACTGGCTCAAGGTGCACGAGATCCCGCAGGCGGCGCGGGCGGCGCGCGGCAAACCCATCCTAAACGCCGTCGCCATGAAACCCGACGAGCGCCTCGCCGCCCTCGTCCCGGTGCGCGAGTTCTCCGAAGATCAGTTCCTGCTCTTCACCACCAAGCACGGGGTCGTCAAGAAGACCGTGCTGTCGGAGTTCGGCAACCCGCGCTCCGTCGGCATCCGCGCCATCAACATCGAGAAGGGCGACGAGCTCATCGACGTACAGGTCACGGACGGCAAGAATGACATCGTGCTCGCCACCGCGCACGGCATGAGCATCCGGTTCCACGAGAAGGACGTGCGCGATATGGGACGCACGGCCACCGGGGTGAAGGGCATCGCGCTCGACAAGAAGGACCACGTCATCGACATGGTCGTCGTGCGGCGCAAGTCCACGCTCCTCACGGTGACCGAGAAGGGGATGGGGAAGCGCTCAGAGCTCGACGAGTACCGGGTCCAGCATCGCGGCGGCCGCGGTATCATCACGCTGAAGCGCAACGAGAAGACCGGCGACATCGTTGCCCTCAAAGAGGTCCTGCCGGACGACGAGCTGATGATGATCACCAAGAAGGGGATCATGATCCGGGTGCCGGTTGAGGGGATCCGCATTTCCGGCCGCAACACCCAGGGCGTGAAGGTCATGAACCTGACGCCGGGCGACCTCGTCGTCGATGTGGCGCGTGTCGTGAAAGAAGATGAGGACGAGGAGATCGACGAGGACGAGGACGAGACGCCGCCACCCAAGTCCAAGTCCAAGCCCAAGCCCAAGCCGAAGCCCAAGAAGTAGCGTGGTCACTTCCCAGGACATCCAGGAAGCCGCAGCGGGCCTGCGGGGCATCGCGCGCCGCACTCCGCTCCTCTATGTCGAGGAGTTGGGCGTCCATCTCAAGCTCGAGAACGAACAGCCGATCGGCGCGTTCAAGATCCGCGGCGCCTACAACGCCGTCCGGAAACTGCCTGACGCCGCGCGGCAGCGTGGGGTCATCACCTTTTCCTCGGGCAATCACGGCCAGGCTGTGGCGTATGCCGCGAAGCAATTCGGTGTGCGCGCGGTGATCGTCATGCCCGAAACGACGCCCGCTGTGAAAGTCGATGGCGTCAAGAAGTGGGGCGGCGAGGTCGTATTCGCGGGCCGCACGTCCGAGGACCGGCGGATCAAGGCGGAGGAAATCGCCCGCCAGGAGCAGCTCGCGATCGTGCCGCCGTTCGATCATGCCGACATCGTCGCGGGGCAGGCGACCGTCGCGCTCGAAATCGTTGAGCAGCTGCCCGGGGTCGAGACCGTAGTGGTGCCGGTCGGCGGCGGCGGCTTGATCTCAGGGATCGTCGCGGGATTGGCGGCGGTGCAGAGCACGGCGATCGTGTGGGGGGTCGAGCCGGCGGGCGCGCCCAAGCTGCACCGGTCGCTGGCGGCGGGGAAAGTGGTCCGTCTCGACCGCACGGGCAGCATCGCCGACGGGTTGATCACGCTCAATGTCGGCAACATCCCCTTTGCCGAGCTGACACGGGAACGCGACCGGATTCGCGGCGTCGTGCTGGTCGAAGATGACAGCATCCGCGCGGCCGTGCAGTTTCTATGGCGCACCTGCCGGCTTGCCGTCGAGCCGTCGGGCGCGGCCACGACCGCGGCGCTGCTCGCGGGCGCCGTCCCGCGCGGACGCACGACAGTGCTCGTGGTCAGCGGTGGCAATGTGGATCGCTCCCTTCTCGAGGCAACAGACTGATGCCTGGTTCCGCAACGCGTGTCCTGGTCGCTGACGACGACGCCTCGTTGGTCCAGACGCTGACCTGGATCCTGAAAGAAAACGGGTACGAGGTCGCCGTGTGCCCGGGCGGAGACGGGCTGTTCGCCAAGCTCGAAGAGATCAAGCCCGAGATCCTGCTGCTCGACATCATGATGCCCAAGGTGGACGGGCTGCAGCTGCTCGAGCGCCTCAAGCAGGACGAGCGGTACCGCGACCTGCCTGTCCTCATGGTGTCGTCCATGCCGCCCGAAGAGGCGACGGTGCGTGCGTTGGGCCTCGGCGCGGCCGATTTCATCTCAAAACCATTCCGGGTGCGGGAGCTGTTGGCGCGCGTCGAGGCGCACATCCGCGTCGGCCGCGCGCTCGCGCAGGCGCGTGAGGAAGCGCGCAGCCGGGCCGCGATGGTGGACATCCTCCACGAGGTCACCGACTCCCTCAAACCGGACGAGATGTACCACATCCTGGCCCGCCGCGTAGCCCGCGCGCTCAACATCTCCAAGTGCTCGATGGTGCTCGCGAAACCGGGCGATCAGCAAGGCGTCGTGGTGGCAGCCTACGAAAACCCGATGCTGCGCAATCTCCAGATCGAGCTGGCCCGCTATCCGGAGATCCGGAAGGCCGTGTCGAGCGGCCGACTCGTGCTGGTGGAAGACGTCGCGACCGATCCCCTCTATGAAGAAGAACGGCGCCGCTGGGAGCGCGAAGAGATCAAGGTTCCGACCCGCTCGGCCGTCGCTCTGCCGTTTTGGATGAAGGATCAGCAGATCGGCGTATTCTTCCTGCGGACGACCGGGGACGATCCGCCGCTGACACGCGCGGATGCGCAGTTCGCGGAGACCGTCATCAAGACGGCGGTGTCGGCGATCGAAAAGGCGTACGATTTCGAGACCGCCGTCTCCGACAAGCAGCGGCTCGAGAAGCTCGCCGCCACCGACGCGCTCACCGGTCTCACCAACCGCCGCGGGTTGTCGGAGGCGCTCACCCAGGAGCTCGACCGCGCGCGACGCTACAATCTCGCGCTGACGATCCTCCTCGCCGACATCGACCGCTTCAAGACCGTCAACGACACCCGCGGCCACATCGCGGGCGATTCCGTGCTGCGACAGGTCGGCGAGCTGTTGCGGCGTGAGGCGCGTTCGGTGGACATCGTGGCCCGGTACGGCGGCGAGGAGTTCGTCGTCGTGATGCCGGAGACGGCGACGCAAGGCGCAGCGATCTTCGCCGAACGCGTCCGCTCGCGCGTGCAGAATCGTGATTTCGCCGATCCCGGCGATGATCCCGTCCACGTTACGATCAGCATCGGACTCGCTTCCTTTCCCGACGACCGCGTCCACAGCGCGGACAGCTTTGTGTCGCTCGCCGACCAGGCCCTCTATCGCGCCAAGAACGAAGGGCGCAACTTGGTCCGGCAATGAGCGAGCGGCGCTGCCCCAAGTGCGGATCCGTGTACACCGACACGGGGGCCCGCTTCTGCCCGAAGGACGGCAGCATGCTCGTCGAAATCCAGGCCAGGAAGCCGGCATCGCCGGCTCCGTCGTCCGGCAGCGGTACGGGTGTGCGCACGCCGCTGCCACCGGGGAAAGCCGCCGGTCTCGACCGCGCCTCCACCCTCTCCAATCAGATCCTGGATGCCCGCTATCAAGTCATGAAGAAGCTGGGCGAGGGCGGAATGTCGTACGTCTATCTCGCCAAGGAGATCTCGTCCGGTGAAACCGTCGCCATCAAAGTCCTCTCGCCGCGCCTGGCGTCGGACAAGAGCTCCGTCGAGCGCCTGCGACGCGAAGCAGGGCTGGCGATGCGCCTGGATCATCCCAACGTGTGCCGCATCTTGCGGCTCGGCGAATCAGAGGACGGGCTGATCTATCTGGTGATGCCCTTCCTGAAGGGCGAGCTGCTCTCCGATCGAGAAGTTCGCGGCGGACCGATGGATATGGCGCTGGGCGTAACGCTGCTGAAGCAGATGTGCGCCGGCCTGCATCATGCCCACGAGCTACAGATCATTCACCGCGACCTGAAGCCCGAGAACGTCATGCTCGTGCCGGATGAGGACGGCGGCGTCGAGCGCGCGGTCGTGATGGACTTCGGTCTGGCCAAGGAGCGGCGCGCCGACCCGGCGATCGCCAAGCTCACGGCGACCGGGATCATCCTCGGCACGCCCGAGTTCATGAGTCCCGAGCAGATCCGCGGCAAGCCGCTCGACGCCCGCAGCGACATCTACGCCCTCGGCATCGTGGCGTTCGAGATGTTCACCGGCAAGCTGCCCTTCCAGGGACGCAACGCGCAGGAGATGATGATCGCGCGGCTCCGCAGCCAGCCCGTCGCGATCCGGACGCTGCGCTCCGATGTCCCGGATGCAGTCGAAAGGGCGCTCACCAAAGCGCTGCAGACGAATCCCGACGACCGCTTCGCGAGCGCGATCGAGTTCGGCGAGGCGCTCACGGGCTCCGCCGAATCGTCGGGCGGGGGCGGGGGGTTCCTCGGAAAGCTCAAGGGGAAGTTCTCGTGATCGTGTTCCTCGCGCTCGTTACAGCCCTCACCCTGCAGCAGTCGCCGCCCTCCGCCGCCCCCGCCGCCACCGCGCCGCCCCCCGCCGCCGTCGTCGCGATCCGCGCGGGCACAGTCATCGACGGCACGGGCGCGGCACCGGTGAAGAACGCGGTGATTCTGGTGCTGGGCGATCGGATCACGGCGGTCGGAGCGAACGTCCAGGTACCGGTCGGCGCGACCGTGATCGATCTGTCGGGAGAGACGGTGCTCCCCGGATTCATCGATGCCCACGTGCATCTGGCTTCCCACACGATCGGCGATGGCGACTGGCAGCATGCCGGGCTCACGGAGATGCCGAGCCAGATCGCGCTGCTGGGCGCGGCACACGCGCAGCAGACGTTGGAGGCGGGATTCACGACGGTGCGCGTGGTCGGGAGCGCCAATTTCGGCGACGTCGCGCTGCGCAATGCGATCAATGCGGGGTGGATTCAGGGGCCGCGCATCGTCGCCGCCGGGATTTCCTTCGGTATCCGCGGTGGGCACTGCGATGGAACGAACGGGCTCCAGCCGTTCGCGCTGGGGGGGGGCCGCGACGGCGGCGTCGAGGTCGGCGTGGCCGACGGCGTCGAGGAAGTGCGCAACGCGGTGCGGTATGCGGTCAAATACGGCGCCGACGTCATCAAGATCTGTGCGACCGGTGGTGTGCTGTCCCTGACCGATTCTGTCGGTGTGCAGCAATACACCGAAGAAGAAATGCGGGCGATCGTCGAGACGGCGACGCAGCTCGACCGCCGCGTCGCGGCGCACGCGCACGGCACCGCCGGGATCAAGGCCGCGGTGCGCGCCGGCGTGACATCGATCGAGCACGGCTCGATTCTCGACGCCGAAGCCGTGGCGCTGATGAAGCAGAAGGGCACGTGGCTCGTACCGACATTGTTGGCGGGATTCACGGTTGAATCACTGGCAACCGCGGGCCGCTTGCCGCCGCCGATCGCCGCCAAGGCGCTCGCGATCGCGCCGCGGATGCACAACTCCTTCAAGATGGCGCTCGATGGCGGTGTGAAGATCGCGCTCGGCACCGATGCCGGCGTCATGAAGCACGGCACCAACGCCCGCGAATTCGGCTTGATGGTCCGCTACGGCATGACGCCGATGCAAGCGATCGTGGCGGGCACGTCGAGCGGCGCCACCCTGCTCGGCCTCGAGCGGGACATCGGCACCATCGCGGTCGGGAAGCGCGCCGATCTCGTCGCGGTGCGCGGCAATCCGCTCGACAACATCCAGGTCCTCGAGACCGTCTCGTTTGTGATGAAAGACGGCAGAGTGTTCAAGCGCGACGGACAAGTCCTCGGTCGGAGCGTCGCCGGAGTGCCGTGAAGCGGTTCCCCGCGTTCGACCCACCGGAGTACGTCGACTGGAAACCGGATCCCGCGCTCGTGCGGGCCTTCCGCTCCACCATCGAAGCGAATCCCGAGCGTGCCGCGATCGTGAGCGTGCTGTCCCGCGACGCCACGCTCGAGCTGTACCGCGGCCTGCTGCGCGCCCGGCTGCACGACATCGAGCTGAAGCGCTGGGTCCGCACCGGCGTCATCTCCAAAGCGTGGCTGGGGACCGGCGAAGAAGCGACGACCGTCGGCCCCGTCCACGCACTCGAGCGCGGCATGGACATCGTCGCGCCCATGATCCGCAACGCGGCCGCGTGCTGCGAGATGGGTATGTCGATCGCCGATATGCTGCGCGCCTACCTGGCCACCGCCGATTCGCCGAGCGCCGGCCGCGATCTCCACGTCGGCTCGTTCCGCCACGGGGTACTCCAGCCGA